>WNFG01000731.1_pt1 | contig 27259 bp, 31 predicted proteins | sample 5400431 | NCBI WGS metagenome assembly WNFG01 (sample SAMN13153346, study PRJNA577476) | soil metagenome | isolation source: 120 cm saprolite under Douglas fir tree site 2 hole 3 replicate 2 | place: USA:California | collected 2015-04-18 | reverse complement strand
GTATTTTGCAGGGTAAACGATACGGCAGGGAATTTTGTTACTGTCTCGGCTTGGCCGTGACAGGAAAGAAATTGACGCGCCCCATATTTTGCGCCTCGAACCATCGCTAACCCATTCATTTTTTGGCCAAAGTCAAGCTAAGTGCGACACCTGGAATCAAGTTACTGTTCATCGCGTGCCAACAGATGGAGATTGGGACGAAGCCCATCCCTATTTCTGTGCTGACGGCGGCCTGATGCGTTACGGCGATGCCCAAATCTCGGATCAGCAGCAAGGCGAAGGAATCCGTCGGAAAGATCAGGCCGCCATTCGGTTGTCGCGCGAGGCCCGCGATCGCCGGCTCGATGTCCGCGGTGTCGCGGACGGAGGCGGCGATAACCTCCACGCCGAACGACGGCGCGGCGGGCTCGACCGAACTCACGAAGAACTTGGACTGAGGGGATGTTTTGATATTGAACTCACCGCGACCCGCGTGAGGCCGGACGCAATCTGCTTCAGCAAATCGAGCCACTTGCCGCCGATCGAGAATTCGTAGGAGGTGAACCCGGTGATGTTGCCGCCCGGTCTTGCGAGACTCGAAACGAAGTCTTGCGCGACTGGATCGGAGACGAACGTGAACACGACCGGTATCGTGCTGGTGGCCCGCCCGATCGATGTCAAGTTCAGCGAGGAAACCGCCAGGATCACGTCAGGGGTGAGCCCGACCAGCTCGACTGCATAAGCACGTGCGCGTTCGGGGTCGCCTGCACTCCAGTGAAGCTCGATGTGGAGGTTTTGATTGTCCTTCCATCCCAGAGCGATATGCTATTGAGAACCCCTGCTCGATATGAAATCAAATCGGCATCGGGGATGATGCTACTCGTCGGCGCCCGGCGACGTGATGCCCAGCGCGCCGACAGCCAGCAGGATCACCAAGCCTAAGACCAATTCTGCAAGGATGCTCCACCACAGCCGGGTCGCAGCAGGTTCGTGGTTCGAGGCTGCCAAACGCGGCACCAGTCGCAGCCGGTTCACGGCCGCGAGAACTAGCATGAGACAAAACAGTACGAGCTTGACCGCGAGGAGCCCGGCATACGTGCCGGTCGTCAGGTCGGACACATCGCGCACCACTAGCGCGGTAGTCGCGATCCCGCTCACGACGATAGTGCCGACTGCGAGGAGCGCGATATTGCCGAACGATACGGAGGCCGCGCGGGCCGCCGTCGCGGTACCCCTGTCGCCGGAATGCAATGCTCGAGACACCAGCATGGCCAGAGGAACGAACCCGCCCAACCAGAGCGAGACCCCCAGCATGTGCAACGCATGGGCGGCCATGTGCAGCGATGCGTATGGACCTGCATTGCTGGCGGCATGACTGAGCCAGGCGCACGAGACGAAGTTGGCGATGGCGAGCACGAGGCCGACGACGACCGCCACTTCGCTCGGCATGCGGCGCAGGGAGGCCAGCGCGCAAAGATCGATCAGGAGGGTCGCCGCAATGGCGAAGCGCACCCACCAGACGACGCCCGCATGCGTCTTGAACAGCAGGAGACCGACCGCGCCGTCATTCCAAGCCTCGGTAACGGTATGTCCGCTCATGTCCGCGGCCTGCAATGCAATCCATGCGGCTCCTGAAGGGAACATGGCCACGGCCAAGAGGGTAGTGGCACGCATCAGCCAGCGACGCGCGGAGCGCTCCGCGACTGCCTCCGGCAGCCGGCCCATGATCCAGACGAACAGCAAGGTGCCAACAGCCTGGATGGCGACGGCAAAATGAACGGCACGGACGGCCGAGAGCGCTAGCACGACGCGCTCGAGCTCTCTGGATTGATTCCCCGCAGAATCATGGATCAACTCGGAACGGGAACGAACCGCTCCTGAAATGCGTGTCGATCGAGACGACGCGCCAGATCACGCGGTACTGCCCCGGAGGCAGCGGCAGCAGCGTGACGCGCAGCTGCGTATGATCGTCGGGGTCGATCCGCACGTCCCCTCGGTCCATGCGTGTGCCGGAGCGATCGACGACCTCGATGGTGCTGAGCGCCGGCTCCAGCGCTTCGGTGAACCACACCTGCAGCTCCGTCGGCGCGGCCGATGCGGTGACCGCCCCGCCGACGGTGGGATTGGCGCGCTTGACCCGGGCATGCGCGGCGACGTCGGTCGCAACGGCCGATAGCGCAGCCATGGCCAGCAGCGCCACCAGGAGTGGCTTGTTGTTTGCCCGCCGCATGAGGTTGCACCGGTCATTCCTGAAGCTGCGCGTTACATTGCGGCGAGTCCTTTCCGGCCGCAAGGACTCCAGGTGGGCAGGATCGGCATGCGTGCCCCGCGCGTGCGAGCCTTGACCGCGTCCAGGCCGACGATGAAGATCGGCATTAATGGTTCCGGCTCGTGAACCACTTCGCAGCGCAGCGGCGGCTTCGCAAGGCCATCGGACAGATAACATGTCGGAGGAGACCCATGATCAGCGTTCGAAGGCTCGGCCTGGCCATGGTCCTGAGCATCGCGACCGCGGCGGCGGTCTCGGTGGATGCCCTTGCCCAGGAGCAGGAGTGGCAATCCTCCCAGGTACTCGGCGTGCCGCCGGCCGGCGCCGACATGTTCCAGCTCAATGACCTGGACGCTTTCAAGAAATACTCGCGGGTCAAGAACTTCGAGATCGTCGGCCACGCCTATCTCCGCGGTCCCTGGATCAATCCCGCCTTTGCCCATGTCGGCATGGCGATGAACACCATGCGCGTATGCGACAGCAAGGTCGCCTATCTGGCCGGCTACAACCCCATCGTGTTCGGCGTGCTGATCGTCGACGTCAGCAATCCCACCGACATGAAGCCGCTATCGTTCATTCCCGCCCATCCGGGAATGAAGACCACCTATCTGCGCGTCAGCTGCGCGCGCCAAATCCTGGCGTTCGACCAGAGCGGCGAGCAGCCGAACAACCTCACCGGCGCGAGGGCCGTGTCGTCCAATCCCAACAAGCCTGGCCCGGGTGAGCCGCTCATGTCGGGCGTGTCGTTCTACGATGTGACCGACCCGCGCAACCCGAAGCTGCTCGGCGAGTGGCACAATGCGGGCGGCCTCACCCACGGCATGGAGATGGACGACAGCTACGTCTATGTGTGCGGTACCTCGGCCGAGTCGAAGAAGGACACCCAGGTCGAGGAGCTCAACATCCTCAATTACGACACGCCGTCCAAGCCGGAGCTCGTCTCGCGCTTCCACATCGTCGGCCAGCATGTCGGCGAGACCTATGCGGAAGGCAACGGCAAGAATCCGAACGGCAGCGATCAGATGATCACCTGCCACGAGATCCAGAAGGACAATGATCGCCTCTACCTGGCCTACCGCGACGAAGGCGTGGTCATCCTCGACATCACCAATCCGGCCAAGCCCGTGCGCGTCGACGGCGGCTATGATTATTCGCCCCCGTTCAACGGTGATCCAGGCCTACCGCGAGAGGGCTGCTGTCCGGGCGCCCACACTTTCATGCCGGCGCACCACACCGGGCCGCTTCCGACCATCGCGGTCCTGACCGACGAGCATTTCAACTGTCCGCCGGGCTTCGGCCGCATCCTCGACGTCACCTACCCGAAGCACATAACGCTGCTGTCGACCTACCATATTAGCGGCGTCGACGATCAATACGACTTCGACAAGATGCAGTTCGTCTGCCCAGAAGGATCGCAGGAATCGGCCCACATGGCCGAGTTCGATCATCGCGTCAAAGGCGGCAACCTGTTCTATCAGGCCTGGTACAACCAGGGGCTCCGCGCCATCGATATCTCCAATCCGTTCAGGCCGCGCGAGGTGGGCTATTACATCTCGCCCGACTTCAGCATCAACGTGCCGGGCCAGAAGGGCCGTCATACGCGCGAGCCCTATCCGGACTGGGACTCGGACTTGATCTATGTGACGGACGGCAATGGCGGCGGCTTGACCGCACTCCGCTACACCGGTCCGCTGCCGACGAAGCCGCCCATCCCTGGCATCCGCTGAACTTCGGCGATGCTTACCATTCCTGTCCTTTCTCAAAATTCCATCGGTTTTCGCGGGCCGACTGCGCAACGGAGCGTGCCCGCGCCATGGTGCTCGATGCGGTCATTGTTCTCTACCGGGAGCGAAATGTCGGACATCCAAGAACCCATGGTGCATTATGAGACCGAGGGCCAAGTTGGTATCATCCCGCTCGATCGCCCTCACAAGCTCAACGCCATCAGCGCCGCGATAAAGGATCAGATCATCGCGGTCCCGTTGATCTGGCGGGCCGGGCGGACATGCTACTCTTCGTTCAGGCGCGACACACCAAAGGTCGCTGCCAGTAAACTGGGAGAATGCCATGAATATCACCAGACGTGGCGCACTCGCCGGCGCGGGTGCTGCGGGTGCATTGACATTAGCGCGCACGTCGCTCGGCGCCTGGGAGCCGAACGAGCGTTATCCAGACCCGGCGATCAAGGTTCTCGACCCGACCTTTCGGAGATACCGTCTCAACATCGCCGGCATGGAGCGTCTCGCCACGGCATGCGCTGGAGCGAGGGGCCGATCTGGTTCGGCGACGGGCGCTATCTGCTGTGGAGCGACACCCCAAACAACCGCATCATGCGCTGGGACGAGGAGACCGGTGCGGTCAGCATTTTCCGCAAGCCGGCGAACTACGCCAATGGCAACACGCGTGACCGCCAGGGCCGACTGGTGTCCTGCGAGCATACCGGGCGGCGGGTGACGCGCACCGAATACGACGGCACGATCACCGTGCTGATGGACAAGTTCGACGGCAAGCGGATCAACTCGCCGAACGACATCGTGGTAAAGTCCGACGACTCGATTTGGTTCACAGATCCAGTCTACGGCATCATCAACAATTACAATGGCGCTATCGACAAGCAGGAATTGCCGACCAACGTGTACCGGCTCGACAAGACTGGACAAGCGACGTTGGTGGCGGGCGACATCAACCGGCCGGATGGGCTTGCCTTCTCACCCGATGAGACGAAACTTTACGTCATAGAAGACGGTGTGACGCCGCCCGTGATCCGCGTCTACGACGTCGTCGACAACGGCGCCAAGCTCGCCAACGGCCGAACGTTCATCACCGCTGAGGAGGGAGGCATACCTGACGGCTTGCGCGTCGACATCGACGGCAATCTGTGGTGCGGCTGGGGTGGGGGCGAGGGCCACGACGGTGTGATGATTTTCAATCCGACCGGGAAACTGATCTGACGCATCGAGCTGCCCGAGCGTTGCGCCAACGTGTGCTTCGGTGGTCCCAAGCGTAACCGCCTTTTCATGGCGGCGTGCCGTTCGCTCTATTCGCTCTACGTCGGCATCGAGGGCGCGCCGGGTGGGTGATACCTGTTCGTTCTCAAAACCTGATTCAACTCAGAATGCTTGATGAATATGAGCACCCTCGAGTGGTCTGGAGTTGGTGACGACATTGGTCTTTCCATGGATTGGGCAACCCGGGTATCAACGGCCTCGCGGATCACGGCGAACGCCTCTGCTGCCCGTCCTCTCCGTCGGGCACGATGTAATACGGGCTGTTGAGGTATAGTTCGTCGATCTCGTCCTTAGGCACGAACTCGTCGATATCGATCACGCGCTTGCTTTCGATCGCCACGGCTTCCAGCTCCTCGGGACCAAGCTCGATGTAAACCCCATTGCCGACCTCCTAGCCTTTGATGATGTCGGCCGATTCAACCTCATCCCAACAGGCAGTGGGAACATGCTGACGGGGCCGAACAGTCTTGAATGTTGAAACTGTATTCAGATTGGCTTGACCCCTGTAAACGAGCGTGTGAAGCTCAATGCATGTGTAACAAACTGTAATACGAGGGAGACCATGGCCACCAATCCGAAAGCACTCGAGCTCGCGAAGAAGGGAAAAGTTGAGTACGATTGGGGCACGCTCTGGCCGCACTACCATAAGGAAAAGATGAACTGGGGCGGAGGGTTCAGGACAAAGGGCGACGTGGATATTCTGTTTCTCTCGGGGGAGACGGGGCGCGATCCCTTTGAAGATTCCCCGTGCAGAACTCCCGAGGAGGAACGGGCGGGAAAAGGCAAGGTGATGTCCCATGACGTCAAGGAGCAGACTCGCCAGTGCCTGGAATACATCAAGAACAAGCTGGAGATGATGGGTGCCTCTCTCAAGCATATCGTGATGTTCCGCTATTACCTACCGCGGCGGGAAGACGTGTTCGACATGCGCGACGAGATGTACCGTTTCTTCGAGGAGTTCGAGCCGGATCTGCGGGCACATCCCAGGCCAGCCACGCTGCTGCGAGGGGTCGGGATCGACCTCAAGGAAATGCTGGTTGAGATCGAGGCCTGGGCGGTGGTTCCGAGGAAGAAATAGGATCCTACGTCTTGTTCGCTTCCGGCGGCGGCGGGATGAATTCGGCGCCGGTGGGGACGAACTCGTTGGTATAAAGCTGCTGCGCTTCCAGAGGCGTGGTGACGCCGCCGTACTGTTTGAGCACCTCGACCGTTTCCTGCCAATCCTTTTCGGCCATCCAGCCGAACGGCTTGCCCGCCGTGTTGGGCGAGACCCACGATTGCCACGACATTTCAGCCTCACGTCGCGCGATGGCAGGCTCGATCGCCGGCGAGTATTTTCTGGCGATGGCGATCATCTCATCGACGTTTTGGCGCCCATACAAAAATCCCTTGATGGTGGCGACGACGAACCCACGAACCAGCTCGGGTTCCTCTTTGATCAAATCGTTATGGACGACGATACCGTTGCTGACCGCGGTGACGCCGCAGTCGGCGTACCAGAAGACACGCGCCTTTGTGTTGCCGCGGATCTCCACGCTTGGGACTTGACCCAGGGCGTAGCCGGCGATGGCGGGAACCTGCCCTGTGATCAGGGCAGGTGGGCTGCCTGCGGGATCGATATTGACGACGCGTATCTTGCCGGCGTCGAGCCCGCAGCCCTTGACGAAGGCCGGCCACTGTTGGAATTGAGTCGAGCCGGCCGCAATGGCAATGGTCTTGCCCTCGAGGTCCTTCGGCGTCTTGATGTCGGAGTCGGCGAGCACGATGACCGCCGTCGGATTGCGGCGATAGAGGCCGGCGACCGTCCTGATATTCATGCCCTTCGACACGCCGTTGCCGACGACATAGCCGTCCGCGAAGCCGAACTGCGTCGCCTTGCTGGCGACGAGCTGGGCGGTGCTTCCGGATCCCTTGCCGGGGCCGACCTCGACGTTGAGACCGGCTCGCTCGTAAAAGCCCTTGTCCTGTGCCACCATGAAGCCGGCATTCGGCCCCTGGTAGATCCAATCGAGCCGCACCGTGACCTGCCGCTTGGTCTGCGCGCGTCCCGGGCGCGCGATCGGCACCGCGGCGAGACCTGCGGCGATGCCGGCGTCACGTAGAAATTGTCGCCTGGAGGTCGATTTGTCGCGGGGCATCATCAGAGGCTTCCATAGAATAGGTTGGGCGTCAACGACCTGCTTGTCTCGCGGTCAAGCCGGACTGCAGGGCGCGTTCCTCATGGATTGGCTCATTACTGATTGGACGTCTAGTTCGCTGCCTTGACGCTCAATTTCCGCCATGCTTGTCTTTTTGCTGCTTCCGCAGCGCAGTTGAACACAAATTGGCAGTGGGGATGGCATGGCATCGCAGACCGATATTTTGCATAAGCATCCGGTGCCGGGAACGATCATCAAGGAGTGGATCATTCCTGCACGGGGCTACGCCGCATTTCACATGGAGAAAGGTCAAGTCCTGCGTTTCGTCGACATTGAAGGCAAGCAGGTGCCGGACCTCGTTTGTTTCAATGCTCAGGATCTCGGCGAAGCGATCAACATGGGAAACTCGCTTCTCATAAACAAACGGCGGGAATTCATAAGGGGCAATGTGATTTATTCCATCCGCTGCCGCGCGATGATGACGATCACGGACTACTCCAACGAGTTGAGCTACTCGTATGGGCCGATGTGCAGCGAGGAGGTCAATCACATCCGTTACGGTGTCCCGAACACCCCAAATTGCCGAGGTAACTTCGCCATGGCACTAGGCCCCTGGGGCTTCAACTACCGGGACATTCCGAATGCCTTCGTTCCTTTCATGAACGTTGAGGTGGACGAGAAGGGGACCATGGAGATCCGGGAGCCGACCAGCGTGCCAGGCGACTATTACGACATGCGGGCAGAGATGGATTTGCTCGTCGGCATTTCGAACTGCCCGCAGGAGCGCAATCCGTGCAACGGGTGGAACGCAACGCCGATGGGCGTAATCATCTATAAATAGCCTCTACACTCTTTCGCGTCCATGCCAGCGTCGCAGTTCGCCGGAGGCAACGACTGCGCAACGCGTCACAAGGTGCAAGATGATCGTCGACGTTCATGCGCACGCCGCCTCCGAGGACTTCATCCGTGAAACGGCGGCAAAGCCGAGCTACGGCATGCCCTATGAGATCCGACCCGACGGCACCTATGCCACCCGAGGCTACGGTGAGATGGATCGGCTGATGTGGGATCTCGATGGGCGGCTCGAAAGTCTGGACCGCCGCGGGATCGACTTGCAGCTCATTTCGCCGTCACCACGGACCATCTCCGATCATGAGCACGTCATCGGCGTCGAGATCGCACGCCTCATGAACCGCGAAACGGCGAATCTGGTCAAGCGCGGCGGTGGCCGGCTTGGAGGAATGGGCGTCCTCCCGTTGAGCGAGCCCGAGAAAGCCGCCGACGAGATCCGTCGGGCCGTCGGGGAATTCGGATTTCACGGCGCCTGCATGCCCACGTCGGCCGCCGGCAGGCCGCTCGACCTACCGGAGTTTGCGAACGTATGGGAGATGCTGGAGAAGCTGGGGCTGCTCGTCTTCATGCATGCCACGACCGCGATCACACGCGAGACACTCGGCCAGTATACCCTCAACACGGTGCTCGCGTGGCCGACCGAGGTAACGATCGCAGCGACGCGCCTCATCTTTTCCGGCGTGTTCGAGCGCCATCCCGGGCTCAACTTGGTCTTGTCCCACGGGGGCGGAACGCTTCCCTATCTCGGGGGGCGCCTCGATCTTGCCTATCATGCACCCAAGCATGAGGCGAACCCCGCTTGTAGGGCGAACATCACGAAGCCGCCGAGTCACTATCTACCCCAATTCTATTACGACACGGTGGTCGCAAGCCCTGCCTCGCTGCGCTTTCTGATCGACCTTGTCGGCGCCGATCGCGTCATGTTCGGCACCGACTTTCCCTACGAGATCGGCGATGCGGACGGTGCGATCGCGCTGCCCGTGCTTGAGCAATTGCCGTCGGCTCAGCGTGAGAAAATTCTTGGGCAAAATGCGCGCGATGTTCTGAGCCGCGCACGGTCTGGCTGAGCGAGAGGCCCGGACCCGAGCGCCAGTCGGCGGTGGCCGCACCTGCCGCTTGGATGCGGCAGCATACGATGCAATCGGAGCTGCTACATCAGCATTGACACTAGCTGACGATGCTGTTTCGCTTGGGCGCTGTAACAGGAATGAGCTTTGATATGGCGAAGGCCGAGCGCAGCCTCTGGCGGGGCGTGATTCAATAAGTCAATCATGGAGATGCCCGATGAGCAATTTGTGCAACGTGCGCAGGAAGCTCTCCGTCATTGCCGCCATTCATCTCGTTGCCGCCGTTGTGATGGGGGACTCCGTCGCCACCACCTCGGCGCAAGAGACGGCGAGACCGCCAGTTGTGGCTGCTGGTGCAAGCCAAGCGTCGTCTTCGCCAATCATCTCGAACAATAGCCTGGCACCCATCCGTCTCGCGCAGGCGCAAGTCGGCCGTCCGCTGGAGAAGATCACTTTTCTGTTGGATTTCACCCCGTACGGCAAGCACGCGCCGTTCTTCGCTGCCCTCGACAAGGGCTTCTGGAAGGACGCCGGCTTCGACGTGACGATTGTCAAGGGGGAAGGGTCGGCGACGACGGTTTCCTCATATGCGGCCGGTGCGGTCGATTTTGCATTTGCAGATACGCCGACGGTCATCCTCGCACGCTCCAAAGGCGCGCTGCTCAAGGTCGCGGGCGTGATTCACGACAAGTCGCTCTACGCCTTTGGGACGCTGGAAGAAAACAACATCAAGACGCCGCAGGATCTCAAAGGCAAACGAATCGGCTCCAGCGTCGGCGATGCGAGCCGAGTGATGTTTCCGGCCTTTGCGAAGCTCAACGGAATCGACCCGGCCTCGGTGCGATGGGTCGATATGACACCGCCAGCACGCGTTGCGAGTCTCGTGCTGGGCCAGGTCGATGCGGTCGTGCTGTTTATGACTGAACAGCCAACCTTCTCCGCGAAGGCGAAGGAGGCCGGCAAACATTGGAGGGATTTCCCCTATGCCGATTACGGGCTCGATCTTTACTCCCACGGATTGCTGGTTCGCGATGATCTCGTTGCCAAGCAACCGGATCGCGTCAAACGGTTCGTCGAATCGACCATGAAGGCATGGGCCTGGTCGGTCGAGAATCCGCAGGAGGCGCTAGCGATCTTTGTCAAACACAATGCTGCCGTTGATCCCGATCAGGCGAGGGAGCACTTCCGCATTGCGATCAAGCATCTCATGACCGATACGGCCAAGCGCGAAGGCATCGGCTACATCGATTCCGAAAAGATGAAGCGCACGGTGGAATTCGTATCGCAATATTTCGACATCAAGGGCGTTGCCGCCGACGACGTGTATACGAACCGGTTCACACCGAAGCTCTTCCCCAAGGAGACACCGTTCTAAGCTCCGCGCAGCCGCAGGAAGAGTCCGTCATGGAAACACCGATCCCTCGCGAGGAGGGCGACCGTGGCGCGATCGAGGTCTGGAACCTCAGCAAGATGTACGCGAGTCAGGATGGCCCGATCCAGGCACTGTCGGACCTGTCCTTTGCGATCGCAGATGCCGAATTCGTAACGATCGTCGGTCACAGTGGCTGCGGCAAAAGCACGCTGCTCAAGATCATCGCCGGCCTTCTAACTCCCTCGTCAGGGGTGGTGAAGGTTCGCGGTCGGACCGTTACCGCACCGCTGTCCGACGTCGGGATGGTGTTTCAACGTCCCGTCCTCCTGAAGTGGCGGACCATCCTCGACAACGTGATGCTGCCGATCGAAATGTTGCATTTGCCGCGGGTGGAGAGCGGGGAACGAGCCATCGACCTCTTGAAATTGGCGGGGCTGATCGACTTTCGTCATCACTATCCCGCTCAGCTTTCGGGAGGCATGCAGCAACGCGCCGCCATCTGCCGCGCATTGGTCCATGATCCATCCCTGCTGCTGATGGATGAGCCATTCGGTGCGCTCGATCTCATGACGCGAGAGGAAATGAACTTCGAACTGCTTCGCATCTGGAGCGAGCGGCGTAAGACGACCCTCCTCGTTACTCACAGCATTTCCGAGGCCGTGTTCCTGGCCGACCGGGTCATCGTGATGACGCCTCGACCGGGAATGGTGGCAGATGTCATCGATGTGAGACTGCCCCGGCCGCGCATGCCGGAAACCAAGCTCGATCCGCGCTTCGGCGAGTGCGTGCGGATGATTGGCCGCAAGATCGGCTTGCTCTATATCTGAGGCTCGCGCAGGACCTCGTCCGGCTCTCGCGATGCATTGGCAATGCTGCAGCGGACGCCGATTGCGGGAGCCATCGATGGGGATCAGCAAGACCGACATCTCAACGACAATCATCTCGATCATCGCGACCTTGGCGGCGTGGGAGGTCCTGATCTGGATTTTTCGCGTTCCAGGCTTCATCCTTCCCGCACCCTCGGCAGTTTTTGTCGAGGCGGTGACCCGTTATCCGCTCTATCTCTATCACTCGTGGATTACCTTCTATGAAATGGTCGTCGGTTTTTTGCTCGCCGCGGCGGTCGGGGTATTCCTGGCGGTCGTCATCGTCTATTCACGCATCGTCCGCAACATGATCTATCCGCAAATCCTGGTGCTGCAGATCGTCCCAAAGGTAGCCATTGCGCCGCTGTTGTTGATTTGGGCGGGCTATGGGATCACATCGAAAGTGTTGCTGGCGCTCTTGGTCTCGTTTTTTCCCATCGTCGTGAACATGGTCACGGGACTTGTTGCAATCGAGGAGGAATTGCTCGATCTCTGCCGCATCCTGCATTCGGGACGCTGGCAAGAATTTTCCAAAGTGAGGCTTCCTAATGCGCTACCGTATCTTTTCAGCAGCCTGAAAGTTGCAAGCACCCTCTCCGTGATCGGCGCGGTCATCGGAGAGTTCGTCGGAGGAAGCGAAGGGCTAGGCCATCTCATCATCATCGCCAACACCGAGTTGCGAACGTCGATGTCGTTCGTCTCCCTGTTCAGCTTGTCGATACTTGGATTTTTGTTGTATGGCCTTGTCACCCTGGCCGAGCGCGTGTTCATGCCGTGGGAGAAGTGGCAGTCGGCAGCTGAAGGCTCCGGCGCATAATTGTTCGAGGGAACGACGATGATGAAGCGACGTGACTTTCTCATGACCGCTGCGGCGGTGGGCTTGTTGCCGCCGCCAATCGCGCGCGGGCAGGATTGTCCTTGCCCAAAAATCAATTGATGGCAATTGGTGGCGACAAAGGCGTGTCGACCCGCCGACCTCACGCTGTGCAACGTTCGTAACGATGATGTAGCCCGCCCACCTCCGGGAGGGCGATAATATTGCCTGCGGAAGGAAGTTCCCGACCGACGCCGCGGCAATCCACCTCGTATTCGAGCTCCCGCACCGACTGACGGGCAAAATGCCAGGTCAGCCCCGAACGGGCCGCGCCACGCCGCACGATCTCGTCCGCGAGGAACCGGTAGAGGTCTCGCACGGTATAGACCTGCGTCGCCGTGGTGTCGGCCCAGCGCACGCCGAGAGCGGCCAGCCGGCGCTCCATCTCGCCCAGCACGAAGCGCGCCTTCTCGCGTATCGCGTCCGCGCTCGTGTCGCCGCGCCGGATGGTGCGCATATGTTCTCCTGCCTCCCCTTCGATGTTCGATTATACTCGATGTTGGATCATGGTTGGATGACGTGCGGCGATCGATCAGAATAATCGTCCTTGCGATCCTGGTCATTGGCCCGGAGCGCGCGCAGGCGCTGGCAAACCCGGCCTCGGTATTTTGCGTCCAGAGCGGCGGCAAGAGCGAGATTCGCAACGGGCCGCATGGCCAATACGGCGTCTGCCGGCTTCCGGACGGGCGGGTGGTCGAGGAGTGGACCTATTACCGGCAGAACAAGGGAAAGGCCGGAAGCGCCCGCTAGCGTTGCGTCTCTGACGGGTCATACCAACCACGGCCGTCATTCCAGGACCAGCAATCTCGGGTTTACCCGAGATTGGCACTATGCTTTGCCCAGGCGGGCTATAGCCGACTTGGGTGCGTAGCGAGGGAGCCCGGAATGACGCGGCCCGAATCACCCGTCAGAGTTACGCGGACATGGTGCCCTGGAGGCCTGGAGGCGTCGCGGGTACGTGAGGCGAGGCCCCGCTTCAATAGCCTTGTATAGCGGTCGTCATTTCCGCCCGCCACCGCAAGGCATAGCGCTCCAGCAGTCCCATCAGGGCATTGAGCCCCATCATCAGCGCCATCATGACTAGCAGCATCGCGAAGGTTCCATTGGTATTGTAAGAGGTACTGTAGAAATTGAGGCGATATCCGAGTCCGCTGGACGCGATCAGAAATTCACCAACTATCACCCCGATCAGCGCGTAGGGCAGGCTCATTTTCAACCCGTTGATCACCCATGCCGCTGCGCCCGGCAGCATTACATAGCGAAATATCTGCCGCTCGCTCGCCCCGACCAACCGCGCAACGTCGACCAGCGCCGGGTCCACGTTGCGGATTCCAGACAATGTTGTGAAGAAGGTCAGAAAAAATACTAGCGTCGCAGCCAGCACGACCTTCGAGGCCATGTCGATGCCAAACCAGATCACCAGCAGGGGAGCGAGTGCGATCCGCGGTAGGCTATTCAGCCCGGTGAAGAAGGGATCGAAGATGTCGGCCGCGATCCGCCAGCGGGCAAACAGCATCCCAAGTGCGATGCCACTGAGCCCGCCCAGCAGGTAGCCCAATGTCATCTCGACTCCGGTCACCCGCAGATCGTTCCAGAAGCGCGGGTCCCCGAGATCCTCGATTAGTATTTTGCCGACGCCGACAGGATTGCCGACGAAGAACGGATCGAATAGTCGACCGCTGCCGAAATGCCAGACGGCAATCACAATCGCGATAAGCGCGACCTGCCCTATCGTCACGCGACGGCGATATCGCTGCTTGGCGAGATGGTCTCCCTGAGATTCGTAAATGTCCTGCTCGTGCGTGTCGGTCTTCATCTTGGTTTGTCCACTCTCTGATCCCGCACCTGGCGTTCCAGCTCCAGCCAGATCGCATCATACAGCGTGCGGAACTCACTACTGTCGTGCATGTGGAAAACATCCCGCGGGCGCGACATGAGAACCTTGTCGACCCTGATAATCCGGCCCGGCCTCGCGCTCAACAGTACCACGCGATCGCCGAGACTGATCGCCTCGTGCAGGTCGTGGGTTATGAAGATGATGGTGACTCCAGTGCGGCTCCAGATTTCCAGGAGTTGGTCTTGTAGAATCACGCGCGTCTGCGCGTCGAGCGGACCGAAGGGCTCGTCCATCAACATGACCTTAGGCGCATAGATCAGCGTGCGAATGATGTTGGCGCGCTGACGCATGCCTCCGGACAGCTCATGCGGGTAGGATTTCTCAAAACCTGTGAGACCGACCATTGCGATCAGATCGGCCGCACGGTCATGGCGCTCAGACTTCGCGGTCCCTGCGACCTGCAGTGGGAAGGAGATGTTGTCGATCAGCGTCCGCCACGGCATCAGGTTGTGTTGCTGGGTGATGTAGCCAATGTCGCGGGTGACGCCCTGTATGGGCCTGCCATCGAGCTCCACTGTGCCTTCGGTCGGCGGCATAAGACCCGACACGATGTTGAGAATTGTCGACTTGCCGCAGCCGCTGGGGCCAACCATGGTGAGGAATTCACCGCTCGCGACATCCAGCGATATCCCCTTGAGTGCATTGACAACGCGCTCGCGCGCGAAAAAGCGTTTGCTGATGTTCTTCAGGCTGAGCATTGGCGGCTGCGCAATGCGGGCAGGGCTGACTCCGTTTATCCAACCGCCGCGATGGCGTCGATCTCAACCATCAACTCGGGCTGCGACAGGCGCCTCACCTCCACGGTGGTACTCGTCGGCATGGCATGGCTATAATATTCCATGCGAACGTCGGTGTGCCTGAAGTACTCGTCAATGTCGGTGACGTAGGTGTTGGTACGGACAAGGTCGCTCAGGCTTGCGCCGGCTGCCTCCAGCGCTGCCTTAACGTTCTCCAGCGTCTGCCGCAACTGCGCGCGCATGTCTCCCGCACCAACGGTGCGACCGTCCTTGTCGCGGGCGAGCTGTCCAGAGATGAAGATTAGCCGCCGCGCCTCTACACTCACCACATGCGAGTAAAGCACCCGGTTGTCGACGCGGCGCTGATGCAGGCTGTCGGGCTGGATATTGCGACGATTAATCGACATGATCGTGCCTCCTGGCTTTAGGCACTCCGGTCATTTCGGAAGGTAATCATAGCTGGCGATCGTGTCCCACGGAGCTCCAGCCTTTATCGCACCTGAATCGATCAGGAACTTGGTCGCCTTCGCAAGAGATTCCGGTGTAACCCTACCGTCGCGCCGGAAGATCGGCTTGAGGTTCTCGAGAGTCTGAACGAGCATATCGTCTTCAACTCCCGTGAAGCGCTTGCGCAGAAGCGGTAGCTGCTCTTTGGCGGGTGTGTCGCGAATGTCGGCGATGGCTGCGAGCAGCGCGCGGCAGAACGCCCGCACAGTATCAGGATTGGCCTTGGCGTAGTCCGGCCGGACATAGAGCAGCTCGAACAGGAAGTCGTCGTAGGCAGGATCCTTACCGATCGAGTTGTGGGTGAACATCATGGCCTTGCCGCGCTTGACCATGAGATCGGTCGTCGGGCTGGTGTTGCAGGCCACGTCGATCTGGCCGTTCTCAAGCGCCGCAATCATGCCCGGACCGCCGCCGACGCCGAGAATCTGCAGATCCTGCTGCGGCACCAGACCGGCGCGTTTGGCATAGTCGACGAGGACGAGGTAGGTGAAGGCGCCTGGCCGTGTCCCCGCAACCTTTAGGCCCTTGAGTGCCTTGAGCTTCTGGTCGAGTGGCGTGTTCTCAGTGATTCCGACGCGCGCGGCGACATCCTTGTTGATGACGCAGTCGATGGCGTTGCGGTTCGCCATATTCATGATCGCAAGAAGAGGCTTTCCCTGCTCGTAGCTGGTCAGCAGCCGGTTCGGCGTCGAGACCGTAAATTGCACGCTTCCGGCGATGAGCGCGTCGACGTCGGGACCGTCGCCGGATGTCGAGATGATCTCGACCTCGAATCCCTCCTTAGCGAACATTCCCTTGTCCGCAGCCACGAAGAGAGGCAGGAAGTTCATGCCGATAACCGGTATGGTGACGCGCAGCGGTTTGAGAGTTTGCGCTGTACCGGCACTTGCCAGAGCCAGGCTCAGTCCGACCGACAAGACCAGAAGATTCACGATCGAGCGCATACGTGCCTCCGTTTGCTCAAGATGGGGACCCAAAGCAGCGCCTCTGCCCAGCGTCCTTTCCGAGCGAGACACACCCGTTAATTCGCGCTATCGCACGCTCATCCAGACGTTCTTTTCCTGCGTGACTTCGCGCATTACGGAAAAGCCCATCTCGCGCCCGTAGCCGCTGCTCTTGTAGCCGCCATACGGCGCCATCGAGCTGACCGCGCCCCAAGTATTGACCCAGATGTTGCCGGCTTCAAAGGCCTGCACCGCGCGCATGGCGCGGCCGGTATCGCGCGTGATCACCGAGGCGGCAAGCCCGTAGGGACAGTCGTTCGCGAGCGCGAGCGCTTCGCCTTCCTCCTTGAACGTGAGCACGCACAGGACCGGCCCGAAGATTTCCTCGCGCGCGATGCGCATGGAGTTCTGCACCTGATCGAAGATGGTCGGGCCGACGAAATGTCCATCCTTGAGGGCGGTCGGCTCCTCGCCGCCATACACTAGCTTGGCGTCGGCCTTGCCGGAATCGATGTGGCGCAGAACCCGCTCTTTCTGCTTGGTGGAAATCAGCGGACCCATGGTCGTGTTTTGGTCCATCTGGTAACCGAGCCGGACCTTCTTGGCGTTGTCGATGACCTTCTCCAGCACCTTGTCGTGGAGCTTTTCGTGCAGGAACAGTCGCGAGCCGGCCGTGCACACCTGGCCCTGGTTGGTGAAGATCGCAGTCGAGGCGATCTGCGCCGCCTGGTCGACCGGCGCGTCCTCATAGACGATGACCGCCGACTTGCCGCCGAGCTCGAGGCCGACGGGTTTGAGCGTGTTCGCCGCCTCGGCCGCGATCCGCTTTCCGGTCATGGTGCTGCCGGTAAACATGATCTTGGCGACCATGTGATGCGCGACTAGGGCCGCGCCGGCATTGGCGCCGTAACCCGGCACGATGTTGACGACGCCCTGAGGAATGCCAGCCTCTGCCACGAGACGCGCGAGATACATGACGGAGAGGCAGGCCTGCTCGGCCGGCTTGACCACCACCGTGTTGCCCGCTGCGATCGCCGGCGCGATCTTCCAGATCGCCTGCAGCAGCGGATAGTTCCATGGAATGATTCCGCCGATCACGCCGAGCGGCTCGCGCAAGGTCATGTTCACATAGGGACCCGGTACGGGAATTGTCGTGCCTTCAATCTTGGTTGCCATGCCGGCAAAGTATTCGAGCGCATCGATCGCGGTCACCGCGTCGATCGCGCGGGAATCGCGGATCGGCTTTCCGGCATTGAGGGATTCGAGCTCGGCGAGCTTCGGACCTTGGCTCTCAACGAGCTGGGCGAGCTTCATCAGAAGCTTTGCGCGCGCGGCGCCGGTTCGCCGGCGCCAGCCGGGGAATGCGGCGACACCCGCGCGCACCGCGGCGTCGATGTCCTCCTCGTCGCATTCGGCGAGATGCCCCACGACCTGCCCGTTCCCGGGATCGTAGGTCGGGAATGTTTTGCCGCTCGCCGCCGGACGAAACTCGCCGTTGATGAACGCCCCCCAGGTCTCGGGTTCGAATTTCGCGGTCGTTTGGGCTTTGACTGCCTCGTTCATGCGTTCACCCTTTCTGCGGCTGACTTGAATCCCCTCAGCCCGTGCTAGTGACGTAGCACGCCGGTCTTGTCGACCAGGGTGCGCAGCGCCTCGAGCTCCTGCCTGGTCGGCGGAGCAACCGTTTCCACTTTCTTCGCAATCTTGACCTCGAAGCCCGTATTGGCCTTGACGTCCTCGACCGTCACGCCCGGAAACAGCATCGCAAGGCGTGCTTCGAGCGTGTCAGGATCAAAGTCGAAGATGCATTTCGGGGTCACGATCCATTTCGGCCCGCCGCCGTAGAACTCGTTCTCGCGGCAAATCTTCTTGCCCGGATGCGAGATGAAGTCGACCTTCTCGACCAGGCGCCGCTTGTCGTGCGCGGTAAGAAAAACGTAAGTGTCGCGCACGCCTATCGCGATGTCATTGATGCCGATCGTGCCTGGACCGCGGAACGTGAACTTGCCCGGCTTGCCGAGCCCGATCATGTTCGTATTGCCCCACTTGTCGGCCTGGATCCCGCCGACAAAGAACTTGTCGGCGAACCAGAAGTGGTTGACGTTGCGCAGATCATTGCCTTGCGTGTAGTAGCGCGCGCCGCCAGGAGCGCCGTAGAACAGGAACGTGTCGGGGTGGTCGTGCATCGATTCCGCATAGCGGATGAGCTCGTACCCGGTTGAGGTCTTCGGCAGCTCCTCGACGTCGATGTCGACCACGTTGCAGAGCGCGACACCGCCCCCGAGCTGCAGCTTCATGTTGGGCGCGTGCGTCTTTTGCGCCAGCATCGTGGCGGCGAAGAAGATTTCCGTGTGCGCACCTGAAGTGATCTTGTCGGTGTCCTTGATCTCGCGCGCGAAGACCACAGCCATCAGCTCTTTCCAGGAATAGTCGCTCATATATTAAAACCTCGATGTGAGTGCGTGGGCCGCTTTACCAGCTGACGATCGGATGGGTGTAGAGACCGAGTAGCTTTTTGATGCCAACGGTCTCGAGATAGGCGTAGTGGTCCTTAGGCGCATGTACATGGCGCTTGAGATAATCCTTCCAGGTCGCCTCATCGCCCTTGCGGTTGGCTTCGCTGCATTTCACGTAGTCCCGAATGAAGTCGACGTCTTCCTTGTAGAACCCGTGCGCCGCATAGGGGTGTCCGCCGTAGGGCGCTTCGACCACGCAATCGGCATAGGCGATGGTGGTCATGAATGGGTTCTTGCGGATTACGGCATTGGGCACGATGCGTTCGGCCTGGACCATGATCCGATCGGCAGCGCGGGCGAGCCAGCGGTCGCCGAAGCGCGCGCCGAGATGTTGGCCGTTGCCGTAGGCGTCCGACCAACCAACATGGATCAACGCCCAGTCCGCCCGTATCGGCGGCACCGCAATGATCTTCTTGGTCTGGCCGATTGGATCGATGAACTCGACCAGGTCCTTATTCAGCTCAGTGATGCTGGTGCCGACGCCGCCGCGCCAGGCAAAGAATTCCTGGCCGGCAGCGGCGGCAAACAGACCGGCATAGAGAATGTACTCGCTGCATTCCCAGATTTCGATCTGCCCGGACTCGGCGTACTTTCGCAAGTTGTGGCCGATGGGGCAGTACATTTCCTGGCCGACATAGGGCGCGATGAGCTTCTTCACACAACCGGCGCCGATCAAGAGATCGATCTCAAGGCCGGCGGTCGCCGACGCGATCACCGTGAGATCCTTCGTCCCGTCGCGGATGATTTCGCGCACGAGCGCCATCGGATGATTGTCGGCGCCGAATCCACCGACCGCGATGGTCATTCCGTCCTTAATCTCCGACGCGGCGTCCTTGATCGATGAAACTACTTCCTTGCGCTTGCTGCTCACGTTTTCCTCACATTGAACATTCCGAATGGCAATCCGCCGGTCCGCGAGAACTCACGCCGTCAGAATCGTCATTGCGTACACAGCCGAGTCCTGACCCAGCAGCAATCCTCCCTGGTTTTGCGCCATCGTCGCCTTCGGCCGCGGTTCGATCTGGCGCGGCGCGGCTTCTCCGCGCATCTGCCAGACCAGCTCGCAAATCTGTAGGAGCCCGGTCGCCCCGACCGGATGGCCGCGCGAACACAGTCCGCCGCTCGGATTGACGGGCTGACGGCCATCGAGCGTGGTGACGTGATCATCGATCAGCTTCGGACCTTCGCCGGGCCCGCACAGGCCGAGCCGCTCATAGAGCATCAGCTCGGCGGGGGCCATGGCGTCATGCAGCTCGATCGCCTGAAGTTCGTCGGGGCCGATCCCGGCCTGCTGGTAAGCGGCGAAGGCGGTGGTCGTCGCCGAATCCGGACGCCCGTCATCGCGCAGCCGGTATTCGCCCGAGCGCAGCAGACAACTCGCGATCCGGATCGGTTTCTTGCTCGTGAAACGCGCTGCGTAGTCCGACGCGCACAGCACCGCCGCCGCAGCGCCATCCGAAATCGAGGAACACATCAACAGCGTTAGCGGATCGACCACGATGCGCGATTGAACGACTTCTTCGATCGAGAGCGCGCGCCGGTGCTGGGCGAGGGGGTTGAGCGAGCCGTTGAAGGAATTCTTCACGGCGGGCTTGGCGAAGTCGCGGATGGTCCAGCCGTAATCGCGCATCTTCGCCTTAAGATTGATCTTGGGGTGGATCGCGTAGCTCGTCGTGAACTGCATGCCCATTTCCGAGAGTTCGAGCTCCGACACTGCGCTGAGCGCGCCGATGGTGCGCGCCGAATCCCCGACATTCATCTTCTCGACGCCGACGGCCAGCGCGACGTCGGCGGCCTCGGAGGCAACCTCGAGCCAGGCGCCGCGCAGCGCCGTCATCGCACTTGCGCAGGCGTTCTCGACATTGACGATCGGAATCCCGGTGATGCCAGAATGCTGCAGCACCACTTGACCGCGCACGCCTTCCTGGCCGGTGAGCAATCCGCCGAGCGAATTGCCGACATAGGCCGCCTGAAGATCGGCGGGCGTAACGCCGGCGTCATTGAGCGCACCCCAGATCGCCGGATAGGCAATAGCCTTGAGCGGCTTCTCCAGGAAGCGACCGGCCGGATGGGCGCCGACGCCGATGATCGACACCTCACGCATTACGCGCTCCGACCTGGGCGGGCACGTATTTGTAGGTCAGAACGTCCCTGCGCGCAGGCGTATCGGCCACAGGCTCGACGACGAGCCGCATCTCCATTCCGTCCTCGAGTACGCCGGGCTCGACCGGACAATCCGATCCGACCAGCGCGAAAATGCGCGGGCCTTCTGGCAAATCAACGAAGATTTGGAAGCACGGCGCTAAAAATCCCTGCGGGGCCACATGCGCGATCGTGTGGCTATAGATTCTGCCAGTGCGGCCGATCTCGACCTCCTCCATCGTTCCGTCGCGGCGGCACGCGGGGCAGACTGGCATTTTCGGAAAGACCACATGGCTGCAATGGCGACACCGGCCGCCGAGCAGGCAGGGTGTATGTTCCGGATCTGATGGAATGCGAAGATTTCCCGGGTTGAGAAGTTCCACGAGATCACCACCGATCAATCCGGCTTCAGATGCCCAGGTGCCTCTTCAGCGCACGAAAGCCTGCGCCGAAAACCCGCGACATGAACAGCGTGCCTTCATCCTCCCTGCCCGGCTGCGTTTCGAATTGTGAGGACCACTCACCCAGCGTGCCGTAGATGTCGGTGATTGGGCGCAGTTGCATGGTCGTTACGACCTTCTTCACCGGAAGCGGACCTTCGAGCACCGAGTAGGTGATGCGGTAGTCCTGCGGTGAGAATTCGTCCAGGCGCTCGCGGAGTTTATCGCTCATGCCGGCCATCGAAAGGCGGCGTACGGCGCCTATTTCAGTCGCGGGCTTGCCCTCCTCGATCACGCTGTCCTTCATGCCAGGCATCCAAGCGGCGAGCCCGTTGAAATCGCTGACGGTGCGCCACACACGCTCGATCGGTGCGTTGATCACTGTGCTCACATGAACTCTTGGCATTGCCGGTCCTTGTTCCGACCAGGGCGGCGGGGGAAAACGAGAGAACAAGCCCCGACTTTGTTTTGCTCTCCCTTGCCGCAGCGATTGCGCGGACGCTTACTATTCTCGTATGATGGTATAACGCTGTTCTAGTATGTCAAGCCGGCTGCCAGGGAGCACCGGTGGCCGTGCGTCAAAAGAAAGGAAGAACGTGCGCCAGGATTCAGTGTCTGCGGTCGAGCCGAGCTGGAAGGAGCGCATGGCGATCGCCCTTGCCCGGGATATCGTCGACGGCGAGCGCATTATCTCCGGCGCGCACACCGAGATTTCCTTCGCTGCGGCGATGCTGGCGCAGAAGATGCACGCGCCCAACATCAAGCTGCAACTGGGCGGCACATGCTTTCTCGTGAACGTCTCAGATCTTCCCGTGCGCCTGCCGAAGACATCGACCGACTATCGCATGATCCGGTGGGCGGAGATCGCCTACGATCACATGGAAACGTTCATGTATTTCGGCGCGCCCGGCGGGCGCGCGTACTACAAGGGCGGGCGGCCCGCAGCCAACAAATATTTCGTCGGCGACAAGTTCTTCGCCGGCGGCATCCAGGTCGACGGCGATGGCAACGCCAACATGATCGGGCTCAAGGGGAAGGACGGGAGCCGGTTTTCGTTCCGGGGCCCGGGCTCGATCGGCATTCCCGACATCGTGACCGTTGCAACGCCCTATATCTTCGTCACGCATCACGATCGCCGCACGCTGGTGCCGAAGGTCGATTACATCTCCATGCACGGTCCGAACGGCTGGCGGGCGAACAAGTATCCGGGATTGGGCCCGAAGTGGATCATCACGCCGCGGGCGATCTTCACGTTCGACAAAAGCGGGCGGGCGCAGCTCTCCGGCACATTCGCCGGCACAAGCGTGGACTGGGTGCGGGAGAATACCGGATTTTCCTTCGGTCTCGACCCGGACTATTCGCAAGTGGCCGAGCCGACGGCGGAAGAACTCACGGTTCTTCGGCAGGAAATCGATCCGGAGGGTGTGCTGCAGCACTGAACGCGCGATGAACACAAGCGTTCACATCGCCGGCGTCGGCTCGACCAAGTTCGGCTTCCACCCGGACCGGTCCTTGCAGAGCCTTGCGGTCGAGGCCGCCCGCGCTGCGTCGGCCGATTCCAACGTGCCTGCGAACCGCATCGGTTGTCTTTTCGTCGGCAATTTCGTCGGTGGCATCATGACCGGGCAGGAGCTTTTGGGGCCCATTGTCGCGGCCGATCTCGGTTTTGAGAATGTCGTTGCGATGAAAGTCGAAGCCGCCTGCGCCTCGAGCAGCGCCGCCGTTCGCATCGGCCACGATCTCATACGCGCGCAGGCCGAGGATGCAGTGCTCGTCGTCGGGGTCGAGCGCATGACCGGAGCACCGCGTGAAGCGCTCACATCGGCGATGACCGCCGCTATCGATCAGGACAGCGAAGGCCACGCCGGGCTCACATTTCCCGGTTTCTGGGGGATGATCATGGCGCGCCACATGCATCTCTACGGCACGACACGCGAGCAGGTCGCCGCAGTGACGGTCAAGAACCGGCAATTCGGAACCAGGAATCCCCTCGCGCAATTCCAGAAGGCGGTCTCGCTCGAGGAGGTGATCGCCTCTCCGCCGATCGCGGATCCCATACGTCGCTTCGATTGCTGTCCGGCGACCGACGGTGCGGCGGCGGTGGTGCTGGCCGGCGAAGCGCTCGCGCGACAATACGGCTCCCCGTCGGTGCGCGTGGCCGCCTCGGTGATGGTCAACGGGCCAGTGCGGATCTGCGACTATCGTGAGATTACGGTTCACGACGGCACACTGAACGCGGCGCGGCAAGCCTATGAGCGCGCCGGCGTCGGACCGCGGGACATCGACGTCGCCGAACTGCATGACTGCTTCTCGATCGCCGAGATCGTCGACAGCGAGGATCTCGGATTTTTCAAGAAGGGCGAAGGTGGTCCGAACGTGACGCCTGCGGCGGGAAAGGCCGGGGTCGTGATCAATCCGAGCGGGGGCCTGCTCTCGAAAGGCCATCCGACTGGCGCGACCGGCTGCGGTCAAATCTATGAAATTGCCATGCAGCTGCGCGGGCGTCATCCCAATCAGGTGCCGGGGGCGCGCCTTGGCTTGACCCACAATGGCGGCGGCACGGCCGCGGCGGTTACGGTTCATATTCTGGAAGCGACGCGATGACGAGCGAAGCGCTCTCTGGGACGGTCGAGAGTTATACTGTCATCCGTGTACCTGGAAAACAGCATGCAGGCGCGGGACCATTCGTGCTGCTGCTCGTCGAGCTCGATAACGGCCGGCGTGTGCTCGGCCGGTTCGACGGCCCTGAGCCGCCGCCGATCAGCTCCCGCGTGGTGGGAAGCATAAGAGAGAACGAGACAACGTTGTTCAGTGTGTCGCCGAGGTGAAGTGATGAAATTAGAGCCGATCACCCGCGCCAACCGGCCGGATCGCAAGCAGGTGCTCATGCCAGAAGAGGAGGCTGTTGCGCTCATTAAGGACGGCGACGTTGTCATCGTCGGCGGATTCGGCACTGTGAACCATCCAATGCCGATCATTCGCGCGCTTGTCCGCCGCAAGGCCAAGAACCTGACCGTGATCGGCGCGGCGACCGCCGGCCTAGAGATCGATCTCCTGATCGGCGCCGGCTGCGTGCGCAAGGTCATCGCGCCTTATATCGGTGCCGAATTGCACGCGCCGATCGGGCATTGCTTCCGCCGGGCCGCGGAGAACGACGAGATCGAGGTCTACGAGACGACCGAATATCTTCTCTACTCGCAACTTGACGCCGCGGCGCGCGGACTGGGTTTCTTGCCCTGGCGCGGCGGAGTCGGCACCTCGATCCCCGTGCTCAATCCCGATTACGTGCCCTTCAACGATCCGATCCACGGCGAGCCCTACCTCGCGGTTCCGGCGTTGCACGCGGACTGGGCAATTCTTCACGTCGGGCAGGCCGATGTATTCGGCAACGGCCAGCACGGCGGCGCCCGGTTCGGCGATCGCCTGCTCTCGCGCGCGGCCGAACGTGTGATGCTCACCGCCGAGCGCATCGTACCCAACAGCGAGATCCGCAAGAATCCCTGGATGACCTCGGTTGCCTACGCGGACGTGGTGGTCGAGGCACCCTATGGAGCGCATCCGTTCGCGAGCCACGGCTTCTATGTCGAGGACGAGGAAGCCATCCAGGAATACGTCGCCGCTTCGATTGCCTACCGCAAGCGCGACATGGACATTTGGAACGCGTATCTCGCGCGCTGGGTGACGGGCGCTCCCAATCACCGTTCTTATCTCGCGAAGCTCAGTGCAGAGCGGTTCTCTAAACTCGAAAACGCAGTGCACGCGTAGCGTCGTGATGCAGGCGGCGTATAATGAACACGCGACGGAATTGCCGGGATTCTTCAACAATGCAGGAAGCTAATGACCAAAAAAATTCCGACCACGATCAAGGACCAGGATCTGCTCACGCAGCGGCGCGGTGAGATCATCGACGTTGCTACCCGCCTCTTTCTCGAGCGCGGATTCCACAAGACCTCCATTCGCGACATCGCGCGAGCTTGCCCGTTCAATCTGGCGAGCCTCTATATGTATGTCACCTCGAAGGAAGACATTCTTTTCCTCGTCGCGCAGCAGCTGATTGACGAGAAGGCCAAGGCGATGGCGGCGGTCGAGGTGTCGGAGGACGACCCGGCCGGATCATTCCGCACCGCACTCAGGTCCTATTGCCGGATCGTCCATCGGTACCGGCCGCACATCCGGCTGCTCTACCGCGAATTGGACGTGCTCTCGCCACCGCGTCGCGAGATAGTCATGGCATCCCTTTCCACCGTCACCGATGTGTTCGAGCAGATCGTTCGCAAGGGCATCGCGAAGGGCGTTTTCGGTGAGGTCGAGCCGAAGCTCGTGGCGCTAAACGCGCTCTTTCTGTGCCATTTGTGGTCGCTTCACACCCGCGCCCTGCGGAGCATCACGCAGAACGTCGATGAATTCTTCGACATGCAGAGCGACATCATGCTGCAAGGATTGCTCAAGCGCGGCGTGAAAGCCGCCGCCGAGAAGGGCTCTAAGGCGAAGCGCGGCGCTGGGGTCGCCGGCATGCAATCGAGCGTTTTGTAGAACCACGCCACCGGTTGCGGCGCGCGACGCGACCAAAGATCACGGAGGGCTTGCCCGCTATCGGCCGCTGTGGTTTGCTGGAACACCATTATACTAAGAGCGAGTGATCGGGGTCATGGAGCCAGGCTGCCGCATTCTGGAGAAGCACCAGGCGCGAACCTGGGTGATTTACGGAAAGAGCGTGCCGCAGCTGTTCCTCGAGCGCGTCGAAGCGCGCCCCGGCGACGTCGCGTTCCGCTACAAGGACCTCGGGCTCTATCAGGAGGTCACTTGGCGCCAATATCATGACGAGGTCGAAGCCTTCGCGCTCGGGCTTCTCGCGCTCGGCGTCACGGCCGGCGATCGCATCGCGGTGATGGGCGACGCGTGCTTCGAATATTTTGTAGCGGATCTAGCCGGCCTATGCATCGGGGCGATCACCTACGGAATCTACACGACATGTTCGGTTGCCGAGGTGCGGCACCAACTCGAGAACGGCGGCGCGAAAATCTTCATCGCCGAAAATCAGGAATATGTCGACAAGGTTCTCGATCTCGAAGGTCTCGCGACCGATCTGACGCACATTATCGTCGCCGACATGCGCGCGATGTTTCTTTATCGCGACGCTCGGATCCTGAGCTTCAGGGACGTGCAGGAGCGCGGTCGGCCATTGCGGCGGCAGCAGCCGGGCCTGTTCAGGGATTGCGCGGCTGCCGTTAAGCCGGACAGCATCGCGGTCTTCGTCTACACCTCTGGCACGACCGGCGCGCCGAAGGCGGCCATGATCACCCACCGCGACCTCATGGTGGGCATGGTGCACACCTATCTGCAGGGCTTTCCCGAGCTCGACGTCGGCGCGCATCGCACGATCACCCATCTTCCGCTCGCTCATCTCGTCGAGCGCTCGATGAGCCTGTGCCTGATGCTGATCGCGAACGTCGTTCCGCATATCGGGGAGGAGCCCGAGAACCTGCGCGAGACCCTTACCGAGGTCGAGCCGACGTTCTTTCATGCCGTCCCGCGCGTCTGGGAGAAAATCGCCTCGCAGATTCTGGTCAACATTGACCGCAGCACGTGGACGAAGCGCTGCGCGTATAGGCTCGCCATGCGGATCGGCCGGCGGTACGCAGAAAAACGGT
>WNFG01000787.1_pt1 | contig 27269 bp, 35 predicted proteins | sample 5400431 | NCBI WGS metagenome assembly WNFG01 (sample SAMN13153346, study PRJNA577476) | soil metagenome | isolation source: 120 cm saprolite under Douglas fir tree site 2 hole 3 replicate 2 | place: USA:California | collected 2015-04-18 | reverse complement strand
ATCGGATCTCGTCGGCCGTCAGAATGCGCGGAATGTGGAGGCGCCGGCTGCTCTGGCGCACCAGCTCGATGGGATTTCTGTCGACCAGTTCCCACCGCCTCGCGTTCTGATAGAGAAGGTGCATGAGACTTCGAATGTGAGTCTTGCTCTTGGGTGCGAGCTGAAGCTCTCTGAGCCACTGCTCGACTGCCACGGTCTTGACTTCATCGAGCGTGTAGCCGCCCCATCGGGGCCGTATCCAGCGGTTGAGAACCGTCAGGTAAGACCTCGCTGTGGAGTGGCGTTCGGGCAGTTCGTGCCCGATGTACCGCTCCACAAGAGCATTGATGGTAACCGGCCCACCCAGTCGACTCTCCACGTTAAGCCTGAGCCGCAGAGGCTCGACCTGACGCATAGCGTCTGCCCGGGTGGGGTAACGGGCCACGGTTCCAACGGTGACTGATCGCCGTTGCCGTTGACCCTCTGATGTTGTTTCGTAGTAGCGAAATTCCCAAACATGTTCGCCACGGGCGCGTCTTTTTCTGGTGAGGCACCCGTGCTGGTACCTTTGCCGCGAATGCATGCTTCTTTTCCTTTCATTCGCGGCACGGATGGCGAAAAAAGCTTACGCTGGACTGGGCGTACTCGTCCAGCCACGATTTGCGGTATCTCCAGAGCTTACCGACGTGAAAAGCCTTTATTTCTCCGGTCCGCGTGTGGCGCAGCAATGAAGCGACACTGATACGCAGATATTGCGCGGCTTCTTGAGGGGTGAGAACTGGATCATCATCGACAGCCGGCACGCGTGATGTCGCAACGCCATCTGCCGCTTGATCGTTTGTGCGAAGTTCCTTTTTTTCTAGTTGCGAATGCTCGCGTTCCTGATTCAATGTTTCCTCCAGCGTGACCTGATTTCGTGTTGCCGTCCTTCAGTTTGGAAAGTTTGGGGGTGCTGGTACAGAGAGAGGGGATGAGGGCTATCCACCACGAAACTTACCAAGGGAAAGGATTTGTGACATCTTACGAGCCGCGATCCAGCGACCCCGATCGGGACCGAAAACCGCGGCGCGCTTCAACTCAAGAACGATCAAGTTCCTGCGATTGGCGATCTTGTCAGCTCTCGTTACCGCTGGTGGCTTGAACCATCCGGTCAGGGTCGCTTTTTCTTCACACGTTATTTGGAGCATATTTGCAATTGCGGTATTGCTAATCGATTCGTCAAAACTACCCGAGACAGCCTTGCGGCTTGACGATACGCAACGGCGAATATCCGCCGCGCTTAGCGGAGGTACGCATGCGCGACCCAAACTCTCGCAACGTTTTACAATGTCGCTAATACAGACGCGGTTTCTCCGAAGCAACAGGGCGTAGATATAGACTGCAGAATGTCGAACCCGTTCGCCGAAATGCCCGCGGACTTTCCACAAATCGAGAAAGCCCTCGAGCGGCCTCGACCAACGCGCAATCCCTGCCCGAACCCTTGCTTCGTCCTTTGGGATGACGCGCTTTTCCGAAAACGTGATTTTCCGGGCCCTTAGGCCCAGCAGGTCTGCAAACTCCGGCATCGTGTTAAATTCACCCGGATGTTTGTAGAACTTCACTTCCTGATATTGGTTGGGAGCCTTTGTGTTGAGGCTTCCTGCGACACGCATCACCCGGCTGGGATCCGTGCTGCCTACGTCGGCGCCGAAGTGTCGGAAACGGTTCGCGAGGGCCCGGTTGATACGCTTGTAGATCTCGCATTTCTCTGGAAATGCCTGGACTGGCCTGCCGCGATCCGCGTGGTCTACCAGTGGCCATAGCAGCCATACTCCACGGCCTGAAAAGACCACTACGCTCGGAGTGGGGAAGCCAGCGCGGTCCAACTCAGTGAGTAAAGACGCGAGAAGGGATTCAACGCAGAAGTCCTCGTTGTTGTGCGCGGCGTCGACATCCACATAAAAAGCATTGAGCCATCGAAGCGCTTCCTGCCGGCGTGAACAAAACGGCAGTCCCGTGAGATCAGATGTTCTGTTTGAAGTTGGCCGGACGTAGGTCGAGTTGATGAGGAAGTAGGAGTCACTGAACAGAGACTCCCGCAAACTGACGAATCGCTCGCGCAGATCGCGGACAAGAATTCCGCCGAGGTTCTGCCAGCATTCTGCGTTTTTTCGATGAAAGGTGACAACTGCACCTTCTCCCCGATGTAGGAACTCAATAGCACTGACGGCCGAAAGGGGACTTAGGCTGTTTGGAAAGACCGGGAGGGGAATTGGAGGAGGTTGGTCCGAAGGGGGCTTATCTGAGCTGTTCGAAACCTGCAGTATACGGCTCTCATCACGCGTCTCCGAACTGTTTGGCAAACCACCTTGTTGGTACATTCATTAGCCTCACAAACAAATTCATAACCAACCTCCTGTGTCGGCTCGATGAGCCGTTAGTTTGTTACGGCGACGATACTAGCACAGGACTCGATTCATGTACGTATGATTTTGCTGAAATAAAACCTTTCATTCCGAATAAACGAAAATTCGACATGTGTGTCATCCGGTATCGGAGAGTATTGTGAAGGGCCGGGTAGGGAATTGTCGTTTCTTGCCGATATTCTTGAGAACTTTCACGCACGCATTGATCATCACCACAATCCCGACGCTGATCGCGCCGTCTTACCCTTTCCATTTCAGTGTCACAGCAATTCCGAAGCACTGTACGTGCAGCCCGTGAACCGGGAGGGGTGGGGACCAATCTGCCAAGAGAATCTAATCCGTACGCCCGGCGTACGGATTAGGAATCGTTTACTTGATCGGCGATGGCGGCAAAGGTGAGGCAGCTAAGTTCTTGATCTCCACCCGAAGATATTGGAATCGGGAGACGCAACGACGGATGGTTGCGCTACGAATCTGCCAGAAAAAGGTAATGCGGCAGCGTCGGTTACCTTTCTTGATTACAGTTGCGCACGCAATGGGAGACCTGATGTCAGGCAACGAAGTACTTATCGATTGTTTGGATTGTTCATTCGTACTCGACGTAACATTGGCGTCGTGGAGTCAGTTGAACAAAGTGCCAAGCGACCAAATAGTGGCGGTTCCGACGATTTTCACACTTGACACATGCGTGAGAACAGGCGACAAACAGGCAGTATGGCGAGTACTTTCGATCCTGAAATCGGTCGTGCCACGCGATGGAAGAAGGGGCAGGCCAGCCCCAATCCGGGTGGACGGCCAAAGGCCATGGTGTTGACAGAAGCCTACAGGGCAGTTCTCGCGAAGCGGTTCCCGGGAGACAGGCAACGGCGAACGGTCGCTGAAGTGATCGCCGCACGGGTGGCTGCTGAAGCCGCGAGCGGAAGCGTTCGCGCTGCGGCTGAGATCGCAGACCGGACGGAGGGGAAAGCTCGGCAGGCTCTCGAGCTGGCACCACCCGACCCAGCGTCGGTTTCCCTGCAGGAGGAGCTCGGCAGTCTCACCACAGAAGAATTGCACGACCGAGTTATCGAGATGGCATTGGAGATGGACAAGGCAGCTGAAATGGCCGGAATTCAGGACAGGCTCGCAGCTGCAAGAGCCGAGCGGGTGAAACCACCGATGGAAGTTTGCCGGAATTACACCTTGATCGAGACCGCGAAATTACATTCCAGTTAGCTAGTTTGCATGTTTTCTGGAATGTCGGCGCAGGAGACCTGTATTGGGATCGCGTGGAGTGTACTCGGGCCAGATCTGGCGGCACCACAGGAATGCCAAAACAGCAGGCGGCACAATGGCTATGGGAGCGAGACGGGAGTACGGCTTTCGGCAATGCCCTGAGTCCACAGCTAGCGCAACTTTTGGCCTTTGGGTGGGCGGCCCAACGAATCTCTCCAGGCTGCGACAACGGCCGCACAGTCGTGTGGCTTTTACCTCACCGCCTTGGTACTTGAAAGGAAACGCAATCTTGATGAGAGACTCCAGACTTGGATGGAATTTGAGGCGGGTAGTCAAATATTTGGATCGGATATACCCCGACATCGGGGTCGACTGCCCCTACTTCGCACTTGAAGTCGTACTTTTTTCTGCAGCCGTTCTCCAAAATACTGATACCGATGCCCTGAGTCACTTCACGGGATGCTCCAGAGATTTTGTGGGGGCCATCGGCTGGAACATGGAGAACAACAAACTGTGGGCGGACGTAAAATACGACTGCTCGAAATGGTTCAGCAAAGGTCAGATCACGGATGATTACCGATTCTGCGAGGAAGCAAACGCCGCGGAGGGGAGCTTATGGTTCCCGTCTGCGAAGACGGAGGGTAGTGTACATCCCCTGTCGTCCGGGCCGGGCAGGGACTGTCATTTGCTGTGGGAGAGCCTTGTTTGCGACAGAAATCTGCAATCGAAGCAGTTTGTCATTTACTTTGCTCACATTCCTGAACACGGCCCCGGGTACCGGATCTACAGCGAAGACGACATTCTCGGTGCTGGAGGGATTCACGCGCTGGAGCTGGCGCTGCGGCATGAAACCTACTGGTTTGTCTGCATCGGCTCAATCAAAGGGGTGGAGAGACCATCTGGCGTGGGTTTCGATGAAGAAGCGGTCTCAGATTTGGTAAAACCAGGAGCAAATTGGCGTATCCTTCGCCGTAACGTTGGGCGCCGTCACCCGGCGTTCGAAGGAAATGAACTGGAGCTTTGCATTTTCGACTCGATGTTTTGCTCTCTTGAAACCTATCTCAATTCCTGGAGACGCAAGGACACAGGTTTTGTCGAATCCTACGCCATTAAGGAACTGGGAATCACTCGACGTCGTTTATCGTCCCTGGCCAGCGGGTTGAAGGCAATGGGCCGCGTAAACGACCTCGTTACTTTGACGGTTCTGAAATATGAGTGTCTTGCGCCTCTGAGGAGTGCAAGCACCAAGGACATCCTTGGCAAGTTTCCACTGCTGAGGGATGCGGAACACGACATTTTTGGCGAGTTTGCGTTTCCTAGGGACACAAACGCTCAGGACATTGTTGGCGAGTTTACGCTGACCCTTCCGCTCCAGCTCCGCTGGTGCACGAATGGACTACCGGTGGCGACAGACGTAATGCCGGTTTGTTCGTGCTAGGCATCAGCAGCAGCCTTCGGTAAGACGGAAGACCTTTTTTCCCTCGAGACGAAACCAGTCCGGCTAGTTAATCGTCCGGCTGTCCGACGGATTGGAAATCTGACAGGACCTACGGCGGGTCCAGTGGCCCAGGTCGGCTGTGGATGAGACAAGGCTAGTCAATCTCCTTTAAGTGTTTGCTGATGGCTTTGGTCATCTGGAACATATCCAGTCTGGCCTTTCCGAAGACCGGCTTCAGTTTTTCGTCGGCCACGATTTCCCGCCGTTTCTTCGGATCCTGGAGTTTATGCTTCTTGATATAGGCCCACACCTTCTTCGCAACCTGGGGTCGGGAGATGGGCGCAGGTGATCCCAATATTTCAGCCAGTTGTGGTGAGGGCTTCAGGGGCATCTGGGCCATCTTCAGGAAGGCTGGGTTTGTCTTTTTCTTCGGCATCGAGGGATCCTCCGTTTTCTGCATACGCATTGTAGCCTCGTTGATGCGGATCCCGGGAGTGACGACTTGAAGCTGTGCCGGGCGAGGAGCCAGGCATCGCCTCGAGGCTGTTAATAACGGACTTGTGGGATCCAGTTAGGAGCGTCCCGGAAAGCTAAGCCTGCAACGGCAACCTCTGTTTTTGCGGACTATCGAGAGCAGCTGCAATTTGCGCCGTTGGGTTGATGGCCCAACTTGCGCGGCACCTAGTCCGGCAGATGCTGCTGCTCAACGCGGACCAGAAACTATCCTATTTCATTACCTCATTCCACTCGGTGCTGCCACGATCCAGCAGAGCCGTACGGTCTTCCTCCAAAATCCAGCGCTCCTTCACCAGCGCGTCAACCGCCTTTCCGTAGCGGCCGAGATAGTCTTCGCGGCTCGAGTAGCGCTCGGCGATCGACATCCGTGGATCGCGCGTCTTCTCACGCTCTACCGATGTTTTGGGAAACGGCAGGTACGAACCCTCAAACGAGACTCGTTGTTCGGGCGCTCCAATCGAAGAGTCACGCAGGTTCCATCCTGTGTAGGTCGCCAGCGGCACGGCGATTTCCGGCAGGTGAATGCCTGCAAACTCATTGCCGTCGCGATCGACCTGAGGCACGAGAGCCGGGAACGGTTCGCCTACTTTCGGAGGTTGGATGCTGATGATGCCGCGGCTCCACTCGGCCCCGAAATTCAGCCGATATGCTCGATTTGCTTCCTGGGGCTTGTTGACGTGAGGAATTGCAGGGAACTCGCAATCGCTCACCTGCACCAGCGTGTGGTCGGCAATCTTAGGATAGCTGCTCTCCGGTGGCTCGGTGCCATTGCGAACCCAAGCATCCATGTTGGCGACCATGGCCCGCCAGAAGTATCTGATCGGCAGGGGCGATTGTGGCTCCTGCCCATGCAGGTCTCCGGTACCCTTCGCCGGCGGAAACGGACCCGAAAAATGCTGTAGTCCCGAGAAGTGATAAATGCGGACACTGGGAGAAATCGCAGCGTCCTGCTTTCCGTCAGGGGTGGTATGAATCAGCGAGGCTGCCCGTCCCCAATATTCATACGACGTGTTCGAAAGGAAAATCCGGGGAAGAACCTTGTCTGCCGCGGCGCGATCTAGCAATCCTTCCTTGTCCCCGGTGAAAGGATCGGTCTCCGGCTGGTCGGTGAACGGGAAGATGTCTGTAGGGAAAAAGACCGCCGATGTAGGCTGGGCGTCGCGCGACGGCTGAGCAAATCGGAGGTTGAAACTGCCTCGGCCCGCTCCCGCGACGTGCGCAAGAACGCCATCCAGCGCCATCCTTCCGGCTTCGTCCGCATTGAAACCCTGGTAAAGAAAATCGCGCAGAAAGCGTCCGTTCTGCGAGATACCTTCTCCATACGCGCGCGTTGCGGGAACGAGTGTGTCCGGCGCGTGCTTGGCATACGCAGCGAAGTCGCGCACCGCAGCGAAACCCAGTCCCGCAACCACCGGATCGCGAACCAGGTAGATGTATTCGTAAATCTTGCCTTGCTGAAACCCTCCATCGAGATGAATGTGCCGGTCGCTGGCAAGGAGTCTTCCGTCAACCGTATGTGCGAACTGCCACTCAAACCGGGGAATTATCTTGCGTTTCGTTTCGCGCGAATCCCGCACAGTCAGTTCGTTCCGCGAGTCACCCGGGTCGGCCACGGGATATTCCCTGCCGCCGATTTTGTCGAGGATGAGGTGCCCGAGCGGAATCTCTGTCATCACTTCCGAAGGCATCAGGTCGCCGCGCAGCAATCCGAGGATCGGCTTCCCATTTTCCTCGGCAACAGGCGCATACAAACGTAGCGCGTCACCGGAAGCGTCCCACTGCCATCCGAGAGATACAACGCTGTATCCATTACGCAGCAACCACCCGTCTCCGGCGTCCTGGGCCGCGTCCCAGTCACCTCCGTCAATCAGACTGACGATGCGTCCCCGGCCGCGGTTCGGGATCTCAAGCAAAAGGGATCCGTTGCTCTTGCTGGAATCCTTCGGTCGCAGTGCCATGAAGTCAGCAGAAAACTCTACCGCACCGTGGTTCAGGTTCACCGCCCTGTCGAGATCTACGATGCTTCGATTGTGCGGATTTGCGACCGGCACGGAAAAGAAGACTCGTCCAGTGATCCGCTCATAGGCACCGACACTGCCAAATGATTTGCCGCTCGAAACCTCCTGTCGCGAGGCGATCTCAACCCGATCTACCCGGGCGTGAAGAAGCGGAACAGTCAAGATCAGAAGAAATAACGAAGAAAACCAATGAAGAGGTCGCATGCGCGGAAGGATAGCAGATCAGATACAGGCAGTTTGAGATGCCCTTTGAAGCTGCAGTTTGAAGGGGCGGGTTAGTGATCGCCGAGTTTTGGCGCTGCTTTAGCGCTTCTTGATGGAAGGCTTTGTCGGAACCGATTCGCGTCTCTGATTCGAACAAGTGTGCTACCGGCGTAAAAGGCGGTTATCGGGAGCACGATTGTTGCCAACAAGCTGACCTTAATGGGATAGCAGAAATGTTCTTCGGGTGGATGACCCAAAGATCACCTTTCACTTTTTCATCATCATGGTCGTTCGCAGGTTTTGCGGCGGGACTGTCGCTTGACTTTCTTTCAGACGATGCTTTGGTTTCGGTCCCCATGGACCAATTGACGAAATTCAAGGAAAAAACTCACGGACTATTAGAAAAACATCAATTCAGCATACTGGAAGTGGCCCAAAAGTATCACGTTCTGGGTGAAGGGCAAGACTTCCTTGACGCACTCACTGATCTCCGATTGCAGGCGGCAAAGCAGCGACAGGAACTAGACGAAGAAGGCAGAGACGCGTGGCTTTCTATAGGCTTCGAAATCGTTAAAAAAGCAGTTCTCGCGGCCTCTGGGGGCGCAATTGCCGGCATCGCCGTCTTGCGCGGGCACAATCTTACAGATTTAATAGGAGTGGGGGTACCCGCCCTGGTCAGTGGAGTCGGTGTGGCCGCTGTTGCCACGATCGAGACTTTGGAGAAGATTCACAAACTCCGTCTCAACAGCATGGCCTATTTGTTTGAAGCGCAGAAGTTACTCTCCGGCGGAAAAAAGCAAGACGAGGCGAACACGATCCTGGCACAGTGCTCCAAGGTTGACAACGCGGGCGAATCCCGCCAGTTCCCAACCGAGGGCAGCAAGCTTCTGTATACCTTCCTTTTCTCTTCGGCGGTGAGCTGGTTTTCTGTTGGCGATTGCTTCCGGCCAATCAATCCTCCATTCCGAATCGTCAAATTCAAGCCGTTGCCGCAAAGCGACGGAAGAATGCAAATTCCTCAGCCGAACCTCTCCCTCGGAATGACACAGAGCCGCAAACCGGAAGTGCCCCATCGCAGCGCAGGACAGCCGTCGTAGCGAATGCTACGATACGGCGTCATGACGAAGTCTCCAAAAATGCGGCTCTCCTTGACCCTGAGGGCGACTCTTTTCCTGACCCTGCTCGCCGCCGGTTCCACCATGGCCCAAACCGCGCAGGTGTTCCGCCTCGATGGCGGCAACTCCACCTATGCCTTCGGCGTGAATGAACGTGGCGATTTGCAACCGCTCTACTGGGGCGGACGTCTCGGCCCGCACGACAGCATTCGTCCCGCGCATTCATTACCCGAAATGGCCTCATTCGATTCGCCTTACACCACCACGCCGCAGGAGTACGCAAGCTGGGGCGCCGGGCTGTTTGCGGAACCCGCGCTCAAGCTCACCTTCGCCGATGGCAATCGCGATCTGGTTCTGCGTTTTGTCCGCGCCACGCCGAACGGTTCCCAATCAATAGAGGTGTTGCTGAAGGATATTTTGCGCGAGATTTACGTGACGCTGCACTACTCCATTGATCCGGACAGTGGCGTCCTCGCGCGCTCCGCGAGCATCGAAAATCGGGAAAAGCAGCCGGTGGTAGTCGAACAAGCCGCTGCCGCGCAATGGACTCTTCCTCCTGCTCGCTATACCTTGAGCTATTTGACGGGCCGTTGGGCGGGAGAATGGACGCTGAATCAGGAGCAGATTCTAGGCGGAGCCCGCGTCATCGAAAGCCGTCGCGGAACCACCGGCCATCAGGCTAATCCGTGGTTTGCAATTTCCCGCGACACCCGCCAAAACGCCGCGGCACCGGCTATCGCGGACGAAGAGCACGGCGAAATCTGGTTTGGCGCCCTAGCCTGGTCCGGTTCCTGGCGCATCACGATCGAACACACTCAACTCGATGCTGTCCGCGTGACCGGAGGCTTCAATCCTTTTGATTTCGGTTACAAACTAAAACCCGGCGAACATCTGGAGACGCCCGTTTTTTACGGGGGCTATTCCGATCAGGGCCTGGGTGGGGCGTCACGGCTGTTGCACCGTTTTGAAATCGCTCACATTCTGCCGCAAGCACCAGACCCCAAGCTGCGTCCCGTGATTTACAACTCCTGGGAAGCGACCGAGTTCAACGTCAATGAAGCCGGCCAAATGGCGTTGGCGGAAAAGGCCGCGTCCATTGGCGTCGATCGATTTGTGATGGACGACGGCTGGTTTGGCCAACGCAAGAACGACCACGCCGGCCTGGGCGACTGGTATGTGAACTCAGACAAGTTTCCTCGCGGTCTGAAGCCGCTAATCGACAAGGTTCACGTGCTGGGCATGGATTTTGGTTTGTGGGTCGAGCCGGAAATGGTCAACCCGGATTCCGACCTCTACCGCAAACATCCCGATTGGGTTTTGAATTTTTCCGGACGGCCGCGTTCTGAATCGCGCAACCAGCTTGTGCTCAACCTCGCTCGCCCGGATGTGCGCGACTACATCGCGGGATTTCTCGACAAGCTGCTCACCGAAAACGATATTGCTTTTCTCAAGTGGGATTACAACCGCAACTGGTCCGAGCCGGGTTGGGATCAGGTTCCCGTCGATGAGCAGAAGCGCGTCTACGTCGAGTTCATTCGCAATCTGTACGCGATTCTCGCCGACCTGCGGAAGAAGCATCCCAAAGTCGAGATTGAATCGTGTTCCGGCGGCGGCGGCCGCGTCGATCTGGGAATTTTGCGCTACACCGATGAGGTCTGGCCCTCGGACAATACCGATCCCTTCGACCGGCTCTCGATGCAGGATGGGTTTACCTACGCATACACGCCGCAGATCATGATGGCGTGGGTCACCGACTCACCGCACTGGCACAACCACCGCTCCACCTCTCTTACCTACCGCATGCTCAGCTCAATGCAGGGCTCGTTGGGCATCGGCGCCAATCTGAATCATTGGATTGCGGAAGACTTTGCCACCGCCAAGCGCCTGATCGCTGCCTATCACTCCGTGCAGCGAACGATCGTGCGCGGCGATCTCTACCGCATCATCAGCCCGCGCGATAGCAGTCAGATGTCCGCCACCGAAACGGTCTCCAGCGATAAGAACCAAGCCGTCGTCTTCGCCTTCGCGAACGCCACAACCGAAGGCCGCGGCTTTCCCCTGCTGCAACTACAAGGGCTCGATCCCGATGCGGAATACAAGCTCACTTGGATTGAAGGCAAATCCTGGCCGGGAACTCCGGAAAACGCCTCAGGCGCCTGGTGGATGCGCCACGGTCTCCAACTGGACCTGCGAGGCGATTTCCAGGCCGCCTCTTTCCACCTCGATCGCCAGCGCTAGTCCGGCGGCTGGAAAAATCAGCTCAAACGCTATTGCCTGTGCGACTCATTGATTCAGACGATCTCCGGCGAGGTATTTGACGGCGCCAGCTCTTTCTCGACGGTATGCTGGAGGGCTGGTTTTGGACTTCGCACACACCTGCGGCTTTCGCCCGGGAGCGCAACCAGAGTTTTGAATCGCCCGGTGCTGACAAGGAAGAGGTCGTCGGGTACGCAACCCGATGAACGCGAGGAGCGAGACCTTGGCAGTCATCTAAAGTTCAGCTTCCTCAAGTTTTGGTCGAGCCATACATTCGGTGATCGGCAGCCTCAGTCCGGTTAGTCTACATATTTTGGACGATAGTAGCCCAAGAAGTGATCCGGCTTGCCTACTCGATCGAATCTCGCTCAAATCATACGTCAATGTGTCCAGCTGGATCGGTGAGTGGCCCGCTGATATGTCGCTTAGCAGGTTCCGGTCCGATGACGCGGAGATTCTTGATGCCTAGTTGCGCTGGTCTCTTCGGTAGATTTTCATCTGTGCTATACATCTCCAGGCAGCCTACTAATTGGGCAGTTGCGAGATGAAAGCAATCCCATTTTCTCCGCCTGTTCTCGCAGATACGCTCTAGCTTTTGCTCTTCCGTCTCTGGTTTTTTGGGGTCACGTTTCCCTTCGTTTTCCGCCATGATGTCTCGCAGTTCAGCTTCATGTTTGGCCGCAGTCAGCGCGACATCCTTTGTCACGCCGTAAATACGTGCGAGAGGATGAATATCGCCATAAGTATCTCGCCCAGGAGTACCCTTTCGGTATGCGGCCACGGAGAATTCTTCGACCGTCAAGATTGACGTATACACCCGCGCTTTATCAGCGTTCAAGTTGCTGAGCAAGCCCTTGATATTTTTGAAGTGCTTGCTTTTCTTTGCGCCCATCTCAAGAAATATTGATGTATCGAAATACACTCTGCGCAGCGGCATAGTTTACCCCCTGATTTCCTTAAGAATTTCCTGGGGATCACGGTCTCCGAAGATAGTCCGATAGTTCCTGCGAAAGCGGTTGAATCCAGCAACATAATTGCGGTCCTTATCTGCGTCTACAGACTTGGCATCAAGCCTTGGACTCTTCGTCTTGAAATAGTTGGCGTCGCCGGAAATAACAACCTGTTCCGTGAAAAGACGCTGCACTTTCTTTAGTTCAGTTCTAGCGAACCGAACACGCCAAGCATTCCCATTGTCTTCCAAGAGTTCGCCCCAAATAAACCCCTCCTCATCATCCTTACTGTAGTCGGCTAGTTTCCCGAGTTTCCCATACAACGTCACGGATTCAATGGCGAAATCGCTGGCGCTCAGAGCCTTGAGGGTTTGCACGCCACGCTGAGACAAACTCGCCTTATCTGTTATCTTTCCCTTCTGCGCCAATTGCAGTTGCAGTTCAGTCCGATCCTTTTCCTGAATATCGCCTATTTTCGCCAAGCGTCGAACAATCGGCGCGCCGTATTCATCTACGGAGGCAACCTGTTTTTTCTCTACAATCGCGGTGGTGCTGATCACATGAGAGACCGAAGCGCACCCCATTCTCAATGTCCCGAGTTATGGCCCAGCGGGATTTGACACTTCCTTTAGGGAACGCAGCGCCCGCTGGACCAGCGAGTAGTTCAATACCGAAATCTCCGTCTGGATTCTCCATACCGCTGTCGCGCTGGACCTTCTTTCCCAGTTCGCGGATCATCAGATCCAACTCCTGAAGAGCCGCGAGAACGTGCGCGAGCGGTAGGCGATTGTGTGCCGCTTTACCCTTTTTGAATTCGATCTGAAACACAACGGGTTCGGTTGTCGCAGTTTTTCTAGGCATGGCAGCATCCCTCTGGTATATTGGTGCTGCCAGTAGATACACTTATCCTGGCCCGTTCGGGGGGAACGGACTGAGCGCCGCCAACAAATTTGGATTTGCTGCAAAGGTCAGCCTGCCAGCTGACCTTTCGCAGTTTTAGGAACTCTGAGATTCGGTTTCTTCTCTCCTAGTTTGGCTTTGAGTCCCGCAGCATCAGCCGCTTTCCGCCTGTGCTCTTGAGCGCCAACAATGTCCGGTCTCCGTCCTTCTCCTTGCGAGAGTTGTAACGAAAATCGAACTCACTCAAATACCTGTGCAAGTGCTGCTTGCCGACGTGATGATACACACCGTTAATACCACGATTCAGCGTTGCGAAATAGCCCTCAATCGTGTTCGTGGAAATGACCACGCCATTCTCGCGCTGCACATATTCTCCGGGCCGGTGATTGACCTGATCGTGTTTGCGGCCCATCAATGCGCCTTTCAGGACAAACCCGCTATCGGTCATGATGTGTGCATCGTCCGCAACCATCGTTTCAATCATTTGGCCTCAGGTTCTCAGCCGTGACTCGCTCGATATGCCTAGACTGCACACGACCGTCGCGTTGCATTGCAGGACGGGCACGACCGGAGCCTTGCCAGAGTGGTGCTGGAGTCCTTTGCTCGTTGCCCGGCTTCACCGTCATACGAGCGTGCTCGGGAAAGCAAATGGGAGAATGCCCACCATCAGTCGATCTCGCGCTCGCTCTGGTCCTTTCCCAAATGAATCGTGCCGACAAGGCGCGCAACTTCCGTGAGGTTTCGGCCCCCTTTGTACACCATTACGTAGCCCCTCTCTTGCCTGATGGAGTCGCCTTCGTATATTTCAGCAGGCTCAGTCTTGCCAAACTCAAATCGCCCGAACCTCGTCATCAGACTTGCTCCTTGTTGTATGTTCTTCTGGGCCTAAAACTCTGTGATCGGCCTCGTCCATCTTTAATCATAAGGTCGCCGCCCCCCATCTGCGCGGGATTACCGCGTTAGGCCCGCGGGAACATTACGCAGAGTTGCCGCCCTTCCGGCACAAGCAGTCGTTTATGCCTTCCACCATCAACCGAGGAGGAGCCATGAGCTTACGAGTCGAGTCAACCGACCAAGACGAGAGGGTTTTGGCGCGCTTGCGTGGTGCCGGCCTGAACCTAACCAGTAATCGCCGGACCATCCTCCCTGTCTTCTTGGCAGGCACGGAGCCCGTCACCATCACCGACCTGTGGCTTCGCACAAAGAAGGCCGACCCAAGAACGTCATACGGCACCGTTTGGAGACTGCTGACGGCCTTAGTCGAGTGCGGGCTGGCGCACCCGGGAAATCTCTCCCGCGGACGGGATCCTTCGCTATGGACCGGTGAAGGTGGAATGCACTCACGAGCGCATGGCGTGCAAGGACTGCGGCGCCGAGGTCGCGAAAGACTGCGCTGGAAAATCCCCGGAAGGAGGGCCATATGAAGCTGTAGAGCAGGGAAGGAATAGGAAAACGAGAGCGCGCCGGGCCGGCATCGCGAAGAGCTGGCTCGGCGCTGAAACTCACACCTTCAGGAGAGGAGCCAACATGCAGCAACCATTGAAGCCTAACCCTGAGCCGGCATCAATACTCGCCCACGAAGTGGCGAAGCTGCACCGTGAAAAGATGGAACTTCTCGAGGAGAATGCCAGCCTGAAGAAGGGTCTCGAATTTCTGCTTGGCCCGGTACTGTTCGCCTGGGGACTGTAGATCTTGCCCCTTCTCTTCTCCGCTTGATGAGCGCACCCTTCCAGTCGCAGCGGGCTGCCGCTCCACGCAGGCACAGGTGTATGATGCCTCACTGTAAGAGGCTCATCGGTTGCCCTACAAAATTCTCCGAGGAGAAACACCATGAAAAATTGGAGACTATGGATTGTCGTCGGGTTTATCGGGGCCATGCTTGTACGCAGCACCTCGCGCCAGTAGCGCAAATAACAACGAGCGGGAAATCCGGGCGCTCGAGGATCGGTTCGCAGCGGCTTTCCGCGCCAAGGATGTAAATACCATCATGGCGGGTTACGTGCCGGGCGCCGAGTTGGTCGCTTTCGACGTGACACCTCCGCGCCAGCACGTTGGTTTCGATGACTACAAGAAGGATTGGCAGGACTTTCTTCGCGACCTTCCCAGGCCCTGTCGATAAGTTTGAAGTCCAGGACCTTAGCATCGTCGCATCGTCACAGACGGCAAGCTGGCCTATTCGCACAGCATCCAGCCGGCGACCCTTACGGCCAAAGACGGCTCGAAGTTCAACTTAACAGTGCGCGTCACCGACTGCTATCGCAAGATCAACGGCAAATGGCTGATCACGCAGGAGCACGTTTCGGTTCCCGTAGACATGGAAACTGGCAAACCGGACCTAGCCTCCAAGCCCTGAATGACACTTACAACCGGGGGCATCTGGCACGCCCGGGCATCGGAGGTGAACAACTGTGAAAAAGCCCTCACAGGAATACAGAATTAACTGTATTGGAGGGCGATCTGTCGATCTCTAGGATTGGCGAGCACGTTTCATTCGATCCCCGCACCCGCGGCCTCATCCACCGGTGCGGGTTTTTTGCGCCGTCAATCCTAAAGAGCCGGTCAGCCCTGGAGGGTGTCGCGCGACGGGGGAAATAGGGAACGCCGCGGATCCAACACTGACTCCTCAGAGCGTAGCAACAGCGCCTTGGGTGCCCTTTTAATCCACAGGGTACATGTACTAAAATATTGACACAACAGGCTTAAGAGGTATCATGCCTATTCGAGCCCAGTCGGAAAACCAGCCGAACAAAAGGTGAAAAGGGGAACACTATGGCAGACAGGAAACAGTTCTTTGGCGACATCAAACCCGATCCAGAACTCGTAGAACTATTGAAAGCTGCGGCACAAACCACAGTGACAGAGGAGGACCTGCGCGAGCAGCGGATCAGCTTCGCTTTTGGCAATGCCCCAGCCGACGCTAAGAATATAACCAAGGACAGTGTGCGGCATACATCTGAGCACATACGGTTGCGGTCGTAACATTTTTGGCATGGCCCGCCACGACACGGGCCACATCTCCTCTCATGTCCGTTCGAGAAAAAGATAATCCTGCCCTGTATACGAGGATTCAAGAACAAAATCTACTGCGGCAATACGACCTGCTCTCGAATTGCGTCGAGATCGCGCTAGAAAAAGGCATCGAGTCCTTCGACAAATACACGTTATGGGCCTTGAACTATGCTGCCGTCGCCAATATAGCTCAGTTTGGGGGAAGATACCGTGAGGAGCCGATTCTCGTTGGACACCACATTCCTCCACATTTCAAGGATGTCCCGGATTTGATGGATCGGTTCTTTTCGCTCATTCACGAAAACTGGACATTGGTTGACCATCCTACCTGGCTCGCGGCTTATGCTCTGTGGAGATTGAACTGGATTCATCCATTCGTCGAGGGCAACGGAAGAACAGCTAGGGCGGCATGCTACTACTTGATCTGCATGAAACATGGCAAATTGCTTCCCGGTAAGAAAATAGTTCCCGAACGCATTCGCGAGGACCGAGCGCCTTACTATGCTGCACTGCGTAGCGCCGATCAAGCTTGGGATGAGGGCAAACTCGACGTTTCCCAACTGGCAAAGTATTTGGAAGAACTGCTAAAGGGCCAGCTCGCCGACAAGTGATGCCGCGCGTGCGTTTTCGTAGCTTCTGAGGGAACTGCGGGAATCGCGTAATTGAGGCTACAGGAAGCGGCGCGCGGAAGATTACTGCGGAGTTTGTTGCTGGCGAGCGATCACACTCCCAGCGGTTAACAACTGCTGAGGCCCCACATCTCCCACTTCTTTCACGTGGAGCCTCAGTCAGAAACCTAAGTCAATTGTGACACTGAAAGAGCCTCCGTCGGAATGGCACAAAAGTGGGGCAGCCGGCGAGCGGTCGTTGCTACGCTATGAGGGCTTTCATCGGAAACGCGCGATGAAGGGCGTCCGTCCGGCGTGGGGGTGGGCCTTAATGTCGAAGCTCGACTGGTCCGTCTCCCGCGGGGCTCGGGCTCAGCAAGGCTCCATGGCCAGACAGTACTGCAACAGCCTCATCCTCGGTTTCATAGAAGCGGATTACAGTGTCCAGCCTCGTCCGTCGAAGCAAACCGGTGAGGTGTACGCTCGAACAAACTAGCTTGATCCGGGAATTGTCCAATCTATGAAGGCCGGCGACGGTCGCGAGACCCACACTATCGATGTGCTCCAGTTCGGTGAGGTTCACGACAATTCTATGCCCCTCTACCAACAGCTTTTTAGCTCTTTCGCGTAGCGCATCGGCGTCCTCGCCAAGCACAAGGCGGCCCGAACAACGAAGCACGGTCACGTTATCCGAGATGTAACTGACCATGTTCAACGTCATGTTTTTGACTCGATTCATCGGGGAAGACCCCTTCCTCCATGCCAGGGTAGTTAAATCCGCCAGCATAGCTAAATCCGGGAGTTCCTCAATACAGTAAAACCCCTAAGGCTTCGGGAAATTCCCTGTAGATTGGTGACGCTCGTTGCGACGCGCTGCCCATCGGCTCTGCCTGCCTGATTTGCGCGTTTCCGATGAAAGCCCTCATAGCCGTGCAAGCAGCCCCCATTGGGCCAGCCCCATTGGTTCTCGGTGCTATACTGCCTGACGATTTTGGGAGGAGGACCCCTTGGAGAAGCTGAAGACCAGTACCCGACAGGTAGAAGGTGTCACCATCGTGGACCTCAGCGGCCGGATCACGCTGGGTGAAGCAAGCGTTGTGGTGCGTGACGTCATCAACGACCTCATGGGCAAAGGCAATAAGAAAATCCTGCTAAATCTTGGCAAGGTCGACTACATCGACAGCTCAGGCATCGGCGTGCTGGTCAGTAGTTTTTCCACCGTTCGCAGCCAAGGCGGCGAACTAAAGCTGGTGAATCTCAGCAAGAGGACCCGCGACCTGCTCCAGATCACCAAGCTGTACACCCTCTTCGACGTCAAGGACGACGAGGCCGCAGCCGTTGCGTCCTTCCGCTAGGGCCACCGAACGCTCCTACGTAATCCCTGAGTGAGTTAGTGAAAACGCGCGCGGGGAGCCGATTGCGGACGCAACACTAACCCGGCTAGTTTCTGCTCAGGCGGCTGTGGGATAGAGCAAGTTGCACGCTTTCGCAAGTAACACCGAGAAGGGATCAGATTTCGAGACCACCTCGGAGATTCCTATCAGTCGCGCTTGCTGCTCCACGAATCTGTCTCCGAAGGCGCTGTACATAATCAGCGGAATCGTAGGCATCATGCGTTTCAGAACCCGAGCCGCATCGAGGCCATTCATCACAGGCATAGAGAGGTCAAGCACAATTAAATCGGGACGCAACTGCTCAGCCATTTCAATCGCCTCTCGCCCATTCTCTGCATCTGCGCATACCTCAAAGTCTGCTTGGCGTTGAAATAGCTCGCAAAGTGCCTGACGGATAAACTCATTGTCATCAACGATCAATACGGTCTTCGCCACGGGCGCACCCCCGGGGGAAAGTCTTCCTTTGACTCAGACCACTTCGGAGAACTTGGGATGCGGTGGCCCCATGTGAGGTTGTTCGTCCGTCGGTCCGGGCTTATCTCGTTGACCTGAAATCCCAACGTAACTGTCCGTCGCATCGGTTCTTGAGATCGCAGTGGTCGTTACAGCGTTCCAAAATCCCCCCGGGAGCGCGACTCGCAAGTGGTTGTTTTCAAGCAGTCAGCGACGGACATTTCAGGCGTTCGAGAAACACTTGTTTTTGGAACACTTGTGAACCAGCGGACGACCAACTTCTTTGTGCGATGCCAGACATAGCAATCTCGATCAGCAAGGTGATATCCTTAAAGAGTCTGTTTCACATCTCTCCGCCGCGCCCTTAGGGCGTCGGTCTCTTGTGCAATCGATGAACGGCAACGTTCTGCACAGGAGGCCGTCAATGGCTGACCACGATAATTCTCCATCTACCCAGGACCTGAGATTCCCAGACTGGCAGAGCGAATACGAGTCCGCACTCCTCGAAGTTGATCCGCAAAAGCTGCCGGAGCGAGTGAGAGCCGCCGAAGCCGCTATCTTTCTGCGGCAGCAAGCTCTGGTTCAAAGCCCCGACGGACGTGCGGAGCGCGAGGCTATTGAGGATGCTATGCGCACACTGCGGGTTATCCAAACGGACAAGCTGAACTATCCCGACTGGAACAAAAAAGAGTAGGCGCTTACGGGGTTCGCGCATCAGAGCGTTAGATTTGAGAACGCCATGCCTAAGAAGCGCGTGCAGCTTGTGGACGACAACGTCGTGGTCCGCGCCGCGGTGCGCCGCCTTTTCGACTCCCACCCAGACTTCGAAGTTTGTGGAGAAGCAGAAAACGGGCGTGAGGCTGTCGAGAAAGCCGAAAACCTCAAGCCAGACTTGATCATCTTGGACCTAGCGATGCCCGTGATGAACGGGCTAGAGGCAGCGCCACTGCTGAGAAAGGTGCTGCCCAACGTGCGGATGATATTGTTCACAGCCCACGACGGTCCCGAAGTGAACCGGCTGTCACGTGAGGCCGGGATACAAGCGGTGGTTCCTAAAAGTCAGGCCGCAGACAAACTAATCGCACAAGCACACGCACTGGTGGCGTGACGCTAGCTTTTCTGACAACAAGACTACATCACTACTCCCCTCGCTACCCGCAGGGAACAGGGAATTGGCCTGTATTTCTAACAAAGCATCCCCTCTAGAGCCTCCAAACGAATGCTCAGGCGCATCTCAGGTGCGCGTGGCAGGTTTACTGGAGTGCCTGATGCCGACTGATTACGATAAAGAGAAGTGGGTCGAGATTTACAAGAAGGCTATTCTGGAATTGGAGCATGCGAAGATGACAGGCCGGATCGGAGACGCTCGGACCGAGCTTGCAGCACGCATAGAGAAACTGCGCGATGTTCCTGGCCTTCACGCCGCAGAGATCCAAGCTATTGATGACGCATACCGAACCCTCCAACGTCTGGAAGGCGAGGAGGAACGATACGCTGCCGAAGAGAAACGCCGCGTCATCGAGGAAGCGTTGCACAACCTGCGCTCGATTGCTCCCAAGATTCAGAACCTAAAATAATTCGCCCCGCGCGCGTCGCTTGATTGCAACGTGCGCTTTCGGGTTTGGTCCGAGCGTGCTTTCAGTGCGTAGAGGTCATACCCAAACTGTGCCCCCCTTACCACCGGCGGGCCATTTACCTGCTCGTGCGGCCGAGCTTAGCCTGCATGCAACCCACCCCAGAGGTCAGCGCGATGAAGGACATTGTTCGATGCCCCTATTGTGTTTCAGGACTTGAATTTCGGACTATGGTCGCCCATGTGGACGGCAGGTACATCTGCGACAAGTGCGGCCACACGGCACGTCCCGGCGATGCGGCGTACCAGTGTCGCTGCCTTAGATGTTTACGGTTGGTGATCTCGTCAGTGGCCGGTTGAACGGTTCCGCTCTTTGCGAGCGGGGGTGCGTTCCAATCGTGGACCGAGGGGGCGTACACCCCGGGTCATGCTCTTTATAGCCATTGAGCGCTTCAAACACGGCGATGCTGCTCCCATCGCTAAACGTGTCAGGCTTTAGCGGTCGAATGTTGCCCAAGGGCGTCTGTTAGCTTGAGGGTGTTTCCCGAGGCGCTCCCGACAAATAGATCAGCCCACGGCTTCGCGAACGGCAAACGGCAAGACGCACGGCGGCACTTACCGTCCTTGGTTAGAAACTTAATCAGCCCACACTCGCAGCGCACTACTTCACGGTCGTCTACGCGGGGTTGGGTGATTCCTGTCAGGTTGAGTGTATTTCCCGAGGCGCTCCCGATGAACAGGTCGGCCCATCGTTTCTGATGAGTTCAAGCCGGACAAAAGGTTGCGCCGGGCCGACGAACCGGGGGAGGTTTAGTTTGGTGGGCAGTAATTTGGACAAAAGCGAATCGGCTGTTAACCGATGGCTTGAGGCTAAGTATTGGAGATCAGACCGACTCATTGCCTTTCCATCTGCCCGTAAATGCCTCTGTGCTCCATGAGCACAGGGTCTAATTTCGAGGTTCGCCGTCTTCCCCTGCCACAGAGACGGCACTTTGCCTGCGCGCGGATCCTGCGGCGATAATTGGCGTATTGCCTTTTGCATTCATCGCAGCATGTGATTGCTCCGCCTTGCGCGCCCGGTCCTCGGGTATTTTTGGCATCCCAGACGCAATGCAGCTCGTGTCCTAACATTTGGAGCAGCTCTTGTTTCTTCAAAGCAGAGTGCCACGCAGAATCAGCATGGCAACGCTGAAGTAGATGATCAGTCCGCTCACATCCACCAGCGTGGCAACGAACAGCTCTGCTCCGGTTGCCGGGTCAAAGCCAGCCCAACGAAGCATCAGAGGCAACATGCTTCCGGCTACCGTTCCAAAAAGCACTACGCCAATGAGACTGAGCCACACCGTCACGGCGATTAGAAAATAGTGTGGTCCGTAGTTGGTTAGGTGCAGCTTCTGCCATAGCATGATTCGGCAGAAACCAACCATGCCAAGGAACAAACCGAGTATTGCTCCCGAGGAAAACTCCTTCACTAAGACACGACGCCAGTCCCGTAGCGTCAATTCCCCCAACGCCAGAGAGCGGATGACAAACGCCGCGGATTGAGAGCCGCTATTGCCGCCAGTGCTGATGATAAGCGGGATGAAGAGCGCCAGCACAACGGCGCGGGCAATTTCATTTTCAAAGTGAGTCATGGCCGTGGCCGTGAGCATTTCACCGAGAAACAGAGCTGATAGCCAACCACCACGCTTGTGCAGCATGGTCCAAAAATTAGCCGTCAAATAAGGGCCATTCAGTGCCTCTGTACCACTCATTTTGTGGATGTGTTTCTTGAACATCAGCGCTGGCGCCTAGTCCGGCTTTCGCCTTTCAGTTTTCCTTTTGCGGGGAAACTAGCGAATGCGTAACGGCGTGTATTGAAAGCGCGACGCGGTTCTGCACACCATTCTTGCGCAGCAGCTTGGATACGTGGGCTTTCACGGTGCGCGCTTCGATGCCTAGTGTGGCGCCAATTTCCTTGTTCGATCGGCCTCCCACCAGCATCTCCAAAACTTCTTGCTCGCGGTCCGTAAAGGTCACCCGGCCGGCAGGAAAGATGCTTCCGGGTGAGCTGCTCACGCGTTCAATGAACATGGAAAGGACTCGGCGTGGAGCCCAGACCGAGCCCTGACTGACGATCCGTATCGCCTGCACGAAATCAGCGGGCGATGCAGCCGCGTCCACGTAGCCCTTGGCTCCGAAAGCGATGGCCCTGAGAATGTTCTCTTCGTCCATGCCGGAGCCGATTACGATAATCCGCAAGTGTGGACGAGTCGCTTTCAAGCTGGCCATCACATCGAACAGGTTCTGGCCCGATCGGTCGCCCAGCAGCACCAGATCAATCTTCTGCTGCGTACCGACGTCAGATAATGAAGAAGAAATCAGCTCAAAATCCCGCTCAGAATCGAACACGGCCCGGAGGCCCACGAACTGCAGAGGGTCGCTCCCCACCACAGCAATACGGATGAGCGCCTTCTTCGCCGGAGTGGCTTTCATAGCTTTCCCTGTAGGATATTTCTGTCGTAAGCATAGCTGCACTTGATCACAGATAGAGAATTACTGGGGTAACTCCGCCCAGACCTGAGGCCAACCCCGCGGACTGCAGCCGGGGTAAGCCTAGGGTCATAAGTGAGTGAAAATTGGATGGCTCAAAACGCGAAAGGCGTGGCCAAAGTATTACTGCTCCCTCTGCCTTCTCGCTTGTCTCAGGCTCTTTCCCAGGATGTCGGTCAGGTCCTCCTGAGGCCCAAGGATGCGGTTCACCCGGCCGCTGCCTTTGAGTAATAGATTGGGCCTTTCCGCGATCGGCAAGCCGGATTTCTGCATAGCGCTGACGAAGCTTCCCCTACCGACGGCTATCCGGTTCTACAATAAAACGTGAAGTATCCAGAATTATTTTGCAAGAGGAAATGACTCCGTGAGCCTCGTTCCGCCCTAGCGAAGCCGATGCGTAAGCGGCTTGCAGCCTGGACAGGCTGCACCAAAAACGGGCCTTGACTCCGGCAACGGTGCTGCTAGTAATAGCCGACCCCCCTCCGAAGGGCAGGCACGCCCTCATCATCTTCGGTGGCGATACCCCGCCACCGGTGGCTATTGTTTTTTGGGAGGGTATTCCGGACAATATAGTATGTACGGTATCGAAAACATTCCATAGGGTGCCCCCATGACCCCCGAAGATCTCATCGATGAGCTGCGCCATAAGGTAGTGCTAGCGCCGGATGAGTTGGAACTGGAAGCTGCGCTTGGTGAACTCCAGTCTGCCCTGCAAAAGCACTGCTACTACCTTGAGAGTGTGTCCGCCGACTACCTCTTAAGCCTTCCTCTCGCTATCCGGAAACGGTTAAGCAAACTCCACGAAACGACCGCCGCTTAATTGTCCTAGTCGCCCTGGTTCTGCGAAGGAGGATAATTCCGATTTTTACGGTTTACTAAGTTGATAACATTCAGCCATACTGGGCCTACCGTGAAGCGCATGACGGCCGAAGAACTCGACATGACGGCTGCCCGCTTGGAAGAGATCCGGCTGGAAGAAGAAAAACTGCGCTCCAAGCTACAAGAGCAAGTAGAAGAGTTCGGCTTCCGGGAGGTCTGTCCGGATGGCCTGTTCAACCGTCTTTTCCGCACCGTCACGAAGTTCACGCTGGCTGACGGCGCGACGCTGGTTCTGGCCAGCCCACTTCCCGAGGGCGCACCGCGCAACTTGCGGTTGATGTTCAGCCGGGCGGTCGAGACAAGGGAAACTTCCCCCAGACTGCGAATTGAAAAGATCGAAGCCGCGTGCGGCGCCGAATGCGTTACGTAAAACCCAGGGCAGTAATCGAATGTGTTGCGGAGCTGATCCTGAATCAGAAGCACACCTGCGGCCCAGATTGTTTGTGCTGGAAGCTGCGCCAGGTACCGGCCATCAACGACGCCATCCGAAAACTGCACGTCCAGCAGCTTCAGAGCAAGCCTGCCAAGAGCGGTTGAGGCCGCGGATCAGAGCCGTGGCAACAGCCAGCGCCGATCTACTCCGCGCCGGATGCGAGACAAAATTCAGATCTCTTGACAGAGACCACCCCGCAGCGCAGAATCCTACCCAACCACCCTAAAGTCCAGCCGCTTTGCAAGCCTTGAGGTCTTTGCCCGGAATCCCCCCGGATCGGTTTGCCCGCGAAGGCAAGCCTGGTTCGAACAGGAAGGTGAAACCATGGTGAGCATCGTGCGTAGTTTGTGGCATGAGGATCAAGGTCAGGATATCGCTGAATATGCCGTGATGCTGGCAGTGATTCTGGTGATTGTAGTGGGCACGATCCGGTTGATCGGCTCCAACGCCAATAACGTCTTTTCGTCAGTGGGTAGCGCCATCCAATAGCCCGGCTCGAACCGCCTTGGCCCGGCGCGCGTGGCGCGCAATTGGTATGCGTGCGCGGGAATAGCTGTCCTCCTTTGCACCCGCGAGATACTACATCGGCCGCTGCGTCCCCAGGACCCTCCGCGCGGCCTTTCCAGGAACAGTTGAGGCAAACCACCTGGCTTCCGCGCGCTTACCCGTTGGGCAGTTGTGAACGGGGTGGGACTCGTCACATGGATCATTTCCTATCGGATCTCTCTGGTCTCTAAACCGCCAGCCATAGCAATCCTGACTTTCGGTGTTGCTAGTTTGGCGGTTTCGTTCTCTTTCCTAGGTGCCTATCTTCTGATTTTAAGCGCGAAAAAACCAAAGTAGCCCACTACCCCGAACTGCAGCAGCTTGCTTCCGAGCTGGTTTTGAGGTATTAATACGCGCGCAGTTGCTTCTCAAGTGAGCTGAGAAGCCCAGCTCGATCCCCCCTCTCACTTCCCAAGCACCGCCATCCAGCCGACCCCAGATCGGCGCACACGTGTCGCTTTCCTGCCGATTGTAGGGTCACAAGCTTAGACCGCGTCTTCGACGCGTCACTGGCGCCAGAAACTTGTCTAGAGTTCCCCGTTTTTGCGAATCTGATTCAGGATTCGGTTCGGCAAGCTAAGGCCGAAACCTCACTGGTGCTTCGTGCCCGATCACAAGCATGGCCCCGGTACTGGCGATCACTGGCATGGTGGCAAGGACCTCGCTGTAACGGCCCTTCGACCCCGTTGGGGAGATTTATAAACCGTTCGTCACCGGGCCGAACCAGATCCCAATTTTCCACCGAGGAGAACAGAGATGACGATAGACCAGAAACAGCGGAACCGGAAGGAGAGAAAGGAACTGGCACGGCGGCTGCGATCGGAGGACCCGGGTCTAGAGGTGGTTCATCCACACGCCGCGGGCGTCGATGTGGGCAATAGTGCGCATTACGTCGCCGTGCGGCCGGATCGCGATTCGCAACCAGTGCGGCGATTCGAGTGCTTCACAGCAGATCTGCATCGTTTAGCCGACTGGTTACAAAGCTGCGGAGTGAAGACTGTGGCCCTGCAGTCGACTGGGGTGTATTGGATCCCGCTGTACGACATTTTGGGAGAACGCCGCTTCGAGGTCTATCTGGTGAATGCACGGCACACCAAGAATCTGCCGGGACGCAAGAGCGATGTGCAGGAGAGCCAGTGGCTGCTGAAATTGCACACCCACGGATTGCTGAACAATTCCTTCCAACCAACTTCAGAGATTCGGGTCCTTCGCACCTATTGGCGACAACGGGCAGAACATGCGCGTGGAATAGGGACGTGTATTCTGCGGATGCAGAAGGCGCTGACGCAAATGAACCTGCAATTGGCGAACGTGATCAGCGATCTGAGTGGAGTTACCGGACAAAAAATCGTGCGTGCCATCGTGGCCGGAGAGCGCGATCCGCAGAAGTTGGCTGAACTCAGCGATCCGCGGATTCACGCCAGCAAGGCGGAGATTGCCAAAAGCCTGGAAGGCAACTGGCGCCAGGATCTGCTCTTTGTGCTGCACCAGGAAGTCGAGATGTACGATGTTTACCAGCGACGTATCGCCGAGTGTGATCAGCAATTGCAGGAACACATGGCCAGTTTTGCAGATACTGTTCCGCCACAGGCGAAAGAGGGAGAGCCCAAGAAAAAGAAGACCAAGCCAAACAAGAATACTCCCCAATTCCATCTCAGCGGCGAACTACAACGCATCTCCGGAGTGGATCTGACACGCATTGACGGCATCGACGTGATGGTTGCTCAGACGCTCGTAAGTGAAGTGGGACTCGACATGAGCCGATGGAAAACCGAGGCGCACTTCGCCTCGTGGTTGGGACTTTGCCCAGACAACCGTATCAGCGGGGATAAGGTGCTGAGCCGAGGCACGCGGCATGTGGTGAACCGCGCTGCCACAGCACTGCGGATCGCGTCCACCACCCTGCTTCGAAGCCAGACCTACCTAGGCGCGCAGTACCGACGTTTGCGCAGCAAGCTTGGTGCGCCGAAAGCCATCACGGTCATGAAATCGAGTGCTTTATGTTGCAAGTCTCAGCGAACGGGCCACAAACCACGTTCCTGATGTACGACCACTCTACCGTTGACCTGAACACCGGGGCTGTACTACAGGATGCCTCCGGTTTCGGGTCTATACCCGACAGCGCATTTCAGGTACACGGTCAGACCGATTCGCTCAATGTCGACACAAGTACGGTCGCTGGCTTCTTCAACCAGTTCTGCACCTTCGACCCGAACACGGGCATACCAACGTGCAACCCTACTACGGGCGGAGTCGTGGCTGGCACCTGGACCGCGATTAGGGCGGGACAATGAAGTTCAGTGGGACGAACAGCTTCCGTTCACCGGGCCTGATTTTCGTCGCAACCGGCTCCTCTGCCCAGCAGGCGGCCCTCGCGAATGTGAATGTTCTCGGCGTGGCAGCGGCGAACGTTACTGGAAGCGTCGGCACGAGTCACAATACGGACATCATGGTCCAACACTGAACAACTCGGGTGGTGTCCTATTAGGGTGTTGCTGCTGGAATTTCGCGCGAAAGCGGCGTGACACACCGCCGCTTAGACGGAAGCCGGAAAATCCTTGTAAATCTTTGAGAGTTTGTCTTTTGCCTCGGGTGACAATGCAACTTCTGTCGTTGCGCGATCACCATGGCACTCGCCTTCGCATCTTGCTCCAACAGTTCGGCGACGGTGGCTTTGAACGGATCCAGTTTGCTGACGCGTTGCCGGCGAGCAGCAAAGCCAGCCCGTACCACCACGCACACCACGCCGCCGCCCTCGCAGCAACGTAGCCGTGTTACGGGCCAAGTTCGCAGCTCGGTCAGATCGTGGCTACACCCGTTGCTTTTGGAGGTATTCAGAGCATCCG
>WNFG01000861.1_pt1 | contig 27278 bp, 27 predicted proteins | sample 5400431 | NCBI WGS metagenome assembly WNFG01 (sample SAMN13153346, study PRJNA577476) | soil metagenome | isolation source: 120 cm saprolite under Douglas fir tree site 2 hole 3 replicate 2 | place: USA:California | collected 2015-04-18 | reverse complement strand
TTAGTAGTGCAGAGGTTTTCTCTGTGTCCTCAGTACTACTAGTCAGCGGTTTCTGCGCGCGACAAGAAGATTTAACGTCGAGAGCCCTTCTCCCCCAGCGCTTTTCAGCTGGGGGAGAAGGTGCCGAAGGCGGATGAGGGGGCCGTGCTTGCCACAACCTCGCCGGCATCCACGTTTGGTTACGGCAACACCGCGCTGTGCACCGTGGTGAAGGGTTTTTCTACGCACTCCAGCTGTCTCATCGTGACCGCGGATGATGTCGGCCTTCATCGCGGGATGACCGAAGGAGCAATCCGCGCGCATCGAGACGGGATCGTCACCGCGTGCAGCATCGTCGCGAATGGTGTTGCGTTCGAAGATGCCGTTGCCCGTCTGCGGGAGACGCCGTCACTCGAAGTGGGCGTGCATCTGACCCTCGTCGAGGAGCGCTCGCTCACCGGAATGCGTTTCCCGAAGTCGTATGCCGGCTTCGTGCTCGGACGAAAGGATTTCGCGGCGATCGAACGGGAGCTGCGCGCGCAGATCGAGCGCGTCCTTTCGACCGGCCTGCGGGTGACGCACCTCAACGGGCATCAACACCTGCACATGTGGCCGGGCGTGTTCGCGATCGCCAACCGGCTGGCGAACGACTACGGCATCGGTTACGTGCGGCGCGTACGCGATCGCGGGGGGAGGGGCGGGGTGGTCAGACGGTTATCGATCGCGGCACTGAATGCATTCGGTTCCGGTGGGTCAACGATCGGCGTGATGGAGGCCGGCCATCTCACTGTTGATCGCATCATCGACCTGCTCTCGTCGGTCGAGCGTACGACAGAGCTGGTTACGCATCCCGGCATCGCGGTGGAAGGCTATTCACACTGGCGATATGCGTGGAATGCGGAGACAGCGGCGCTCTGCGACAGGCGGGTCAGGCAGGCGATCGTGGATGCCGGGATCGAGTTGGTCACACCGGGCGAAAAGGCTATAACCACAGAGGCACAGAGAACACAGAGAAAATAGAGAAAAATCAAAACCTCTGTGTCCTCTGTGCCTCTGTGGTTAAGGCCTTTCGGATGTTAACGAACTTCCAGCCAGAGGCTGAACTCCGAGGTCTGCGTCAGGAGCCCCTGGTCGATTCCTTCTGGTTTTGCGAAGCCGACGTAGTTGATCCGGGTCGCGGTCGCGCTGATGAACTGGCCGGTCAGATTGCCCGCGGCCTCGAAGTGGAAGTGCGGCGGTGTCAGCACCTGGATGGAACCGAGCGATCGCTGCCCTTCGCCGTAGCCCGACGGATCGCCGGTATCGTTCGCGTAAAAGTGAATGGCGGCGTTGAAGAGGCCGGCGGCATTCTTGGGGAGATCACCCTCGACGACCGTCTTGGCGGAGACGGGGTCGTAATGTGCCAGCGTCAGCACCGGCGCCCCAATCGTGCCGTTCCCCCCGTCGGGGGTTGGGCCGTCGAGACCGATGTCGATGCCCAGCAGCTTGTTCCCCCAGATCCGGTTATCCCGGATGGCGACGTCGGCGACGCCGGCGGCAACGGAGATGCCGCTCTCGCCATTGAACGCGATGACGTTCGTGCCGGTGGCCGGATTTTCTCCGGCGAACACGTAGCCCTGCACGCCGATGTCGGAGCCGTAACCGCCCGTTCCGATGAGGATGCCGCTGGCTCCGTTCGGCAGCGGCTCGTCGGAGTGCGCTTTGACGCCGATGCGGTTGTTGGAGACATTGAGGCGGCCGGAGAGGCCGAAGATCCCGCTGCGCGTGTTTCCGGAGATGACGCAGCGGGCGATGAGGGTCCCACCGAGCACGGAGTTGAAGGTGGTTCCATTCGGTACCGAAATGCCGATGCCGCGCGCGTTCGGGCGCGCCTGAGATCCGGTGGGGTCGGTGCCGATGAAGAGATCATGCAGGGCGCTGGAAGCCGTTGATGGCCAGGTACGCAATCTCGGCGGTGCAATTGGTGACGAGCAGTCCCTCCCCGTCGACCGTCCCGCCACCGCTGATCTCGATCTCGGGACCGTCGACGTTGGTGTCTCCAAAGAAGGCGGTTTGCGTTGCGCCGTCGATGCGAACGCCCGGCGCCGTGAGCATCGGTAGCGGCGAGGTAACCCGGATCGTCTTCCATGCTGTCGTCGATGCCTCGGCGATGCGGAAGGCGATTGTGCAGAGCGTCGTGCCGTCACAATGCGCGTTGCTGTCGAGGATGGCCTGACGGAGTGAGCCGGCACCGTCATTCGCGGTCGTGGTGACGTATTCGGTGTCATAGAGCGGAACGATGAGCGTCTTCGTGTTCGAGGCCGGATCGAAATCGTGCTCGCGTTCCGTCGCGGTGGCATTAAAGATGATCGATCCGTTGCCGTACGTGGCCGGTGCGACCAAAGTCACCTTGAACGCCGGCTGCGAAATCGAGAAGGGCAACGTATCGAGATGACAGACGATGCGGCCGGCCGTCGTGCTGCTGCACGCCGCCGGCAGCGACTGCACGACGGCGTCAGCACGGAAGTCGATGGTGAGATTGACGTCGTGCGCATCGACGGTGTCGATGTTGTTGAGGAAAATCGAGAGCACGAACGGCAGTCCGAGATCCTGCTGCGCCGGTGCCGACAAGTTCGCCGTGACATCGGGATCAGGCGAAACAGTCAGCGTGTGCGACGCGCTGTTGTCGGAGGGATTGGGATCGGATGCGCTGCTGGCCACGGTAGCGCTGAAGGTCACCGGGCCGGCTGTGTCGGGTGCGGTGAACATTACATTGACCGTTCGCGTCTGGCCGACGGGGATGTTGGTGATCGAGCAGTCGCACGTGATGTCGACAGGCGACGTTGCCGTAACCACGACGTTCGTGGCCACGTCCGGACCGGCGTTGTGCACCGCGAACCCGGTGAACCACCTGACTCCGGCGCGGATGACCGTGGGCGAGGGGGATTCGAGGTCAGCGTGAGATCGGCGCTTGATGCAAAGAGAGGCGCCGCCGCAAAGGCGAGCACCGCGAGTGTTTTCATTCGAATGAGCATTTTGTCCATTTGAGGTCCAAGGTTGCTGAGTTGCAAGGCTGCCGAGTTGCAAGGTTGCTGAAGTTGCAAGGTTGCTGAAGTTGCAAGGTTGCTGAAGTTGCAAGGTTGCTTAGTAACCCAGCAACCTTGCAACCCAGCCAACTGGGAGTAAGACACTTGCCGAGCAGAGCATACGCGCGCCTCAGCCTGACCGCTATGACATCACCGCTATAATCCGCGCCCCTATGACCACCCGCAAGATCGCAGTCATTCCCGGCGACGGAATCGGTCCCGAAGTCATCGACGCCGGTCTTGGCGTCCTCAACCGCGTCAACGACGCCCGCAAGCTCGGTCTCGAGCTCGTCCACTTCGGCTGGAACGCCGACGAGTACCTGCGCACGGGCGTCTCCATCCCGCCCGGCGGGATGGACGACATCCGCAACAACTACGCGGCCGTCTACCTCGGCGCGTTCGGCGATCCCCGCATTCCCGACATGAAGCATGCCGCCGACATCCTCCTGGGCATGCGCTTCCAGCTCGATCTCTACGTCAACTACCGTCCCGTGAAACTGCTCAACGAGCGCCTCTGCCCGCTGAAGGGAAAGGGGCGGGACGACGTCGACTTCGTCATCTTCCGCGAGAACACCGAGGGGGCGTATGTCGGCATGGGCGGCAACTTCAAGAAGGGGACGAGTGAGGAGATCGCCATCCAGGAAGATGTCTCCACGCGTAAAGGGGTGGAGCGGATCATCCGCTACGCGTTCCAGTTCGCGAAGGAGACCGGCCGCAAGTCCGTCTGCATGTCGGACAAGAACAACGTCATGCGCTTCGGCGGCGATCTCTGGATGCGCACTTTCGAAGAGGTGGCGAAGGAGTATCCCGGCATCGAGCACTTTCACATGTTCGTCGACGCGCTGACGATGCAGATGGTGCGTGCGCCGGAGATGTTCGAGGTGATCGTGACGAACAACATGTTCGGCGACATTGTCACCGACCTTGGCGCCGCGCTGCAGGGCGGCCTTGGGATGGCCGCGTCAGGCAACATCCATCCCGGCAAGGTGTCGCTCTTCGAGCCGATCCATGGGTCGGCGCCGAAATACGCGGGAAAGGATGTCGCCAACCCGATCGGGGCCATCCTCACCGCCGCCATGATGCTGGAGTACCTCGGCCACGCGGACGAGGCGAACATCATCGAGCACGCGGTCGTCGCTGCTATAGACGCGAATGAGACGACTCACGACCTCGGCGGGACACTCGGAACCCGGGCGGCGTGGGCGGCGGTGGTGGGGCGGTTGGAGTTGTGACCGTCCGGCGATTCAGGAAGCGCGTCGTTTCTGCACACGGGCCTTTGGCGTGGCTGTGCGCATCGCCCGGATTGCAGATCGAAGCACGACGTTCACATCCTCGGATGACTGAAAGACCTTCGAGACGTCTTCGTCGAGAACGATGAACGTCTGCTTGTAGACCTTCTTTACACCCGCAAAGCGATTCGGCTTCATCTTTGTGTAGTCGAAATCGTAATGAGGCCGGAGGTCGTCGCTGTCAGGAGTTTTCTTCTTCATAACGTTTACGTTCGCGCGCGTCAACCTGTCGGGCGCTGATGATGCGGAGGATCTCTCCTCGCTCGACGAAGCTCACCACGAGCAATCGCCATTCACGAGAATAACCGATTACCAGTTCTCGCTGCTCGCCAACAGAGTGATCCGGATCGTCTTCGATGTGGGCAACCGGGTCATCGAACACCGTCTGCGCCTCGGCGAACGTGACTCTGTGCTTGCGGAAGTTCCTCCGCTCCTTTTCGGCGTCCCAGTCAAAGATATTCACGGCGATTGACGAGTAGGATCGTCTCCTCAGCTGGGTTCCGTCAACACAAGCCCCTCCCGGGAATTGGCGGCGGATATATGCTGTCGAAGTAACCTGGCAGAAAACACCGGGTGATGCCCGAGAGGGCGTCACGGTTCAGTAGCTCGATCCAAAACAAACCTGAAGGAGAACGTGTGAAGAAACTCTTGATTGGAATCCTCAGCCTGGCCGCGGTGTCGGCTTTTGGTGCTGAAGGGATGTGGATGCCGCAGCAGATTCCGTCGCTGGCGGCGGAGCTGAAAAAGGCAGGACTGAAGATCGATGCGAACCGATTCGCCGATCTCACCGGTGACCCGATGGGCGCCGTGATCTCGCTCGGCGGATGCAGCGCGTCGTTCGTCTCGCCCGACGGTCTCGTGGTGACCAACCACCACTGCGGCTTCGGTGCGCTGCAGTTCAACTCCACTCCGCAACGCGACCTCATCACCAACGGCTTCCTCGCCAAGACGCGCGACGAGGAACTGCCGGCCGGTCCCGGCTCGCGCATCTTCGTGACCACGAACATCGAAGACGTCACCGCGCGCGTCACCGGCAGCGTGCCGGCATCCCTCTCGAACATCGACCGCGAGAAAGCGATCGACCGCAACGTCAAGCAGCTCGTCGACGAGTGCGAGAAGCCGGGCGGCGTCCGCTGCCGCGTTGCCTCGTTCTTCGAGGGTGCGCAGTACCTGCGCACCACGCAGATGGAGATCAAAGACGTCCGCCTCGTCTATGCGCCGGCACTCGGCATCGGCGACTTCGGCGGCGAGACCGACAACTGGATGTGGCCGCGCCACACCGGCGACTGGTCCTACCTCCGCGCCTACGTCGGCAAAGACGGCAAGCCGGCCGACTACTCGAAAGACAACGTGGCCTATCACCCGGCCCATATCCTCAAGGTCTCGACCGAGAGCGTGAACCCGGGCGACTTCGTCCTCGTGGCCGGCTACCCCGGCCGGACCTTCCGCTACCGCACGGCGGCGGAAGTGGCCAACATGCAGAGCTACAGTTATCCGTCGACGATCCGCTACGCCACGGACCTGAACAACATCCTGCGCGACCTCGGGAAGGCCGATAAAAAGGTTGAGATCGCCAACGCCAGCCGCATCAAGGGCAACGACAACGTGCTGAAGAACTATACCGGCACGCTGACCGGCTTCAACAACTTCCACATCGTCGCGCAGCGCCAGAAGCGCGAGGCCGCTCTGACCGCGTACATCGCCGCGCATCCGGAAGCGGCGAAGTACAAAGAAGTGATGAACCAGATGAACGCTCTCGAGCAGCAGGCCACGGCGCATGAGCAGCGCAATACCGTCCTCGGCTGGATCGTCCGCAGCTCGCCGATGCTGGCACAATCGTCGACGCTCTATCGCCTGTCGATGGAGAAAGCCAAGACCGCCGACATCGACCGTGAGTCCGGCTTCCAGCAGCGCGACTGGCCGCGGATCACCGAGGGGGTGACCCGGGCGCAGAAAGGCATCGAGCCGAACAGCGACCGCGCCGGATTGCGCTACTTCCTCAACGAATCGCAGAAACTCCCCTCCGGACAGCGCATCGCCCCGATCGACGACGCCATTGCCAAGGCCGGCGGCGTCGAGCCGTTCCTCGATCAGCTCTACGCGAACACCAAAATCGGAGATCTGGCACAGCGCAAGGCCATGCAGGATGAAACGACTGCCCAGCTCGCGGCGCGCAACGACGCCATGATCAACCTCGCCGCCGCCATCTCGCCTCTCTCGCTCGACAACGAGCGCCAGGGGAAGGAGATCGGCGGAGCGATGTCACGCATCCGTCCCATGTACATGGAGGCTTTGCGCACCTCGAGCGGCGGCCGCCTCTATCCCGACGCCAACGGAACGCTGCGCATCACCTTCGGCCAGGTGCAGGGCTACACCCCGCGCGACGGCGTGGTCTACACGCCGCAGACGACCCTCAGCGGCATCGTGGCCAAGAACACCGCCTCGGGTGAGTTCGACGCGCCGAAAGCAGAGCTCGACGCCATCCTTTCGAACAAGACTGCCGGCTACGTCGATTCGCGCCTCGGCGCGGTTCCGGTCGACTTCCTCTCGACGGTCGACACTACCGGCGGCAACTCCGGCTCGCCGACTCTGAACGCCAAGGGCGAGCTGTGCGGGCTGCTGTTCGACGGCACGTACGAATCGCTCGGCTCCGACTTCGTCGTCGATCCCGGCATCACCCGCTCGATTCACGTCGATGCGGTCTACATGCTCTGGGTCATGGACGCGGTCGACGGCGCGCATAACCTCCTGCGCGAGATGAACGTCCCGGTGCATTTCGGCAACGGCGCGTCTGCCTCGACCGGGCGTTAGACCTCGAAGACTTCCACGATCCCGCCACGCATCCGCAGACGAACGGTCCGATCCCGTTCGTCCCGGATCCAGATGCGGTTTCCGGGATCGGTCGAGTCGATCGTATCGACCGCCTCCATCAGCTCGTCGGCGGAGGCGATCTCCTGCACTTCCCCGTCGTCGAAGATGATGCGGATCGGGAACTCGGGTGAATCCATCAACCAGAGCTTATTCGTTCGGCTATAATCCCGGCCTCAACTTTTCGGGGCGCGTGGCGTAAGCCCGTCCCGCCTCAACCAAAAGGAGCAGCCCGATGTCCGGCCACAGCAAATGGAGCACCATCAAGCACAAGAAAGGTGCGGCCGACGCCAAGCGCGGAAAGATTTTCACCCGCATCATCAAGGAAATGACCGTCGCCGCACGCATGGGCGGAGGAGACATCGACGGCAATCCGCGTCTGCGCGCCGCCGTCGCCGAGGCCAAGGCCAACAACATGCCGAAAGACAACATCGACCGCGCCGTCAAGCGCGGAACCGGTGAGCTCGAAGGCGTGAACTACGAAGAGCTGACGTACGAGGGCTACGGTCCCGGCGGCGTGGCCCTCATGATCGAGACCATGACCGACAACACCAACCGGACCACGCCCGAGATCCGCCACGCCTTCGAAAAGTGCGGCGGCAACATGGGCACGCCCGGCTCGGTGCGCTTCCAGTTCGAACGCAAGGGTTACTTCGCCATCGAGAAGAGCGCGGCCAACGAAGACCGGCTGATGGAGATCGCTCTGGAAGCGGGGGCCGACGACCTGCAGACCGAGGATGCCGACGTCTTCGAGATCTACACCACTCCCGAGGCCTTCGAGCAGGTGCGGCAGGTATTGGAGAAGAACAAGATCCCCACCGTCGAGGCCAAGCTCGGCATGATCCCGGCCAACTACGTCAAGCTCGACGAGCAGAAGTCAAAGCAGATGATGCGCCTGATGGAGATGCTCGACGACCAGGACGACGTGCAGAACGTCTACACGAACTTCGACATCCCGGACGAGATGCTGGAAGAGGAGTAGGGGGCGTTTCCTAGCCGATCGGAAGAACTCGGACCGGATACATAGCCAGTAACTCATCCACGGTCACGATGACCAGATCGTGATGAATTGCTTGGCACATCAGCATCCGATCGAACGGATCACGATGATGCATGGGCAGATGAATCAGACGTCCAAGGGATGCTTCCTCGAGTGCCAGGCTGCTGATCTGATGCTCCGTGCGGCGATTGCGAATGTATTCGTCCGGCGGCGAGGGTAGCGGCAGCTTTCCGAGTTGATTCTTGACCAGCGCCTCCCATACGGAAACGACGCTGAGGTACACCTCGTTTTTCTTGTCGCGTATTGCCTGGGCTGCTGATACCGGAAGGCGAGCGTCGTTAGTGATGTACCTGAGGAAGGCGTGGGTATCGAGGAGTAGCTTCATTTCCCTTCGAACTGATCCAGAAGGTCAACGGGCAGCGGATCATCGAAATCATCGGGGACAACAAAATCTCCGGCGGCGAGGCCGATGGGACGAAGGGTCTGTGCCAGCGGCCGAATCTCAGCAACAGCGCGGTCATCGCGAAATACGACGACCGTTTCACCTTCGAGGACTCTATGAAGGTATTCGCCCGGATGCTTCTCTATTTCGTCGACAGTGACGTTCATCGCAAGGGCGATTCTAACGCCCTCCCAAACCTTCTACGCCGAATTTCGTCTTACCATCCCGATAGCCGATGAAGATCCGCGCCCAACTGGTCCTGGCTTGTTTTCTCCTCTCGGTTCTGCCGTTGAGTGTGATCGTCATCTACTCGTACCGGTCATCGCGTAGCGCGCTGGAGTCGGCGTACCGGCGGGAGGCGGATGCGCGGACGCGGCAGATGGACCGGCGGCTGGCCACGATCCGCGGCGATCTGCAGCAGCGGCTGGCCGAGGTGTCGGCGCTGCCGGGCGGGAGCGAAGATCGGACGCCGGATGTCGGCAACATCCTGATGACGATGGGCGACGCGGCGTCGCTCGTCGATTCGCTCGAGATTCATCCGATGCGCGTGGCCGTCCCCGCGCTGCGGACGATCGTGCGCGAGGCCATCGCCAACACGCCCCACGTGAGCCGCAACGTGCCGCCGGGCGTCGAGGAGCCGCCACCGCCTCCGGCTCAAGTCGCCGAGGAGGCCGGAGAGGGCGCCGACTCCGACGTGGAGCCTCCCGATGCGCAGGATCCCGTCGTCATCGGAATGCCTCCGCCGCCGAAGCTTCCGAAGTTCACCATGTCGCCCGAGCAGCGCGCAACCATCAACGAAATCGCCACGCTCGGTGCGAAGCTCGGGAGCTGGCAGAGCATATCTCCCGAGGATCGGACAGCGACCGAGAAGAAGATGCAGCAGTTGCAGAAGGATCTCACCGATTCCTTGAAGGCCTCGCAGTCGCAGTGGACCGCACATTTCGAGACCGCGCAGAAGGAGCGGGAACAGTATTTCGACGTTCGGCGCCAGCACCGTGATGCCGTCCGCCGTACTCGAGAGGTGCAGCGGATGGCCGTCGCACCGGCACCGGCCGCCGCACCGGCACCCACGCCTGTCCCCGACGGCACCATCAAGCGAGACCTTACCGAGGCCGAGAAACAAAAGCTGAAAGAAGCGGAGCGGCATGCATCGCTCCTCTTCGGTCAGAAGTTCAACGTTCCGCTGCGAAAGCAGGGGACCATCGTCGGCCACATCTCCGCGCAGGTGAGCACGCAGGAAGTCATTCGGCGCGTCCTCGGCGTGCACGGCGACGACAACGACGAGATCACCTTCGCCGTCGATCGCGACAACAACGTTTACACGCGCACTCCCGATGACCGCAAGACGCTCGACCGCCTCGGTATCACCGAACGCGTTCTCAAAAACAGGCCGGCCAACGATGTGAAGGGTTGGATCATCGGCATGTCGCGCGATCCGCAAAGCGGTCTGCGCGTCGGCGTGGCACGGTGGGTTGGCGACAACCTCGAAGAGCTGCGCAAGACGGCGGCGAAGAACTTCGGCTACGGCATCGGGCTCATTTTCGTCGCCCTCATCGGCATCGTTCCGATCGCCAACCACATGACCCGCGACGTGAACCTGGTCACGCGCGGCGCGGAACGGATCGCCCAGGGCGATCTGATGACGCGGCTGCCGGTGAAGTCGAACAACGAAATCGGCCAGCTTGCCGCGGCGTTCAACCGCATGGCCCAGGATTTGAGCCTGCAGCAGCAGACCATCGTGGCGCAGGAGCGGACGCGTAAGGAGCAGGAGATCCAGCAACGCATCCTGGCGCTCGAGTACGAGCGGAAGTCGGTCGACCTCGAGGAGGCGCGTCGTTTCCAGCTTTCGATGCTTCCGAAGTCGGTTCCGTCGCACGACCGATACGATGTGGCCGTCTTCACGCTGACGGCGACCGAGGTCGGCGGCGACTACTACGATTTTCACGTCGCGAATGACGGGGTCCTCTCCGTGACCATCGGTGACGCCACAGGCCACGGCGCGAAGGCGGGGACGATGGTCACGGTCATCAAAGCGCTCTTCGCCGGCTATACGCCGGAGGTGATGCCTGCGCAGTTTCTGCGCGACGCTGCCGAGAAAGTGAAGCGGATGGACCTCGGGCGCATGGCCATGGCGCTGCTGCTCGCCCGTTTCGAGAACGACCGGCTGACGGTTGCATCAGCGGGAATGCTTCCGGGCTACGTGCTCCGGCAAGGTGGGAAGATCGAGGAAGTCGCGCGCGGAGCAACGCCGCTCGGTACGCTTGGAGCCGATTATCACGACGTCTCGATCGATCTCGCCGCCGGCGACACCGTGCTCTTCATGACCGACGGCTTCCCCGAATTGCAGAACGAGTCCGGCCAGCAGCTCGGCTATGCGGCGGCCATCGACGAATTCGCGCTCGCCGCAAAAGGCGCGACGGCTGATGACGTGATCGCATCGCTGTCCGCGGCGGCGAAGCGTTGGAACGGCGAGCGGCCTCCGAACGATGACGTGACCTTCGTCGTGGTTCGCGCGAAGGGTGCGTTGGGATAGAGTTTTCCGCCATGCCGACACCTTACGAAAGTGCCAAGCTGATTCTGCAGATCTTCGAGATGCGCCGCGAGGCCGTTCTCCGCGAAGCCCGAGTCTGGTTCGTGCGCGACTTCAATCCCGAGACCATCGACGACTTCAAGACGGCACTGGCGGGTCCGCACAACCCGCACGTGCGCATGGTGGTCGGCTATTGGGACATGGCCTGCTCGCTGGTCAACCACGACGCCATCGATCGCCAGATGTTTCTCGACGCCAATGGGGAGATCTTCGCTACGTTCGCCAAGATTCACCTGCTCCTCCCGGAGATCCGGCAGATCTCCGGTCCGGGCTTCGCCAAGCATCTGGAGGCGGTGGTGATGTCGGCGCCCGGGATCGAGGAGCGGCTGGAGTTGCTGCGTCAGCGTTTCCGGGCGATGGCCGCGGCGGCGAAGGCAGCGGGAAGCTGAGGGCAGGACTCACGCGGAGTACGCGGAGAAAGAAAATTCTCGTCGTCTTCTCCGCGTCTCCGCGTGAGCTCAACTCAGCAACCAAGCAACCCCGAAACCGCGAGACCCCGCTACCGCGCAACCACGACCTTCTCGAAGTGCAGAAACTCCCACTGCGTGTTGACGACGTCCGGCTTGTTCTTTCCCCAGAAGCGGAACGTGCCGGCATCGTCGCGCATCGTCTGGCCGTTCGTGCACCATCCGGTGTTGAATGCGATCTCGCGCGGCAGTTTCTCGCCGCCTTTAACCCAGCGGTCGACGACGAATGTGAACTCGGTGAAGTCTTTGTTGAGCGGATAGTCTGCCGGGTGATGGACGAGCTTCGTCACATGGCCGACGGCGATCCAGTCGGCTTTGGCGTCGCAGACCACCGGATCAAATTGCGCTTTCGGCGTCCAGCAAGGCGGCGGGGGACACGGCTTGGTAGCGAATGCCGAGCAGGCCAGAAACGCGAGCAGGGTGGCCAGAACGAGTCGTTTCATCATGATTGCTCCTCGGGTGTTGGACTCCGTTCGCTCTCCGGACGAAACTCGGCCAGCGGGCCGGCTGACTTGCGCATCAGGAATTCCGAGTGGCCGCGCACGAGGTAGTCGTCAAGCTCGCCGACCAGGGTGTATCCGAGCCGTTCGTATAGTTGCCGTGCGCGCGGGTTGATCGACGAGACGCAGAGGAAAACGTTGGGAAACTCCCGAAAGACGCGCTCCTCGGCGAAGCGGACCAGCCGCGATCCCAGCCCACTGCCGCGGGCATCCGCGGCGACGCAGACGACCTGGATGTAGCCGACAAACGCCCCTTGCAGCACGAGAATGATGAATCCCCTGGCGATGCCATCCTCGCGCGCAACCCATACTTCTCCTCCCGGATTGGTGACCCGGGCCAGGCATTGTTCGAACGTGCGTCCGAAGAAAACCCACGGATCGCTCGACGACATCATCTCTGCGCAGACCCGCGCCTCGGCGTCGCCGGCCAGCCGTCCGATCTCGAGATCTAGGCCGGCACGGCCGGCGGCGCTGGTTGCCCAAGGCTCGGCCACCATCTTCGTTTTCATCGTTCTGCCGCGCAGACTTCTAGCATTTTCATTGAAGTCTACGCGATGATGCGCGGATGAAAAACGCAGGGCGTCCCCATACCGGTGAATACGGCAGCTTCTACCAGGGATACATCGATCTGGCATCCGAGGAGGATGTCGTGGCCGCGCTCGACGCGCAGGCGCAGGAGACCGCGGCGCTCCTCGGCGGATTGTCCGAAGAGCAGGCGTCGCAGCGCTACGCGCCGGACAAGTGGAGCATCAAGCAACTGGTCGGACACATCACCGACGGCGAGCGGATCTTCGCGTACCGCGCTCTTGCGATCGCACGCGGCGAGACTACGCCGCTTCCCGGTTTCGATCAGGACCCGTACGTCGTCAACAGCGGGGCGGATGACCGATCGATCTCGGATCTGACTGCCGAACTGGCCGCGGTGCGGCGTGCCAACGTGATGATGTTTGGGGCGTTGTCCGAAGAGGCCTGGCGCCGTATCGGCACCGCCAGCGACCATCCGATCAGCGTCCGCGCCATCGCCTTCATCATCCTCGGACACGAACGTCATCACGTCGGCATTCTCCGCGAGCGGTACCTCGGCGCTACACCGCGTAGCGCATGAGGGCGACGTAGTGGCAGGCGCTGCCGCCGATCACGCAGAGATGCCAGACGCCGTGCATGTGCGCCACCCGCTTTGAAAGCGCGAAGAAGATCAGGCCGGCCATGTAGACAACGCCGCCGGCGGCGATCCATGCGATTCCGTCCGACGGCATGACCAGCCGCAGAGGCTTGATGGCGACGATTACGAGCCATCCCATCAGGACGTAGAGCACGACCGAGATCGGGCGATAGCGTCCGTGCAGAACGGTGTCCTTCAGAACACCGGCGATGGCCAGGGCCCAGACGATGCCGAACAACCACCATCCCCACGCTCCGCGCAATGTGATCAGCGTGAGCGGCGTGTACGTCCCGGCGATGAGGAGATAGATCGCGCAGTGATCGAAGACGTGGAAGACTCTCTTGGCCTTGCCCCGTAGCGAGTGATAGAGCGTTGAGCTGAGATAGAGCACGATCAGCATCGCGCCGTAGGTCGCCATCGCGGTGATCGCGACGGCATCGCGCCCGCGCGCGATGACCGCGTGGATGGCCACAACCGATGCAATGACGGCCAGCACGCTGCCGACTATGTGGGTAACGCTGTTGAATCGCTCGCCGGCGTACATGATCGGAATGTAACACCCGACAAGGCGAGAGAGGTGGGCCGGAATTCAGCTTGAGGATTCACAGCGCGGCGTAGCCGCAACCACAATGTGGATGCCGGCCAGGGCGCGGCAAGCACGGCCCCCTCATCCGCCTTCGGCACCTTCTCCCCCAGCTGAAAAGCGCTGGGGGAGAAGGGCTCTCGACGAAAGGGCGTCGTGCGAAGCGAAGCATTACCGTAAGAAATGCGGTCGAGAGGGCTAGGAGCCTGCGCGGTAGAAACGTTCTTGCGCCACCGCTGGCGGAGCCTTGGGCAACCAACGCTGCCGGCCGTGCCGGCTTAGAACGGGACTTCGTCGTCGTCGTCCATGGCTGGGCCGGCCGGCGCGCCGCTGCTCGCCGGTTTGCGGTAACCGCCACCGCCGCTGTAGCCACCTTCGTCATCACCCTTCTTCTCGAGCATTTGCATGTCTTTGGCGATGATCTCGGTGCGGTACTTCTTCACGCCGGTTTCCTTGTCGTCCCAGCTTTCGGTGCGGATCGAACCTTCGATGAAGACGAGTTTGCCCTTGCGCAGATACTGGCCGCAGATCTCGGCCAGCTTGCCCCAGGCCACGATGTTGTGCCACTCGGTCCGTTCCTGCTTCTCTCCGTTCTTGTCGGTGAAGCGCTCATCCGTGGCGAGCGAAAACTTCGCCACGCTAGTACCGCTGGGAATCGATCGGATCTCGGGGTCTTTGCCGAGGCGTCCGACGAGAATGACTCTATTGACTGATCCTGCCATTTGATTCTCCTGTTCGAGTAAGTCTTCGCCTGCGAGAGACGAGGCTCTCGGGTCTTCGTGAGGGTCCGTCTATTTTATGCGACCGGCGCGTCGCCGGGCGTTTTTCTACCGCGAGTAGAATCCGCCGCCGTGAAGTGCGTCATTCAGCGGGTGCGCCGCGCCTCGGTTTCGGTCGGTGAAGAGCTCGTGTCGGAGATCGGAACCGGCCTGCTCATCCTCGCCGCGGTCGAGAAGGGGGACGCGGAGCAGATCGTGCGCGATGCGGCGAAGAAGATCCGCGAGCTGCGTATCTTCAGCGATGACGCCGGCAAGATGAACCGCGATGTCACCGAGGCCGGCGGCGCCATCCTGGCGGTTTCGCAGTTCACGCTCGCCGGTTCTATCGCTCGTGGACGCCGTCCCAGCTTCGACAACGCCGAGGAGCCGGAGCGGGCGCGGTTGCTGTTCGAGCGGTTCGTCGAGGAACTGGCCTCGACCGGCATCGAAGTGAAGACAGGACGTTTCGGCGAAATGATGATCGTGTCGCTCGAGAACGATGGGCCGGTAACGTTCGTGTGGCCGTGACCTGCGGCAGAGCGACGGTGTCCTATCAGGGTTGAACTTCTTCTTCGACTTGATGACGGCGGTCCTGTAAGAAACGCCCCCCACCATCGACTACCTCATTCGGAGGGACACGCAGCAGATGTCGCAGGATGTGTTGTACCAGGAGGCGGCGAATGTGTACGGCGCTGCGCTGGAACGGCTGGCCGGCTCCTACGAGGCCGATCGCGACAAGCGTCTCGATCTGCTCCAGGACATCCACCTCGCCATCTGGCGCAGCTTCGAAGTGTTCGCCGGCCACTGCTCATTGCGAACGTGGGTCTATCGCGTGGCGCACAACGTGGCCGCCACTCATGTTGTCCGGCACCGTCGCGCCAGTTCGCGGCCGCTGGTGAGCCTCGACGAAGTCGACGATTTGCCGGCTGGTGGTGATTCCGAGGGCGCGTTCGACCTTCAGCAGTCGCTCGGGCACCTTCGCAAATTCATTCAGCAACTGAATCCGCTGGAGCGGCAGGTCATCCTCCTCTATCTCGAAGGAACTGACGCCGCGGGAATTGCCGAGATCACCGGCATCTCGCCGGGCAACGTGGCCACGAAGATCCATCGCATCAAGAAGATTCTCGCCGGCCGCTTCAACACTATGTCCAAGGGAGAACGCCATGGCCAATGACAGCCAGCCCGATGACGTCGTCACACTCTGGCAGGCGCAGGGCAGCGACGGATTTCGCATGAGCACCGAAGACATCCGCAAGAGGATCGAAACAATGAACCGCAAGCTGCGCAGACGCAACTTCGACATGTACCTGGTGTGCTCCGTAATAATCGTCTTTTTCATCGGTTGGATGTTTGTGGGGATGAACTCACTGCAGAAGGTGGGAGCCGTTCTCTCGATCATCGGCGTCAGCTATCTGGCCTGGCAGATCCGCCAGAACCGGTTTCGCGGAGCTGCTACCGGCCAGTCCGGCGACACGGCCTCACTCGATCACCTCCGCACCGAGCTGGCGCGGCAGCGCGATTTCCATCGCGGCGCCACTTTCTGGTCGCGCATGCTCGCCCTCGCGCCGGGGCTGCTCGTTTTCTTCGCCGGCTTCGCGCAGGCACAGCAGGCACACCCGAAAGTCGTCCGGATCATCCATTTCGAAACCATCTCCTGCGTTTTCTTTCTCATCGCGGCCATTCCGCTGAACCACTGGATGGCTCGCCGCTATCAGCGACAGATCGACGAGCTCTCTCGTCTTCAGGAGGAACATTGAAAACATTGAAAGCATCACTCAAGCGCATCGTTGTCGTCGTCACCCTCGTTCTTCTCGCCCATGCCGGCACCGGTGCGGTGCTGCCGGACAAGGACATCCGCGCCATCCTCGCCGACCGCATCGACGTGCAGCGGCAAGGCGTCGGCATCGTCGTCGGCGTCATCGATCCATCCGGCCGGCGCACGGTCGCGTATGCAAGCACCGAGAAAGGAGAAGGCCCTGTCGACGCCAATACCGTCTTCGAGATCGGCTCCATAACGAAGGTGTTCACATCGCTGCTCCTCGCTGATGCGGTCCAGCGTGGCGAAGTGGCTCTCACCGATCCCGTTTCGAAGTATCTCCCGCCGAACGTGAAGATGCCCGAGCGCGGCGGAAAGAAGATCACCCTCGTCGATCTGGCCACGCACACTTCCGGTCTGCCCCGGATGCCCACGAACTTTCATCCGAAAGATCCCGGCAATCCGTACGCTGACTTCTCAGTAGCGCAGCTCTACGAGTTTCTCGCCACCGTCGAGCTGACGCGTGACATCGGGTCGAAGTACGAATACTCGAACCTCGGCGGCGGACTGCTCGGCCACGCGTTGGCCCGCCGCGCCGGGACCGACTACGAGACGCTGGTGCGAACGCGGATTCTGGATCCGCTCGGGATGAAGAGCACCGCCATCACGCTCTCGAAGTCGATGAAGGATCGTCTCGCCATCGGTCACGACGCCGGGCTTCACCAGGTAGCGAATTGGGACATCCCGACGCTGGCAGGAGCCGGCGCGCTGCGATCGACCGCGAACGATCTGCTGGCCTTCCTCGCCGCAAACATCGGCATCGAGAAGTCACCGCTGGCCACATCCATGGCCGCGATGATCGCGGCGCGCCGTCCAACCGGCACTCCAAACCTGGAGATCGCCCTCGGCTGGCACATCTTGACCCGCAACGGACACGAGATTATCTGGCACAACGGCGGCACCGGCGGTTACCGCACATGGATCGGCTTCGATCCGAAGAGCCGCACCGGCGTCGTTGTCCTCTCGAACACGTCGACGAACGCCGGCGCCGATGACATCGGCCTCCATCTTCTCGATCCCGCGTTCCCGCTACTGCAGCCGGCGAAGGAGCGGCATGAGGTGAAGGTGGACGCTGTCGTTCTCGAGAAATACACCGGTCGCTATCAGCTCGCGCCGAATTTCATCATCACAGTTACCCGCCAGGGCGACCAGCTCTTCGCACAAGCTACCGACCAGCCGCGATTCGAAATCTTCGCCGAGAGTCCCCGCGAGTTTTTCCTGAAGGTCGTCGACGCCCAAATCACTTTCGTCGTCGACGCAAGCGGACGCGCAACGAGCCTCGTTCTCCATCAGAACGGCGCCGACCAGCCGGCGAAGCGAATGGAAGGCGAGCTTCCACCGGCGAAAGAGCACAAGGAGGTTGCCGTCGATCCGAAGATCTTTGACGGATACGTCGGCCGCTATCAGCTCGCGCCGAACTTCGTGCTCACCGTGACCCGCGAAGAGAACCACCTGTTTGTCCAGGCCACCGCCCAGCCGAAATTCGAAGTCTTCGCTGAGAGCGATCATGAGTACTTCTACAAGGTCGTGGACGCCCACATCACGTTCGTCACCGATGCAAACGGTCGCGCGACAGGTGTCGTACTCCATCAGAACGGCAGAAACATGCCCGCGAACCGCATCGAGTGACGAGTGGCCACTGTCCCTCTGCCTCTGCCAGAGGACGCAGGGCATCAGCAGCCACTGTTGGCGGAGCCTTGGGCAACCAACGCTGCCGGCCGTGCCGGCTCGTTATACTCCCGCCCCTATGCCTTACGAACCCAAACTGATCGAAGAGAAATGGCAGCGCGCCTGGGCCGATGCGAAGGTGGCCGAGGTCGATGTTGCCGCGCCCGGTGACAAGTTCTACATGCTCAACATGTTCCCGTACCCGTCGGGCGACCTGCATGTCGGCCACGGCCGGAACTACATCCTCGGCGACGCTCTTTACCGCTACCTCCGCATGCAGGGGCGTGCCGCGCTCAACCCGATGGGATGGGATGCCTTCGGTCTTCCCGCCGAGAACGCCGCCATCAAGCGCGGCATCCATCCGCGGCAGTGGACACTCTCGAACATCGAGCGCGAGAAGAAGCAGTTTCTGCGCTGGGGCATCCTCTACGACTGGTCGAAAGAACTGGCCTCGTGCGATCCGGAGTACTACCGCTGGAACCAGTGGCTCTTCCTGCAGCTCTTCAAGCGCGGGCTTGCCTATCGTGCCAAGGCCCCGGTCAACTGGTGCCCGTCCGATCAGACCGTGCTGGCCAACGAGCAGGTCATCGACGGGCGTTGCGAACGATGCAGCACCATCGTCGTGCAGCGCGATCTCGAGCAGTGGTTCCTGAAGATCACCGACTACGCCGACCGGCTCGATGACGGTCTCGACACCCTGGAGCACTGGCCGGAAAAAGTGAAGCTGATGCAGCGCAACTGGATCGGCCGTTCCGTCGGCGCCGACGTCGAGTTCGCCGTGTCTTCGTTAGGAAAAACGCTGCGCGTCTTCACCACACGGCCTGACACGATCTACGGCGCCACCTTCATGGTCCTGGCGCCGGAGCATCCCGACGTCGCGGCGCTGATCGCCGACAACCCCGATCGTGCCGCCATCGAGCAATGGATCGCCGGCGTCCGCAATCAGTCGAACCTCGAGCGGCAGGAGGCGGGGAAGGAAGGGCGCTTCACCGGGAAGACGGCCACGAATCCGTTCACGAACGAAGAGATCCCCATCTGGCTCGGCAACTTCGTCCTGATGCAGTACGGCACCGGCGCGATCATGGCCGTGCCGGGGCATGACCAGCGCGACTTCGAGTTCGCGAAGCAGTATGGCCTGCCGATCCGCATCGTCGTCCGGCCGTCGAGCGGCGACGTGCCAAACGCCGATGAAGCGTTTTCCGTCAAAGACGACTCGGCGATCGCCATCAACTCCGGGATCATCTCCGGACTGACCACTCCCAAAGCGATCGAGCGGATCATCGGAGAGATCGAGCGGATGGGCATCGGAAAGAGGATGGTCCGCTACCGGCTGCGCGACTGGCTGATCTCCCGGCAGCGCTACTGGGGGACGCCGATCCCGATGATCTACTGCGAGACCTATTGCACTAGCAGCGGCTTCGTTCCCGTCCCCGAGGAGCAACTGCCGGTGGAGTTGCCGCTCGATGTGCCGTTTACCGGGCGCGAAGGGAACCCGCTGGCGAAGGATGAGCGCTTTGTCAACACCACCTGTCCCAAGTGCGGCGGCGCCGCGCGGCGCGAGACGGACACCATGGACACCTTCGTCGACTCGTCGTGGTACTACGCCCGCTTCATCTCCGCGAACGACGGCACGAAGATCTTCGACTCCGCGCTGGCGAACCGCTGGCTGCCGGTCGATCAGTACATCGGCGGCATCGAGCACGCCATCCTTCACCTGCTCTACGCGCGCTTCATCTGCCGCACCCTGCACGACATGGGGTTATTGGATTACGAAGAGCCGTTCACGCGCCTCTTCAACCAGGGGATGATCACGAAGGAAGGCTACCGCGACGCCGAGCACGGGACGTGGGTGGCCATCGCCGACGTCGAACGGGTCGATGGGAAGCCTGTCCACAAAACGACCGGCAAGGCGCTCCTCGCCGAGACCAGCAAGATGTCGAAGTCGCACTTCAACGTGGTGCCGCCTGATGAGCTGATCGCGAAATATGGCGCCGACACCGAGCGCGTCTACACGCTCTTCATCGCGCCGCCGGAGAAAGAGGCGGAGTGGTCTGACGACGCGGTCAACGGCGCCTACCGGTTTCTTAACCGCGTCTGGCACATGGGGGAGCAGATACAAGGTAGAAGTCAGAAGGCAGAGGGCGGAAGTGGGGACCTGATCCGGAAGACCCATCAGACCATCGACGCCGTTACGCGGCGTTTCGACCGGTTCGAGTTCAACACCGCCATCTCCGGTCTGATGGAGCTGTCGAACGCGATTGGGGATGCACTCAATGCAGGCGATGCCGACTCCGGCGTGCTCCGCGATTCCTACACGACCTTGCTTCAGCTCCTCCATCCCTTCGCCCCGCACATCACCGAGGAGCTATGGTCGATGTTCGGCAACCAGGGGCTCATCCTCACCTCGTTCTGGCCGAAGGCTGATCCGGCTCTGATGATCGAGGACGTCGTCACCATCGTCGTGCAGGTCAACGGCAAACTGCGCGGCCAGGTCGAGGTCCCGAACCCCCCGGAGAAGGAAGTCGTGCTCGCCGCCATTCGCCAGAACCGCAAGGTGCAGCAGTGGATCGAGGGGAAAGAGGTGGTGAAAGAGGTCTACGTTCCCGGAAAACTGGTGAACATCGTGGTGAAGTGACGTGTTACCTTTCCCTGCATGAAACGCCTCGTCCTCCTGCTCCTGCCGCTGCTCGCCGCCTGCGGCTACGCGCTCGTCGGCAGTGCCAACAACCTGCTGGCGCCGACGGTTCATACGATCGAGGTGCCGGCCTTCGTCAACCGCACCACGCGCGTCGAGCTCGAACAGCGGGTGACGCAATCAGTGGCGTCGGAGTTCGTTTCCCGCGGCCGTCTGAAACTGGTCAACTCGCCCGCTGCCGCCGACGTCATCCTGCGCGGCTCGATCGACTCCTTCGGAATCTTCCCCGTGGCCTTCAACGCCCAGGGACGCGCCACCCAATACCAGATCTCCATCACCGCCAAGATCGAGCTACTCGACCACCGCGCCGACGACAAAGTGCTCTGGAAGAACGACCAGTACCGCTTTTCCGAGAACTATCAGGTCAACACCGAATCGACGGACGCCTTCGACCAGGAGACGCGCGCCATCAACGAGATCGCCGTTCGTTTCGCCGAGTCGCTGGTGACGAATCTGCTCGAAGGGTTCTAACGGCGCCTCCGGCGTTGTCGGTTATCAGTTATCGGTTGAATGCGCGCGAACTTGGTTGCGCGATGTCCCGGTAACCATCTCTGCAGGTCCCGGACATGCTCCAACCGACAACCGATAACCGATAACGCCGAAGGCCGTAGTTCCGAAGGCCGCCGTTAACGGACCTTCGCCCTCTCCTCATCCTTCCGGTCGCGAATCAGCGTCGAAGCGATGAGGTAGATGCCGGCGATGGCGGCCAGGAGGTAGCCGGTCACCGCCAGGGCCGGATAGCCGAAGAGCTGCGTATGCGTCGGCACGCGCATCATTAGCGATGAGGCGATCAGCAGCGCCGCGATGATCACGCCGACGGTGATGCGGTTGGCGATCTTGTGGATCCCGGCCAGGAACTGCTCGGCCTGCGTCAGCTTCAGGCTGAGCGACAGCCGTCCCGCCGCGGTCTGGTCGATGATCTCGCGCGCCTGATGCGGCAGATCGTGCATGAGCTGGTTGAGGTCGAGCAGCGCGGCGTAGAAGTTGCGCGGCGCGAACTTCTGCGCCAGCTTCTGCACCATCAGCCGCTCCGCGTAATCGCGGATCACCGTGTTCGGGTCGAACTCCGGGTCGAGCCGGCGGGTGATGCCGTCCAGGTGCAGCAGCGTCTTGGCCAGCATCGCCAATTCCGCCGGCGCCTTCAGCTCGTTGCTGTTGGCGATGGTGATGACGTTGAAGATCAACTGGCCGACGTTGATACGGTGCACGTCGAGGTCGTGAAAGGCCGCCACCAGCGAGGAGATCTCGTGCACGAAGCGGATCGCGTCAAAGCCTTCCTGCACTTCCGAGACGCGTACGCAGGCATCGGCCACCTCGGCGCCGCGATTCGAGGAGATGGCCAGCAACAGTTTGATGACCTCGTCCTGGAATTCACGGCTGATCCTGCTGACCATCCCGAAGTCGAGCAGGACCACCTCGGCCTGGTTTTCTTCGAGGTCGCGCACGAAGACGTTCCCAGGATGCGGATCGGAATGCCAGATCCCGTCGACACAGATCTGTTTCAGGTATGCCTTCGTCAGCGCCGAGGCCAGATCGGCGTAGTCGTGATCGATGATCTGCAGCGGCGTCAGCTTCGATACCTTCCGGCCGCGAACGAGCTCCGTCGTCAGCACGTGCCCGGTGGTCATATCGTGGACGACGCTGGGGATGTAGATCGGCGGGAACTCGGACAGGTTCCGGCGCAGGATCTCCATGTTCCGAGCCTCCTGCTCGTAATTCAGCTCGTTCATCAGCGTGATGCGCGCCTGCTCGAGCGAGCCGACCAGGTTCATCTTCCGGCCGATGTCGCTGTGCTGCTCGATCGTGGCGGCGATGTCGGCGAAGACCTCCAGATCGTGCTTTACCTGTTCCCGCACATTGGGACGCTGGACCTTGACCACCACCTCGCGGCCGTCGCGCAGCACCGCACGATGGACCTGGCCGAGAGAAGCGGCGGCCAGCGGCGTCGACTCGAACGAGTCGAAGGCCTTCGAGATCCGGACCTTCAGCTCCTCTTCGACGATGCGCTCGACGTCGGCGAACGAGAACGGCTCGACGTCATCCTGCAGCGACTCGAGTGCGGCGATGTACTCCGGCGGCACGATGTCGGGACGCGTGGAGAGGATCTGGCCGAACTTGACGTAGGTCGGCCCCATTCCCTTAAGCGCTTTGGCGAAGGCCTCGGCGCGCCGGGCAACGTCCGGCTCCATCTCCGCCGATGCCTCGTCGTTTACGACGATGTCTTCCGGCGACAGCGAAAGGTGGAAGTCTTTGCGCCCATATTTTGTAAAGAGAACGAGCAGATCACGGTAAGCACCAATATCGCGTGGCTTCAGCATTTCGGTGATGAGGTTGCACGGCGCTTGCCTAACGGCTGCCTCCGGCGTTGTCAGTTATCGGTTTTCGGTGGGTTGCGAAGAGATTGCCGGCGACGTGTTGTCCCAACCGACAACCCGGCGAAGCAGCATGTTAGGATTACCGCATTCCAACCAGGAGCCTTCAACGATGTCTATTCTCAGAACGCTATTCACCTCGGAGTCTGTCACCGAGGGTCACCCGGACAAGATCGCCGACCAGATCTCGGACGCGATTCTCGATGCCGTTCTCGCCGAGGACCCCAAGGGGCGTGTGGCTTGCGAAACGCTCGTGACCACCGGTCTGGCCATGATCTCCGGCGAGATCACCACCGGCACGTACGTCGACTTCCCGTCGATCGTGCGCAGCACCATCAAGGAAATCGGCTACACACGCGCCAAGTACGGTTTCGACAGCGAGACCTGCGCCGTCGTTTCCTCCATCGATCCGCAGTCTCCCGACATCGCCCAGGGCGTCGATACCGGCGGCGCGGGCGATCAGGGTCTGATGTTCGGTTTCGCCTGCCGCGAGACGCCCGAGCTCATGCCGCTCCCGATCATGCTCGCGCACAAGCTCGCGCGCCGGCTCGCCGAAGCGCGCAAGGCCAATGAGCTCGACTTCCTCCGCCCCGACGGCAAGTCGCAGGTGACCATCGAATACGAGGGAAAGCGCCCCATACGTGCCGCGGCCATCGTCATCTCCACGCAGCACTCGCCGAGCATCAGCCATGGCGACCTGAGCGAGGCCATCATCGAGACCATCATCAAGCCTGTCGTTCCTCCGGAGCTGCTCGACGACCGGACCAAGTTCCACATCAATCCCACCGGCCGCTTCGTCACCGGCGGACCGCAGGGCGACACCGGCCTGACCGGCCGCAAGATCATCGTCGACACCTACGGTGGACGCGGACGTCACGGCGGCGGGGCATTTTCCGGAAAGGACCCCACGAAGGTCGATCGCTCGGCCTGCTACATGGCCCGCTACATCGCCAAGAACATCGTCGCCTCCGGGCTGGCGGACGAAGTGGAAGTCCAGCTCGCGTACGCCATCGGTGTTGCCGATCCGGTCTCGGTCTACGTCGATACCTTCGGCACCGAGCGCATCGAGCAGCAGCGGATCGTCGACCTGGTGCGCGAGAACTTCCAGATGACGCCGCGCGGCATCATCGAGTCGCTCAAGCTCCGCCGGCCGATCTTCAAGAAGACCGCCGCCTACGGTCACTTCGGCCGCACCGAGCCGGAGTTCACCTGGGAAGCCACCGACAAAGCCGAGACGCTGCGCAGCGCCGCGGGCGTGGGGGCGGAGGCGGTTCCGGCGTAAGGCGGCCAAGCACCGGCACAGACAAGAGTGTCTGTGCCACATTGGCTTTGTTTCTTCTCGAGAGTGTCTGTCCCAGCGGCAGGATCGTGTGGCACAGACACTCTTGTCTGTGCTTCTTTCCCGCAAACACGAAGCGCGCCGACCCCTCAGGGATTATCGGCGCGCTTCTTTTTTCGCCAGCGTTCCCGATCAACTCGGGCCAAGTCGAGCGTTAGCGCAAACCGTGCCAGCTACCCGCCGCGAGACCGCGCAACCCCGAGACCGCGCAACCGCGCAGTATCACCGCACGATGTATTGGTACGCCACCTCGAGCTCGTGCACCACTTCCACCGGTTTGCCGCTGACCATCATCGGGCGATAGCGCCAGCCGCGGACGGTGTTGAGCGTCTCTTCATCGAAGATCGGGAAGGCGGCGTGGTCGAGGATGGCAATGTCGATGACTTTTCCGTTCTTGCCGATGGTGTAGCGGATGGTGCAGGTTCCCTCGAGGTGCATCTTCTTCGCGGCATCGGGATAGTGCGGATACTCGTGATCGACCTCTTTCAACGGCAGATTGACGTCGCGGTCGATGTAGACACGGCCGTCGTCGCCCAGGTTGATCCCCTTGGCGATGCCGATGGCGTGACCCGTGCCGCCGACCTGCCCGCCCGGGACTCCCTTTGGCGCACTGTCTACCGGGCCCGGGATGGCGGCCACCGGAGCGGGAGCGACCGGTTCCATTGCCTGCGGCGGCGGGACGGTCGGGATGATGTCCGGGATGACGGTCGGGGCGACGATCTGCGTCGGCGGCGGTGGAGGCGGCGCCAGTTGCGAGAGCGGCAGCACCGGCTTCGGCGGCTCGGCTTTCGGCGGCGGGGGAGGAGGCGGAGGAGGATCGGGAAGCTGGGTCAGGTTGTACGCCACGATCATCCTCGGGTAATGCGCGGGGAAGGCAACGTTCCAGAACATCGCCGCGAACACACCGCCGGCCGCGAGCAGATGCACCGCGATCGAGATCGGTAACGTCTCGTAGAATACGCGGCGGCTACGCGTCTGGAACGCCTTCGGGCTGACGGTCTCGAACATGCGTACTGGGCGATTGAGACGGCGAGAATAACACCAATTTTCGGGCCTTCTTGTTACAGAAGGCGGCGTTCCGTGAGAGCGATCACTGGCGACGTAGCCCGCTCCGTGCAATTATCGGCATCTCTATTTCACACGGGAGAGGAATGGCACGCTACATCCAGCGAATCACGCTGCTCGGCAGGCAGCGGTGGATCGGCTGGGAGATCGACGGCGTCGGGACCGAGATCCCGGGCCTCGTTCTCGCGGACGATTTGCCGGAGGAAGATCTGCGCAGCCGCGGCGTGAAAGAGTTCAAGCCGCTTCCTTTCGAGACCTTCCTGGAGATGAACCCCGCCTCGGATACACCATCCCAGGACTCGCTGCTCGATGAGGATGTCGAGTTCCGGCTCGACGCGCTGCAGGTAGGGATCGAGCGCCTCCGCTGCCGCGGGGACAACGCCGTACCCCGCGCAGTGCTCATGCAAATGTTCGGCAGCGTCCTCCATCTCAACCACCCGCGCGTCATCGAACGCCTCCGCATTTGGGAGGAACGAGGCGCCGTCGAGTTCGTCGGAAGGGAAGAGTGCTATTTGCGGATATTGGGTCCGTTGTGACTCAAAAAAGCATCCAACCACAGAGGCACAGAGATCACAGAGTCGGTCTTTCTCTGTGTCCTCTGTGCCTCTGTGGTTAGATGCCTTTTCGACTCCTATGCCCAAGCACACCCCCGAGGCCCTACTCCGAAGCGTCTTTCCGCCGATGCTGGCTACGCTCACCGAGGCGCCGCCGCGCGATAGGAAGAGCTGGGCATATGAGCTCAAGTACGACGGCTTCCGCGCCGTCGTCGGGATCGTCGATGGGAGCATCGCCATGTGGAGCCGGAACGAGCTCGATCTCGCGCCGCGCTTTCCCAGCGTCGCCGCCGCGCTGTCGAAACTCAAACTCCCCGAGGTCGTGCTGGACGGGGAGGTCGTCGTGCTGGATGAGCATGGCGCGCCGCGATTCCAGCTCCTGCAGCAAGGCGACCGCCGCGAGCTCCTCTTCGTCTTCGACATCCTCTGGCTCGACGGCCACGACCTCCGCAAGCTGACTTACGATCAGCGCCGCGCCCTGCTCGAGAAAACGCTGAAGCGCACGCCGGCCGCGATCAAAGTCGCGGAGACGCTCGATACGGCCGGCGACGCGGCGCTGGAGCGGGCAAAGAAGTCGGGTTGGGAAGGGATCATCGCCAAGCGCCGCTCCTCGGTCTACGAGCCGCGCCGCTCGAAGGAGTGGCTGAAGATCAAGGCCATCAACGAACAGGAGCTCATCGTCGTCGGCTGGAATCCCTCCACGCACTCCGCGCGCGAGATCGGCTCGCTTCATCTCGCCGTCATGGGCGACGACGGCGCCCTCCACTACGCCGGCAAAGTCGGCACCGGTTTCTCGTACAAGCAGCGCGTCTGGTGGAAAGACGAGCTGTCGAAGGATGTCATCCCGGCGACGACGGTCAAGGACGCACCGCGCGAGCGCGTGGCCACCTGGGTCCGCCCCCGCTTCGTCGTGCAGGTAGCCTTCACCGAATGGACCTCGGACAACAGACTCCGCCACCCGTCGTTTCTGGGGCTGCGGGAGGATAAGGAGGTGGGCGAAGTGATCAGAGAACGGGTGTCGGGTGTCGGGAGTCGGGGGTCGGAGAAGGGTGTCGAGGAAACGCCG
>WNFG01001153.1_pt1 | contig 27325 bp, 23 predicted proteins | sample 5400431 | NCBI WGS metagenome assembly WNFG01 (sample SAMN13153346, study PRJNA577476) | soil metagenome | isolation source: 120 cm saprolite under Douglas fir tree site 2 hole 3 replicate 2 | place: USA:California | collected 2015-04-18 | reverse complement strand
ACGTTCGCGTGCAGCTGAACTTCACCGGGCTGCGCCACGACGTCGACGGCAAGGTGTGGACCAAGAGCGTCGGCACGCAAGAGGTCTTCCGGCTCGACCTCGCGACCGGAAAGTGGGAGCGCTTCCAGCCGCTCAAGGCATTGAGCGGCGAACGGCACTCGATCTACCAGGTCATCTCCGACTCCCAGAACAATCTCTGGATGGCCGAGTTCCAGAAAGGTCACATCGGCCGGATCGACGCCAAGACCGGCGAGGTCGCCTGGCACATCCTGCCGACCGGCAACGCGCGGGCGCGGCGGATGAACATCGACGACCAGGACCGCATCTGGGTCACCGAATATCGCGGCAACAAGGTCGCGATGTTCGACACCAAGACGCTCAAGGTGACGGAGTGGGCGGCGCCGCCCTACACCTTCCCCTACCGCGCCACCGTCGACAAGAACGGCGAGATCTGGACCGGCGGCATGCATACCGACCGCGCCGTGCGGATCGATCCCAAGACCGGCGAGGCCGTGCAATATCTGCTGCCGCGGGAGACCAACATGCGCACCGTGTTCGTGGACAACTCCACGACCCCGGTCACCTTCTGGACCGGCAGCAATCACGGCTCCGCTCTGGTCAAGGTCGAGCCGCTGGACTAGGTTGGCTTTCGACCCGTCGACGAACAATTCCTGCGATGCCCGGCTTTGTGCCGGGCATCGGCGTTTTGAAGGAAAATAAAGCGTGAAGCGTCGAGAGCTGTCGCCGTGCGCATCGACTTCGACTGGGACCCGGCGAAGGCGGCGAGCAACGCCGCCAAGCACGGTGTCACCTTCGAGGAGGCGATGACGGTGTTCCGCGATCCGCTCGCCCGATCGATCCTCGATCCCGACCACGGCGACGGCGAGGAACGCTGGATCACACTGGGCGAAGCGTCTACTGGTAATCTGTTTGTCGTTATGCACACTTGGGCGGACATAGAGCCCGGCCGCATGGCCGTTCGCATCATCTCGGCGCGACGGCCGACCCGGAGCGAAGCGTGGCAGTATCGCGAGGACCCGATGCCATGAAGGATGAGTACGATTTCTCGAAGGCCGAGCGCGGCAAGTTCTACCGCCGCGATGCGGTCCTGGTGCCACCGGTGCACCTCGACCCCGAGGTGCTGGCCTTCCTCACCGCGCGCGCGAAGGCGCGCGGGATCAGCCTGACCGAACTCGTCAACGCCCTTTTGAAGAAGGATATCGAGCGGATCGAGGCGGCCGAATAGATTCAGCTCGAGGCCTTGTTTCGGCACTACGTCATCCAGGTCCCACCGGCTTCCCCGCCTTTTCCCGCAGCGCCCGGAACACCGCCTCCGCCGTCAGCGGCAGCTCGGTGAGGCGCACGCCGACCGCGTCGTCGATGGCGTTGGCGATCGCCGGCGACAGGCACAGCGTCGCGGTCTCGCCGGCGCCCTTGGCGCCGAACGGCCCGTTGTGCTGATGGGAATCGATCGCCTCGTTCACCATCACCGCCGGCACGTCCAGCATCCCCGGAATCTTGTAGTCGGCAAGCGACGCGTTGGTCACCTGGCCGCCGTCGAAATGCATCTGCTCGAACATGGTGAACCCGAGCTGCATCAAGGCCGCCCCGGAAATCTGCGTCTCGACGATGCGCGGATTGATGCGCCTGCCGCAGTCGATGACGTTGACCATCTTGGCGATGCGCACCTCCCCGGTCTCGGTGTCGACCTCGACCTCGGCGCCTGCCCCGCCCACCATCCAGAACGGCGTCACGTTGGGCGTGAGGCCGGTCTCGTGCGCGGCCGGCACATAGTCCGGCTTGTAGGTGCCGGTGCCGACGACGTTGCCGGCCTGCATGCCGTATTTCTTCCTGAACAGCTCGGCGAGCGGGATGTTGCTGCCTTCGGGCTCGCCGACCTCGCGCCCGAGCGCCGCGATCTTGCCGCGCACCTCCTCGGCGGCGAGCCTGATGGCATGGCCCATGTGGAACAGCGAGCGCGAGCCGAGCGTGCCCATGTCATAGGGCGTGACGTCGGTGTCGCGCGGCACGACCTTCACGGTCTCGGCCGGGACGTTGAGCATCTCGCCGACGAGCTGCGCCATCGCGGTGTCCGAGCCCTGTCCCATGTCGACGGTGCCGATGTAGAGCGTGACGCTGCCGTCGGCGCCGACGTTGAGGACGGCGACCGACGTCGTCGGCGAGATCGCGGCCTTGAGCGCGATGGCGAGGCCGCGGCCGCGGCGGATCGCGCCGGCGCCGCGCTCGAGCGGCTGCCGCCAGCTCATCCGGTCGCAGACCTGGTCGAGCACGGCCTCGAGCGGCGCGTCCTGCAGGATCGTGCCGCTCGCCTGCGGCCGGCCTTCGCGCAGGAGGTTCTTGCGTCGAAACTCGACCGGATCGAGCGCGAGCGCGCGCGCGATCATGTCGGTGTGGCTTTCGTAGGCCCAGGCGAGTTGCGGGATGCCGAAGCCGCGCAAGGCGCCGGACGGCGTCATGTTGGTGTAGAGCGCGTAGGAATCGATCCACACGTTCTCGACGTCGTAGGGGCCGGCCGCGACGAAACCCGATTTGTGGGCGACGCGCGGGCCGACGTCGGCATAGGCGCCGCCGTTCCAGAACACCTCGCATTTGCGCGCCGTGATGCGGCCGTCCCGGTCGAGCCCGGTCTTGATGCGAAGCGTGCTCGGGTGCTTGGTGATCTGGTAGAACTGCTCCTCCATCGTCAGCGCGATCTTCACCGGCCGGCGCACGATCAACGACAGCGCGGTGACCAGCGCCTCGAGCTTGATGTAGAGCTTGGAGCCGTATCCACCGCCGACGAACGGCACCTTGATGCGCACGCGATTTTCCGGCCAACCCAGGAGCCGCGCGATCTCGCTGCGGACGAAGGACGGGCCCTGCGAGCTGGTATGGATCGTGACGCTCGAGTCCCGCGCATCCGCGATCGAGGCGAACGGTTCGAAGGCGAGATGGAGGCACTTCTGGGTGCGGAAGGTGTGCTCGAACACGTGGGCGGCCGCGGCGAAGGCCTCGTCCACGTCGCCGCGCCGCAACCTGGCATCGAGCGCGAGATTGGTCGCTCGCCGTCCCTTGAGGTGCTTGAGGTCGGCGAAGCTTCCGGCCGGCCGAAGCTCCTCGTGCACGTGCACCGGCGAGGTCATCGCCTCGACCTCGTCGTAGACCGCGGGCAGCTCCTCGTATTCCGCGACGATCTCGTGGGTCGCGGCCTCGGCGACGTGCGGATCGGCAGCGAGCACCACCGCCACCGGCTCGCCGACGAACCGGACCTTGTCGATCGCCAGGATCGGTTGATCGTGAAACGCCGGCCCGTAATAGGGGTCGGGGATGACGTCGCGAATGTCGTCGGCGGTGACGACGCGATGGACGCCGGGAATTTTGCTTGCCGCGCTCGTGTCGATCGACTTGATGCGGCCGTGCGCGACCGTGCTGCGGAAGATCTTCCCGTGCAACATGCCGGGTAGCCGCATGGTGTGGGTGTACTCGGCCCGGCCGGTGACCTTGTCGCGCGCCTCGAGACGGGGCAAGGAGCGGCCCACCTGTCCGCCCGCGATCGTCCTCGTTGCCATGATTTGGTCTAATGCGTCTTTTTCGCGTACGGTCCGAGCGCCTTGGCCGCGTCCTTGGCGAAGCCGAGATCGACCACGTCCGCGACCGTGACCGAGCCGTCGATCTGCTTGGTGTCCTTGAAGAACTCCCAGGCGTAGCTGAGGCTTTCCATGTTGACGTGGCCATCCGGATCGACGGCGTGGGAGATGATGGCGCGATGCACCGCGGGGTCCTTGATGTGGGAATATTCGACCAGGATCGCGACCACCTCGTCGGCATGGGCGCCGGCGATCTTTCCCCCGTCGAGCGCGTCGTTGTAGAAGCGCATGCCGCGCACCAGCGCCTTCATGAATTTCTTCGCCGCCTCCGGCTTGTTCGTGATGAAGTTGGCGCCGTAGAAGGTCACGGCGGTCTGAAAATCGGGATAGACCTCATCCGCCCCGATCAGCTTGACCGCGGTTCCGAGCTTGAGAATCTGCGAGGTGGTCGGCTCGACCGTCAGGCTCGCGTCGATGGCGTGGTTGAGATAGGCCGGCGTATGCTCCGGAAATCCCAAATAGACGGGCTCGATATCGGCGAATGACAATCCTCCCCGCTTGAGGGCGAAGTCCATGAGCGCCGATTCGCTGTTGCCGATCGCCGAGAGCGCGACTCTGAGACCCTTGAAGTCGTTGAGGCCCTTGACCTTGCCGCTGTCCATCAAGTCCTTGCGGACGAGGAACGACTGGAAGCCGTAGCCCTTGGCGTTGCGCGCCTTGTCGGCGACGATCTTGATGCCGACGCCGCGTTTGGCGGCGTTGTAAAGGCCGGCCGACGTCGCGCCGCTGCCGACGTCGAGCTCTCCGGTCCCGAGCGATGGGATCATCTTGGCCGCCGAGTCGAAGCGAATGAGTTTGACCTTGAGCCCCTCGTCGGCGAAATAACCCTTCTTGTCGGCGATGAAGAAGGGTGCATCGCTCGATGACCCGGTTGTCCCGACCGTGAGCTCTTGGGCGTGGAGCCGGCCCGACAAGCCGATGGCCGCAACGAGCGCAACCGCTGCGCCGATGTATCTGTGGGCTCGTCCCATCACCGGCATCGTCGGCTCCTTCATTGACCAAACGCCTCGTGCGGGACCGGCCGGCACCGAGTTCACCCTACCACAGAGGGCGCAAGCGCGGGCTGTCATATTATCGCAGCCTTGCCGTCTCTCGGCGATCAAGGGGTTCTCGATATGTGACGGCGGGTGGCGGCAAGCGAAAGTCGCGCGATCGGTGCAACCGACGACCGACCGGCCGCGTTGCGAGAGCGGCGGTCCTCACGCCCGGTCCGCCTTTCGGCGGCGTCCCGAGTTCCGATCGAGCGCAGCCGCCGATCCCCTTGCCGGGCCTCCGGGGGTCGCCGGAGCTCTTGCCATCCAGAGGCGCGGGAAGGAAGATCGCGCGTCTGGTGTCAACGCCACCATTCTGGCGCGCGGCGCGGCCGTGCTGAGGAAGAGGAGCATGACGCTATGAAAATGGACGAAATCAACATCCACGATTACGCGCGGCAATTGTTGGACGCGCACGGCGAGAAGGCCGTGGTCGAGGCCGCTCGCAAGGCTCGCGACTGCGAGCAACAGGGTGAGAGCGAGCAAGCCGAGACTTGGAGGCGCGTCGAAGCGGCGCTGAAGCTGATGCGCGGTCCGCACGTCAGCTGACGGCGCCGCGCGAAAGACGAGGTTGCGGCCGCGCCAACGGGCGGCGGCGGACACTCGTTGCCCCGCCACGACCGGCGGTGCTACGGTTCTGGAACACTTCGCAGGAGCGGATTGCTGTTTCCCACTCACCCGGCCATTCCGCTTCTGCTCGTCGCGACCGGTCTCATGGCCGCGCCGGCGCGCGCTGACAACTTCTACAGAGGCAAGACTTTCACCATCGTCGTTGGGTTCTCGCCCGGCGGGGGCTATGACCTCAACGCGCGCGGCGTCGCCCGGCACCTCGCCAAGCACATTCCGGGCAACCCCACCGTCATCGTCCAGAACATGCCGGGCGCCGGCAGCCTGACATCGGTGCGCTATCTCGACGCCACCGCGCCGAAGGACGGCACCGTCATGACGGCGTTCAATGCCGGCCTCGTCACCCAATCCGTGGTCCAGCCGGCGAGAGTCAATCTCGACTTTCGCAAGCTCGCCTGGGTCGGCGTCGTCAGTCCCGAGTTCCGGGTGTGCTATGGATTTGGGCCCGCCGGCGTCAAGAGCTGGGACGAGCTGATGCGGCGCGAGCGGTTCGTCATCGGCTCGACCGGCAAGGCCTCCAACAACTACCTCAACGGCGCGACGCTCCGGGAGGTGTTCCACGCTCCGATCAAGCAGATATTGGGCTTTCCCGGAAGCGCGGAGCAGCGCCTTGCCATCGAGCGCGGCGAGCTCGACGGCGATTGCGGCGCGTTCAGCAGCATTCCCTTGGAATGGATCAGGGACGGCAAGTCTCACCCCTTCGTCCGTTTCACGGAGCAGCGGCCGCCGGACATTCCCGAGAGCGCCGTCTATATCGGCTCTCTCGCCAGGACCGAGGAGCAGAAGCAACTCCTCGATCTCTTGGACGCCGCCGAAGGGGTGGGACGGCCTTTCGTCATGTCGAAGCAGGTGGTGCCGGAGCGCGTGGCGGTGATACGGCAAGCCTTCGATGCGACGATGCGGGACCCGGCCTTCCTCGCCGACATGGAGCGGCAGCATCTTCCGGTCGCTCCCCTGAGCGGGGAGGAGGCCGAGCGGATCGTCGCCACGTTGATGAGCGCCCCGCCCGCGATCGTGGCGAAGGCAAAGGAACTCTACGAGTGAAGGACCACCCAATGCGAAAGCCGCTTCTCGTCATCGCGTTCGCTGCCGCATTGCAGGATATCGGATCGGCGGCGGCGCAGGTCTATCCGTCGCGGCCGGTCACGATGGTGGTGCCGTTCGCGCCCGGCGGGCCGACCGACACGATCGGGCGCATCATGGCCGAGCACATGCGAGGCTCGCTCGGCCAGCCCGTCATCATCGAGAACGTGACCGGCGCCGGCGGCAGCATCGGCGTCGGCCGCGCCGCCCGCGCGGCGGCCGACGGCTACACGCTCAGCCTCGGCAATCTCAGCTCGCACGTCTTCAACGGCGCGGTCTACGTGCTGCAATACGATCTCATCGATGATTTCACGCCGGTCGCGCTGTTGTCGACGCAGCCGCTGCTGATCGTCGCCAGGAAGGCCACGCCGGCGAACGATTTGAAGGAATTCGTCGCCTGGCTGAGAGCCAACCCGGGCCAGGCCTCGCAGGGGACGCCGGGCGCCGGCACCGCGGCGCACGTGTTCGGCGTGTTCTTCCAGAAGGAGATCGGCACACGCGTCCAGTTCGTGCCCTACCGCGGCACCGGGCCGGCGCTGCAGGACTTGGTGGCGGGGCAGATCGACTTCATGATCGACACCCCGACCAATTCCCTGCCGCAGGTGCGCGCCGGCACCATCAAGGCCTACGCGGTGGCCGCCGAGCGCCGCCTCGCCTCGGCGCCGGACATCCCGACGGTCGACGAGGCGGGATTGCCGGGTTTTCATTTTTCCTTCTGGCAGGCGCTCTGGGCGCCGAAGGGGACCGCCAGGAGCATCGTCGACAAGCTCAACGGCGCGGTCGTGGATACCTTGGCCGATCCGGCGGTGCGGCAGCGCTTCGCCGAGCAGGGCCAGGACATTCCATCGCGCGATCAGCAGACGCCGGAGGCGCTCGGCGCCTACCACAGGGCCGAGATCGAGAAGTGGTGGCCGATCGCCAAAGCGGCGAACATCAAGGGCGATTGAGTCGCCTCACGCCGGCGACGGCCGATCATGACCGCTTGCCGCGTCGCGCATACGGATTCTTCTTCTCGCGCAGCGTGAGGCGGATCGGCGTGCCCGGCAGATCGAAGGCCGCGCGCAGGCTGTTGACGAGATAGCGCCGATAGGCATCGGGCACCGCGTCGGCGCGGCTCAGGAACAGCACGAAGGTCGGCGGCCGGCTCTTGGGCTGGGTGACATAGTCGAGCCGGATGCGCCGGCCGGCGACCGCCGGCGGCGGATGGGAGGCGGCGACCTCGGCGAGCCAGCGATTGAGCGCGCTCGTGGGCGCGCGCCGGTTCCATACCGCATGGGCATCGAGCACGGCCTGCATCAGGCGATCGATCCCCTCCCCGGCAAGCCCCGATAGGGCGACGACCGGCGCGCCTCTGACCTGCGGCAGCCAGTGATCGGTCTGTGCGCGCAGTTCCTTGATCGCCCCGGGCCGGCGCTCGAGGAGGTCCCACTTGTTCATGCCGATCACCAGCGCGCGGCCCTCGCGCTCGATCAGATCGGCGATGCGAAGGTCCTGCTCCTCGAACGGGTTCTGCGCGTCCATCAGCAGCACCACCACCTCGGCAAAGCGCACCGCATTGAGCGCATCGGCGACCGAGAGCTTCTCGAGCTTCTCCTCGATGCGCGAGCGGCGGCGCAATCCGGCGGTATCGTGAACGCGCAAGGGCCGGCCCTGCCAGGCGACGTCGACGGCGATGGCGTCGCGAGTGATGCCGGCCTCGGGTCCGGTCAGCAGCCGCTCCTCGCCGAGCAGCCGATTGACCAGCGTCGACTTGCCGGAATTCGGACGGCCGACCACCGCGATGCGGATCGGCCGTTGCGCGCCCGCCGCTTCGTCGCCTTCGGCCGCGCTGCCGGCATGCGGCGGAGCCGCATCGGCGGCGGCCGCGGTCGCGTCGGGCAGCGCGGCGCATAACGCGGCATAGAGATCGGCGAGCCCCTCGCCGTGCTCGGCCGAGATCACGACCGGCTCGCCGAGGCCGAGCTCGTAGGCTTCGAGTGCGCCGCTCTCGCCCGCTGCGCCTTCGCTCTTGTTGGCGACCACGATCGCGGGCTTGCCCGATCGGCGCACGAGATCGGCAAAGGCGCGGTCGACGGGGGTCGCGCCCGCGCGCGCGTCGATCAGGAACAGCACCGCGTCGGCGGCGGCGATTGCCGCGCCGGTCTGCTCCTGCATGCGGCCGCTCAGGCTCTCCGGCGCGGCCTCTTCGAGGCCGGCGGTGTCGATGACCGTGAAGTCGAGATCGCCGAGCCGCGCTCGGCCTTCGCGCCGGTCGCGGGTGACGCCGGGACGATCGTCGACCAGCGCGAGGCGCCTGCCGACCAGGCGATTGAACAGCGTCGACTTGCCGACATTCGGCCGTCCGACGATGGCGACCGTCCATCCCATGGCGTGAACAGTTCGTGGTGGATGCCGCTTTAGAGCATTTTCAGGAAAAGTGGGAACCGGTTTTCCGTCCGAAAATGCGACCACGCAAAAAAGCTAGAGCGCATTCAGCTTCCCGCTAAAGCTGAATGCGCTCTAGCGGCAGCTGCGGATCAAGCGCAACGACGCGGTCAGCGCGGCGTCGGCGGCTCGGGCCACGCCACCTGGCCCGACGGCTGCGCCGAGCCCGACCACCCGCCGGCGGTCGGCTGTCGCGGCGGATCGGGCCACGGGGTTTGCTCGGCCTGCGACGGCTGAGCGGCGGCCGGCTCAGGCTTCGGCTTGGCCGCGACTTTCGGTTTCGGCTTGGGTTTCGGCTTGGCCTCCGGCTTGGGTTCTGCCGACTGGGCCTGCTGCGCCGAAGGTTCCGCCTGCTCGGCAGGCTGATAGCCCTTGACCAGCTCGGGCGGGACCCCCTGCTGCACGCCCGGAGTTCCTTCCGGGAAAACCGGGTGACGCTCGCCCTGCAACTTCTTCTTGGTGCTGAAAAAGTCCGAATCGAAAACGCTGGTCGGATCGAACGATTCGCAGCCGGCCAACCCGACGCCGAGCGACAGCACCGAGACGGTAAGCGCGATGCGTGTGATGCGGATCATGCTACGCCTCTCAACCCTTGCTTTCGGTTGCGCCCAGCGCCATCAGCATCTCGACGCGGGAGCGGGTTCCGGACGGCGTCTGCGCGTCGGTCATGATCAGATCGAACCAGCGCTTGGCCGCGGTCATATCGCCGGCGCGCGTGGCGGCGAGCACCAAAAATTCGCGCGCACTGTGGCGGAAGGTGCGATCATTGCCGGCAAGCGGCTCGAGCCGCCGCCGCGCCTCGTCGAAGGAGCCGGCATCGAGGAGGAGCGCGCCCGCCCGCAACGCCGCGAGATCCTGCAGCACCGGTCCGACCGACCCCTCGGCCGCGATCCCGTCGTAGGCCGCGACCGCGGCCTTGGCATCGCCGCGGGCAAGCTCGGCCGCCTCCCGCAGGCGCGCGAGACTGCGATAGCCGGAGGTGCCGTCGGCGGCGATCTTGGCGAACGCCGCCTCGGCGTCGGCGTGCTTGCCGGCCTCGCCGAGGGCGCTCGCGGCCTCGAAGGCGGCACCGGTCTCGGCCGCCTTCTTCGCCTCCCACCATTCATAGCCGCGCCAGGCGCCGACCGCGACGACCACGAGGACGGCCGCCGCCACGACGTGATTGCTGTAGCGGTTCCACAGCTTCTTGAGCTGCTCTCGCCGGACTTCCTCGTCGACTTCATGGAAGATGTCGGCCACGAAACCTATCCCGCCAATCTGACGCCCCTTGCGCACGTCGCCTGCACGCGCTCGCGGGTTACCCTATCGATGTGGCACAGGCAAGGCAAAGCCGCATCGGGCCGCACGGGCAACCCATTGAGAAAGCGCCTACTTTGTCTTCGTGCGGAGCGGATAGACGTGTTCCGGGCCGGGGAAGGCGCGGGCGCGGACATCGGCCGCATAGGCGGCGACCGCGGTCTCGATCGAGCCGGCGAGCTCGCCATAGCGGCGGACGAATTTCGGCACCCGCGGCGAGAGGCCGAGCATGTCCTCGAGCACAAGGATCTGGCCGTCGCAAGCGACGCTGCCGCCGATGCCGATGGTCGGGATCGCGACCGCGCCGGTGATGCGGCGGGCAAGCGGCTCGGCCACCGCCTCGATCACCGCGGAGAAGGCGCCGGCTTCCGCCACCGCGCGGGCATCGTCCTCGATCGGCCCCCAGTCGGCCTGATCGCGACCCTGCGCCCGGAACGAGCCGATGGCGTTGATCGACTGCGGCGTCAGGCCGATATGCCCCATCACCGGCACGCCGCGCTCGACCAGGAAGGCGATGGTCTCCGCCATGCGGCGGCCGCCCTCGAGCTTGATCGCGCCGCAGCCGGTCTCCTTCATGACCCGCGCGGCCGACATGAACGCCTGCTCCTTCGAAGCCTCGTAGGAGCCGAACGGCATGTCGACCACGACCAGGGCGCGCTTCGAGCCGCGCATCACTGCCCGCCCCTGCAGGATCATCATGTCGAGGGTGACCGGGACGGTGGTTTCGAGGCCGTGCATGACCATGCCGAGCGAGTCGCCGACCAGGATGAGATCGCAGTGCCGGTCGAGCAGGCGCGCGGTATGGGCGTGATAGGAGGTGAGGCAGACGATCGGCTCGCCGCCCTTGCGGGCGCGAATGTCGGGCGCGGTCAGCCGCTTGATCTCGTCTTGTGCCGACATGGTCTCGGGACCCTAGAGCATTTTCAGGAAAAGTGGGAACCGGTTTTCCGTCCGAAAATGCGACCACGCAAAATTGGAGCGCATTCAATTTCCGTCGAAACTGAATGCGCTTCAGACCGCCTGCCAGCCGCCTCGGCCCGCGTTACGCAGCCGGAGGAGATCATGGCCGGTCGCGAGGCAACCCGGTCGTCGTTGCGTGCCCTTGGACTCCGAGCTTGCGATGATCGCGCCACCGGTGATTACTGGACCGTCGGCTTCGACCGATGAATGGCACCGACCGGCGCATGAGAGTTCCATGAGACAAACCTTCGGCATGGCCTTGGCTTTGTTGTTGCTCGCTTCCGCTTCGGCGGCCGCGCAGGACTGGCCGACGAAGACCGTCAAGATCGTCGTGCCGTTCGCTCCCGGCTCGACGCCGGACATGGTGGCGCGGCTGATCGCCGACCGGCTGCAGCAGAAGCTTGGCCAGACCTTCGTGATCGAGAACAAGCCGGGCGCCAGCGGCAATCTCGGCACCGATGCCGTCGCCAAGGCCGAGCCGGACGGCGCCACGATCGGGATCTCGATCGGCGGCCCGCTCGCCATCAACACCTTGCTGTTCTCGAAGCTTCCCTATGCCCCGGCGAAGGACCTCGCGCCGATCACGCAGTTGATCACCCAGCCGAGCGCGCTCGTCGTCAACACCGATCTCGGCGCCGACAACGTCGCCGCGCTGGTCGCGCTGCTCAAGCGCGATCCCGGCAAGTACAATTTCGGCTCGATCGGCAACGGCTCGCTGTCCCATCTCGCCATGGAGGCGATCGCGCTCAAGAGCGGCACCAAGCTGGTGCATGTCCCTTATCCCGGTTCGCCGCAGGCGATGACCGCGGTCATCCGCGGCGACGTGCAGATGGCCTGCCTGCCGGCGATCTCGGTGACGCCGCAGCTCGCCACCGGCAAGGTGAAGGTTCTGGCGGTGTCCACAGCGGCCCGCTCGACGCTGCTGCCGGATATTCCGACCCTGAAAGAGGCCGGGATCGACGTCGAGGCGGATGCCTGGATGGGACTGATCGCGCCCGCGAGGATTCCCGACGCCGTCATCGCAAGGATCCACGACGAGGTGGCGGAAGCAATCAAGACGCCCGATGCGCGCGAGAGGCTCGCCACTCAGTTGATGGAGCCGGTCGGCAACTCGCCGGCCGAGTTCCGGGCGGTGATCGACCGCGAGATCGCGCGCTGGTCGCCGGTCATCAAGGCGCTCGACCTGAGGATCAACTAAACCACCGGCGAGCGACCGCCGTCGACATTGATCGCGGTTCCGGTGACGTAGGAGCCGGCGTCGGAGGCAAGGAAGCAGGCGAGATTGGCGAATTCCTCGGCCTTGCCGATGCGGCCGAGCGGAATCTCCTTGGCGCGCACGGCCATGTAGTCCGCATACGGAATGCCTGCCCGTGCCGCCGCCTGCACGTGCTGGTCGGCTTCGATGAACCCGACCAAGAGCGCGTTGACCAGCACGTTATGGGGCGCGCCTTCGCCGGCGAGCACCTTGGTCAGCGCCATGCCGGCGGCGCGCGTGATCGAGGTCGGCGCGCTGCCGGGGCGCGGCGCCTTGGCGCCGATATTGAGGACGTTGATGATCCGGCCCCATCGCCGCTCCTTCAGCTGCGGCCAGACCAGCCGGGTGAGCCGGACCGCGGCGAACAGCTTCTGATCGAGGTCCTGCTGCAGCCTCTCGTCCGTGAGGGCTTCGAACGCGCCGGTGTTGGAGGTGCCGGCATTGTTGACGACGATGTCGATCTTGCCGAGCGCGCGCATCGCCCCGTCGTAGACGCGCTTGATGTCGTCGGCGACGGCAACGTCGCCCTGCAGGCCGACGACACGCCGGCCGCCCGCGCCGATGACTTTGACGGCGGCATCGAGCGCCTCGCGACCGCGCGCCACGATGGCGACGTCGGCGCCCGAGGCGGCAAAGCGGGTCGCGATGGCGAACCCGATCCCCTTGCTACCGCCGGTGACGATAGCTGAACGACCGGTAAGAGAAATTTCCATCTTCGTTTCCGATCAAGAGTGCGAGACCATCACGCAACTGGTCTGAATGCATTACCGCACAGCGCACCTCTTCTCAATGTTATCACTTCATGATATCTTTTGACAATGGCCGATGATTCCGGTCTTGAACGTCTGCTCGGTCTCGACGGACTGCTGGTCGAGGTTGGCGGCGGTTTCTGGACGAAGTCGAAGCCATTCTCCGGAAGGAGCAGGTCGAATGAGGAACAGAACGCTCAAGGTCGGGATCGCCCCGCGGTCGGCGGTCTTTCAGTACATGCGTGACGTGGTCGCCGGTCGCAGACGGCGTGCGCCGGACGATCCGGATGTGTGGTTCACATCGCTCGAGAGCTTTGCCAAGGTGCTGTCCGAAAAGAACTGCGCATTGCTCGCGATGATAGCGGAGAAACGGCCGGACTCGATCGACGCCTTGGCGGCGGCGAGCGGCCGCGCCAAGAGCAACTTGTCACGAACGCTACGCACGATGGAGCGCTATGGTCTCGTGCGGCTGGAAAAAAGCGAGGGGCGCAAACTGCGGCCCGTGGTGACGTTCGGGCGCGTGGAGCTGCGGCTCAAGCTGGCGGCGTGATTGCCGATCAAATGAGACGCCGCTTCACTCCCACTCGATCGTGCCGGGCGGCTTCGAGGTCACGTCGTAGACCACGCGGTTGACGCCCTTGACCTCGTTGACGATGCGGGTCGCCACGTGGCCGATGAACTTCATGTCGAAGGGATAGAAGTCGGCGGTCATGCCGTCGGTCGAGGTCACTGCGCGCAGGCCGACGACGTAATCGTAGGTCCGGTAGTCTCCCATCACTCCGACGGTGCGCACCGGCAGCAGCACCGCGAACGCCTGCCAGATGTCGTCATAGAGGCCGGCGCGGCGGATCTCCTCGATATAGATGTCGTCGGCGCGCCGCAGGATGTCGAGCTTCTCGCGGGTGATCTCGCCGGGGCAGCGGATGGCGAGTCCCGGTCCCGGGAACGGATGGCGGCCGACGAAGGCCTGCGGCAGGCCGAGCTCGCGGCCGAGCGCGCGCACCTCGTCCTTGAACAGCTCGCGCAGCGGCTCGACCAGCGTCATGTTCATGCGCTCGGGCAGCCCGCCGACATTGTGGTGCGACTTGATCGTCACCGACGGCCCGCCGGTGAACGAGACGCTCTCGATCACGTCGGGATAGAGCGTGCCCTGCGCCAGGAACTCGGCGCCGCCGAGCTTTTTTGCCTCCGCTTCAAAGACATCGATGAAGAGCTTGCCGATCGTCTTGCGCTTTTGCTCGGGGTCGGTGACGCCTTCGAGCGCAGCGAGGAAAAGTCCTTCGGCCTCAACGTGAACGAGGGGGATGTTGTAGCTGTCGCGAAACAGCGCCACCACCTTCTCGGCCTCGGCGAGCCGCAGCAGGCCGTGGTCGACAAAGACGCAGGTGAGGTGATCGCCGACCGCCTCGTGGATCAGCACCGCGGCGACCGCGGAATCGACCCCGCCGGAGAGCCCGCAGATCACGCGGCCGTTGCCGACCTGCGCGCGGATTTTCTCGATCGCCTCCTCCTTGAAAGCGCGCATGGTCCAGTCGCCCTTGCAGCCGGCGATCTTGCGGACGAAGTTGCGAATGAGCGCGGCGCCATGGGGCGTATGCACCACCTCGAGGTGGAATTGGGTGGCGTAGAACCGACGCTCCTCGTCGGCGATCATGGCGATCGGCGCGTTCGCCGAGGTCCCGACCACGCGGAAGCCCGCGGGCGGCCGGGTCACCCGGTCGCCGTGGCTCATCCAGACCGGATAGCGCTCGCCCTTGCGCCAGACCCCGTCGAACAGCGGGGAATCCTCGGTCACCAGCACCTCGGCCCGGCCGAACTCGCGGTGGTGCCCGGCCTCGACCATGCCGCCGAGCTGTTGCGCCATCGCCTGCTCGCCGTAGCAGATGCCGAGCACGGGGACGCCGGCCCGGTAGATCGCCGCCGGCGCCAGCGGCGCCCCGTCGTCCAGCACCGAGGCGGGTCCCCCGGACAGGATCACCCCCTTCGGCCGCATCGCCGCGAAGGCCTCCTCCGCCTTCTGGAACGGCACGATCTCGCAATAGACCTTCTCCTCGCGCACCCGCCGCGCGATCAGCTGGGTGACCTGCGAGCCGAGATCGACGATGAGAATCTTGTCGTGCCCGGCAAGCCGGGCCGGGCCGGCGCCGCGAACCAGGGAGGAATCGAGGACGGTCATTTCGAGCTATGTGCGGCGCTCGGCGCCCGCGGTCAAGGCCGCGGGCCGGCGTTCACCACAGGTTGGGCCGGGATCGGCCGCCTCAGGTCGTCCGCACCAGCTCGACGAATTTGCGAACTTCCGCCTGCAGGCGATTGCTGTCGCTCGACAGCGACTTCGCCGAAGCCAGCACCTGGGTCGAAGCGAGACCGGTGGCCGAGGCCCCGCGGTTGACGTCCACGATGTTGGCCGCCACCTGGCCGGTGCCATTGGCGGCTTCCTGGACGTTGCGCGCGATCTCCTGGATCGCCCCGCCCTGCTCCTCGACCGCCGCCGCCATCGCGGTTGCGATCTCGGCGACCTGATCGATGGTGCCGCCGATCTCCTTGATCGCCGCCACCGAATCGAGGGTCGCCGCCTGCATCGCGGAAATCTGCGTGGCAATGTCGTTGGTGGCCTTGGCCGTCTGGGCCGCCAGGGCCTTGACCTCCTGGGCGACGACGGCAAAGCCCTTGCCCGCTCCGCCCGCGCGCGCGGCCTCGATCGTGGCATTGAGCGCCAGCAGGTTGGTCTGCTCGGCGATCGCGGTGATGACCTTGATCACGTCGCCGATCCGCTGCGAGGCCTGGAACAGCTCGTTGATGCGAGCGTCGGTCGTGGCCGCCTGGGCCACGGCATCGCGCGCGATCTGGCTGCTCTCGTGCACCTGGCGGCCGACCTCGGTCACCGAGGCGGCAAGCTCCTCGGCCGCGGAAGCGACCGAGCGCACGTTGTTGGAGGCGTCATCGGAGGCGGTTGCGACCAGGCCGGAAAGCTGCTCGGTTCGCTCCGCGGTCTGCGTCAGGGTGCCGGCGGCCTCCTCGAGCCGAGCGGAGGCGGCGGAGACCGTGCCCGCGATGCCGCCGATCGCGCGCTCGAACTCGTTGGCGAGCGTGTGCATCGTGCCGTTGCGCTCGATCGCCGAGCGCTGCTCGGCCTCCTTCTGCTCGGCCTCGAGGCGCTCCACGCGCATGAGGTTGTCCTTGAAGGCCCTGGCGGCGCGGGCGGTGTCGCCTACCTCGTCGCTGCGCTCGGCATAGGGGATCTCGACCGCCTTGTCGCCGTTGGCGAGCGCCATGAGAACCTCGCCGATCTTGCGAATGGGCTTGCCGATCGCCAGCGACGCGAACGCGGCCGCGCCGACCAGGACGAGACCCACGATCGCGCCGATCCCGATGCGAATTCGGCTTGCCTTCGCCACCCCGGCCGCCGCTTCGGCGGTCGCGGCATCGCTGCTCGCGTTGGCGATCTCGATGGCCTCGCTCAGCAATTTCCTCGATCCGACCTCCGCCGGGCTCGCCCGTTCGTTCTGGATCGAATTCTGCAGGTCGATGGTGTCGGTCGCTTCTCTCAGACCCGCCGTGTATTCGGGGACGATGCCGCGCAACGCGTCGATGCCGTCCACCACCGCCCTGTCGGTCGCGGCGGCGCGCGCGAAGTTGAGCTGCTGGATGGCCTGATCCGTGGCCGACGAGATGCGCCGGATTTGCGACGCCTCGTGCAGCAGCAAGTACCGCCACGCCGCCGTGCGCGCATCCTTGAACGAGGAGGCTGCCTCGTTGATGAAAGCCTCGATGTCCTTGTAGCTCGGCTGATTGGAAAACGGCGCTGAGTTGACGACCAGATTGATGCCGCGCGCCCATTTCGATTCGAGCTGGTCGAGCTCTCCGAAATGCGAAAGGATCTCGGTCTGCCTGCGGCCGATCCGCTCGAGCGCGGCGACGTAGTTCGCGAACAGCTCCTGCAGACGCAGAAAGCGATCCCGATTGGCGGGATTGACCGCCTTGGCTTCGAGGGCGGACAACCGGCCGCGCACCTCGGCGGCGATTTGCTCGAGCTCGCCCAAGAGCCTGTCGACCTCGTTGCGCGTTCGTGCCATCCGCAGGTCGCGGCCGGCGACCTCCACGCGCCGCAGCACGCCTTCGGTCGTGACGCTGTCGATCACGATCGCCTGTTGCCGATCGGCGGCCGCCGTCAGCCGCTCGATGGAATTGCTGGTGATCTGCTCGTTGACGATCAGGCCCGCGACCAGCGCGACGCCGATGCCGACGCAAACGCCGAGCTTGGCCCCGATGCGGAGCCGAGGGAGTAAACGAAAAGTATGCATCCGAGCCTCTGAATCGGCTGGCAACCATTGGATGAACGGCATTGGTAAACGAACGGTAAAGACACCGATGCGGCACCGGCTCAGCCGCGCCGGAGCAGGACCGAGACGAAGAACCCGTCGGTGTCCGTGCGGCGCGGCGTCATCAGCAGCCCCTCCTCCGACATCAGCACCGCGCGGCGGAAGAGATAGGCTCGTTCGCCGAGCGCGTTCGCGGCCTCGGCCGGCGGCACGATCGCGAATTCCGGATGGCGGACGATGAACGCGCGGAGCTGGTCGCCGTTCTCCTCGGAGAGCACCGAGCAGGTGATGTAGGCGATGCGGCCGCCGGTCTTGACCAGGCCGGCCGCGCGCTCGAGCGCGTCGGCCTGCTCCTTGCGCCGCAGCGGGAGCGCGCCCGGCCGCATGCGCCATTTGGCGTCGGGATTGCGGCGCCAAGTGCCGATCCCGGTGCAGGGCGCGTCGATGAGCACGAGGTCGATGCGGTGATCGAGATCGCCGAGCACGTCGTCCTTTGCCCTGGGCGTCCGTACCTGGACGTTGTGCACCCCCGCGCGCTCGAGCCGCTGGTGAATGGGCGCCAGCCGGCGCTTGTCCAAATCGGTGGCATAGAGCTGCCCGCGATTTTCCATCATGGCGGCGAGCGCGAGAGTCTTGCCGCCGGCGCCGGCGCAGAGGTCGACCACCTGCTCGCCCGGCTTCGCTCCCGCGAGCAGCGCCGCGAGCTGGGAGCCCTCGTCCTGCACCTCGATCATTCCCTTGATGAAGGCCGGCTCGGCATGGATCGCGGGGCTCTTGGCGTCGGCCGCGAGCGCGATGCGCAGCCCGAGGGGCGACCAGCGCGTCGGCCCGGGATCAAGATGAGCGAGCGCCGCGAGCGCCTTGTCGCGGCCCCCTTTGAGCGCATTGACGCGCAGGTCGAGCGGCGCGCGGCTCGCCAGCGCCGCGCCTTCGGCCACCCGCTCCGCGCCGAACACGCCGGCAAGCTGCGGATCGAGCCATTCCGGATAGTCGCCGGCGACCCAGGGCGGAGCGTCGTCGAGATTGGCGGCTGTAAGCCGCGCCCGCTCTTCCCCGCTCAACGGCGCCGGCGCGAACCGCGCCCCGTCCGCGAGCCGGCCGATCGCATCGGGGTCGAGCTTGCGCTCGAGCCGCAACATCGCGAGCACCAGCGCGCGCGGGCTTGCCTCGCCCATGACGTGGGCGCACGACGCGCGCCGGCGCAACGCGTCGTAGGTGAGGCCGGCGATCGCGGCGCGGTCGCCGGAGCCGGCAAAGCGGTGCGCAAGGCCCCAGTCCTTGAGCGCATCGGCCGCCGGCCGCCGGCGCGCGTCGATGTCGGCGATGACCTCGATTGCCGCGGACAGGCGGGCGCCGGGCGTCATCCGAGGCCGAGCAGAATGCGGACCATGAAAATCGCCCACATCAGCGCCAGCACGACCGACGGCACGAAGGTCAGCGTCACCTGGACGAACAACGGAAGCAGCACGGCCTGGATCGACATGGGTCCGCTTTCCGGCGAAACCGCTCGCCGCCGCGTCCGGGAGAGCGCGGCTTACCCCCGACCGGGATAATTCGGGCTCTCGCGGGTGATCGTGACGTCGTGCACGTGGCTCTCGCGCATGCCGGCGCTCGAGACGCGGATGAACTCGGCCTTCGCGCGCAGCTCCGCGAGCGTGCCAGCGCCCACATAGCCCATGGCGGCGCGCAAGCCGCCGGTGAGCTGGTGCAGGACGGTCGCCGCCGCGCCTTTGTACGGCACCTGGCCCTCGATGCCCTCGGGCACGAGCTTGAGCGTGTCCTTGATGTCCTGCTGGAAGTAGCGGTCGGCCGAGCCGCGCGCCATGGCGCCGACCGAGCCCATGCCGCGATAGGTCTTGTAGGAACGGCCCTGATAGAGAAACACCTCGCCCGGGGTCTCGTCGGTGCCGGCGAGCAGCGAGCCGACCATCGCGCAATCGGCGCCGGCGGCCAGCGCCTTGGCGAGGTCGCCGGAATATTTGATGCCCCCGTCGGCGATGACCGGCGTGCCGCTCTTGTGCGCGACCTCGACCGCATCCATGATCGCGGTCAGCTGCGGCACGCCCACCCCGGCCACGATCCGCGTGGTGCAGATCGAGCCCGGGCCGATGCCGACCTTGATCGCGTCGGCGCCGGCGTCGATCAGCGCCTTGGCGCCTTCGACGGTCGCGATATTGCCGGCGACCACCTGCACCGCGTTCGACAGGCGCTTGATCCGGGTGACGGCCTCGAGCACCGAGCGCGAATGGCCGTGGGCGGTGTCGACGACCACGAGATCGACGCCGGCCTCGATCAGCCGCTCGGTGCGGGCGAATCCCTGGTCGCCGACCGTGGTCGCGGCGGCGACGCGCAGCCGCGCCTGCTCGTCCTTGCAGGCGTGCGGATTGGCGACCGCCTTCTCGATGTCCTTCACCGTGATCAGTCCGACGCAGCGATATTGATCGTCGACCACGAGCAGCTTCTCGATGCGGTTCTGATGCAAGAGACGCTTGGCCTCGTCCTGCCGGACGCCCTCGCGCACCGTGATGAGCCGCTCCCTGGTCATCAGCTCGGCCACCTTCTGGCGCGGATCGGTGGCGAAGCGCACGTCGCGATTGGTCAGGATGCCGACGAGCTTGCCGGCCTTGCCGGCGCCGCCGCCCTCGACCACGGGAATGCCGGAAATGCCGTGGTCCTTCATCAGCGCGAGCGCGTCGGCGAGCGTGGCGCCGGGAGCGATGGTGAGCGGGTTCACCACCATGCCGGACTCGAACTTCTTGACCTGGCGGACCTGTGCCGCCTGCTGGTCGGGCTCGAGATTGCGATGGATGACGCCGAGGCCGCCGGCCTGCGCCATGGCGATCGCCATCTTGGCCTCGGTCACCGTGTCCATGGCCGAGGCGACGATCGGGATATTGAGCGGGATTTCGCGGGTGATGCGGGTGCGGACGTCGGCGTCGGACGGCAGGAGCTCGGACAGGCCCGGCTTGAGCAGGACGTCGTCGAAGGTGAGCGCTTCGCGCAGGCTTCCGTTGGTTTTCTGGTCCATCGCCAACTCCAGTCGCCCGCCTCGCGGGCTCGATCGGCGGCACCGTCGGGGACCGGGATGACCCGGCCGGCGGCGAGAACGTCCGTCTCGCGCGCGACTCGGCGGCCCGTTTTGGGTTGGCGGCGGTCGATAGCACGCCTCGCCGACGAATCCTAGCGCTTTGGCCGCAATTCACCGAAACATGCGCGCTATGTGGGGTTTCGTCCGCCGCCGAGCAATGCCCGCTTGTCAGGGGCTGCGCCAATTCTGCTAACGTGCGGCGCAGATTTCCGTATCGCGGTTCAACCACCGATGTCGGCAAAACGCATGGTGCCGCTGATCGTGGCGGTCGCCCTGTTCATGGAGAACATGGACTCGACCGTGATCGCGACCTCGCTGCCGGCGATCGCCGCCGACATCGGCACGAGCCCGCTGGCGCTCAAGCTCGCGGTCACCTCCTACCTCCTGTCGCTGGCGGTCTTCATCCCGGTCAGCGGCTGGACCGCCGACCGGTTCGGGGCGCGTACCGTGTTCCGCTCCGCGATCGCCGTGTTCATGCTCGGCTCGGTCGGCTGCGCGCTCTCGGGCTCGCTCACCCATTTCGTCGTCGCCCGCATCGTCGAAGGCATGGGCGGCGCGATGATGACCCCGGTCGCCCGCCTGATCCTGGTGCGCAGCGTCGACAAGCGCGAGCTGATCAACGCCATGATCTGGGTCACGCTGCCGGCGCTGATCGGGCCCTTGCTCGGGCCCCCGCTCGGCGGCTTCATCACGACCTTCGTCTCCTGGCACTGGATCTTCCTGATCAACATCCCGATCGGGCTTGCCGGCATCGTGCTGGCGACGATCTTCATCGAGGACGTGCGCGCCGAGACCCCCGACCCGTTCGACGCGATCGGGGCGGTGCTTGCCGGCCTCGGCATCGGCGGGCTCGTGTTCGGCGGCTCGGTGCTGGGTCTCAATTTCCTCCCGACCGGCGCGGTGATCGCGCTGATCGGCGTCGGCGCCGCCGCCAGCTACGCCTATGTGCTGCACGCGCGGCGCACGCCGGCGCCGGTGCTCGATCTTTCGCTGCTCGCTATACCGACCATGCGCACCGCCATCATCGGCGGCTTCATCTATCGTTCCGGGATCGGGGCGATGCCGTTCCTGCTCCCGCTCCTGCTTCAGCTCGGGTTTCATCTCAGCGCGTTCCAGTCCGGCCTGATCACGCTATCGAACGTGGTCGGCGCCATGGGCATGAAGACGGTGATCCCGCTCATCCTGCGGCGGTTCGGCTTCCGCCGCGCGCTCACCGTCAATGCATTGATCAGCGCGACGCTGGTCGCGGCCTGCGCGACCTTCCAGCCCGGCGTGTCGTTTGCCTGGATCGTGGGCATTCTGGTGATCGGCGGCTTCTTCCGCTCGCTCGAATTCACCAGCCTCAACACCATCGCCTATGCCAACATCGACCACCGATACATGAGCCGCGCCACCTCGCTGGTCGCCGTCGTCCAGCAGGTCTCGATCGCGGTCGGCGTCGCCATCGGCGCGCTCGCCGTCGACCTGACCTTGTGGGCGCGCGGGCACGACACGATCACGGCGGCCGATTTCCAGCCGGCCTATCTGACCATCGCGGTGATCTCGGGCTGCGCGGTTTTCGTCTTCGCGGGCATGCCGGTCGATGCCGGCGCCGAGCTCGCCCGGCGCACGCCGACGCCGATCGCCGGCTCGACCGAGGCGACCGATCAGAAGCTCGGCTAGTACCTCGACACAGTGATTTTGACTGTTTTTGAACTTGTATCATTCTGCTGAGATTGAGCTGGGCTGGGGCCACAGACTCCAATCCCTCCCCGCGTAGCGGGGAGGGTGGCCGAGCGCAGCGAGGCCGGGTGGGGGACCAAGCTTGCTATGCCGGGCGATCAGCAAGACCCCCCACCCGACCCGCCTCGCTACGCTCGCAGAGCCGACGCTTCGCGTCGGCGTTCTTGGCGCCAAGAACGGCGGCCGAAGGCCGCCTATGCCACCCTCCCCCTTCGGGGGAGGGATAAGAAGGCCGAGCCAGCTGCGCATATGCGATCGCGCTGCCCTGTTTCCAGTAAAGCTGAATGCGGTCTAACGGAATCCCGTCGCCAGGAGGTAAAGCTCCGCCGAATCCGCCCGGCTCGCCGCCGGCTTGACGTGCCTCACGTTGGTGAAATCACGCTTGAGCGAGGCGAGCAGCGTCGCCTCGGTGCCGCCCTGCAGCACCTTGCAGAGAAACACGCCGCCGGGCGAGAGCACCTCGCGCGCGAACTCGGTGGCGGCTTCGGCGAGCGCCATGATCCGCACGTGGTCGGTCCGGCGGTGACCGGTGGCGTTCGCCGCCATGTCGGAAAGCACGACGTCGGCAGGCCCCCCGAGCCGCGCCTTGATCGCCTCGGGCGCGCGCGGATCGAGAAAGTCGAGCTCGATGAGCTCGACCCCCGGCACCGCCGCCATGGCGAGGAGATCGATCGCCACCACACGGCCGCGGCCCTCGGCCGCGCCGGCGCGGCGCGCCGCGACCTGGCTCCAGCCGCCGGGCGCGGCGCCGAGATCGACCACCCGCGCGCCCTTCTTGAAGAGATGATGCTTGTCGTCGATCTCGATCAGCTTGTAGGCGGCGCGCCCGCGAAAGCCTTCGCGCCTGGCGCGCGCCACATAAGGGTCGTTGAGCTGGCGCTCGAGCCACAGCTTCGAGGACAGCGAGCGTCCCTTGCCCGACTTGACCCGAACCTTGAGATCGCGCCCGCCGCGCGCGGTCACGGCACGCTCGCCTCGCCGCCCCAGACGTCGTCCTCGCGCATCATCTCGACCAGCATGCCCTCGCGCAGCCCGCGGTCGGCGACCCGCACCCGCTCGCAGGGAAAGGCGCGGCGGATGGCGTCGAAAATGGCGCAGCCGGCGAGCACCAGGTCGGCGCGCTCGATCCCGATGCAGGCATTGGCGACGCGGTCCTCGTAGCTCCAGCTCAGCAGCCGCTCGATCACCCGCGTCACCTCGCCGTCGACCATCCAGCAGCCGTCGACGCGGCGACGCTCGTAGCGCCGAAGCTCGAGGTGAACGCCGGCGATGGTGGTCACCGTGCCCGAGGTGCCGAGCAGGTGGACTCGGGCGGCCTCGAGGCGGCCGTGCTCGGCCGCGAAACGGTCGACGAAGACGGCGACCTCAGAAATCATCGCCGCGTAGGTTTCCGGCGTCACCGCATGCCCGCCGTGGCGGTCGGCGAGCGTGACCACGCCGACCGGCAAGGACACCCAGGCCTCGATCTGCGGCAGCGGCGGACCGCGCCGGCAGGGCGGCGAGCGGCCGAGGCGCACCAGCTCCGAGGAGCCGCCGCCGATGTCGAACAGCACCACCCCGTCGGCTTGCGGGTCGATCAGCGGCGTGCAGCCGGTCGCCGCGAGCGTCGCCTCGGTCCCGCGGTCGATGATTTCGAGCTCGAGCCCGACCTCCTCGGCGATGCGGGCGCGGAACTCGTCGCCGTTTTCCGCCGCACGACACGCCTCCGTCGCGATCAGCCGCGCCCGCGTCACTCCGCGATGGCGCATCTTGTCGCGGCAGATCGCGAGCGCCTCGACCGCGCGGCCGATCGCCCCGTCGCTGATGCGGCCCGACTTGGAGACGCCCGCGCCGAGCCGGATGATGCGGGAGAACGCATCGACGACGCGAAAGCTGTCCGCCGTGGGGCGCGCCACCAGGAGCCGGCAATTGTTGGTGCCGAGATCGAGCGCCGCGTAGGTCGGGCCGGCGCCCTGCGCGTCGTCGCGGCGCGCGAAGCCATACGGCGACCGCCGGCCCCACCGGGACCGCGGGTGCGGCGCCGGCTCGCGGGCATGGTCGAGGCTGCCGGTTGCTCGGCCCTCGTCCTTCATCGAATTCCTTCCTGCCGCGCCGAAGCCTTGCTCCCGGCTCGACGGCCGCGGCGATGTCCAAATCCAAATCGACGAACTGTAACACGCGGACGGCTCGCGCAACAGATGCGCGTCGCGCGCATGGCGCCACCGGACGTCCTTGTCGAACGGGCTAATGTCCTCTATTCCGGGGCAAATTCGCGTCGCCCGCCACGATGGCGGGCGCGGTTTCTCGCCTGCGGCCGAGGAGGCTTGCAGGCGATCGATTGATCGAGGCGCCCGTTCTCATGAACCTGCAAAACGACCCGCACAGTCTCGCGCTGATGAAATTCGGGATCGGCCAGCCGGTGCCGCGCACCGAGGACCCGACGCTGGTGCGCGGAGCGGGTCGCTATACCGACGACGTCAAGCTGCCGAACGAGGCCCATGCCGTCATGGTGCGCAGCCGCGTCGCCCATGGCGTGATCAAGGGCATCGACACCGCGGCGGCGCGCACGATGCCGGGCGTGCTCGGCGTCTATACCGGCGCCGATCTCGCCGAATACGGCACGCTCAAGTGCATCGTTCCCTTCAACAATCGCGACGGCACGCCGATGCGAAAGCCGCCGCGGCCGGCGTTGCCGACCGACAAGGTGCGCTTCGTCGGGGATCCCGTCGCCTGCGTCGTCGCCGAGACGCTGCTGCAGGCGAAGGACGCCGCCGAAGCAGTCGCGGTCGAGATCGAGCCGCTGCCCGCCGTCATCCGGCCGGAGCAGGCAGTCGCGCCGGGCGCGCCGCTCATCCACGACGAGGCGCCGGGCAACGTCGCGCTCGATTACCACTACGGCGACGCGGATCAGGTGGCGGCCGCGTTCGCCAAAGCCGCGCACGTCACGCGGCTCAAGCTCGTCAACAGCCGCGTGGTGGTCAGTGCGATGGAGCCGCGCGCAGCGATCGGCGTCCATGATCCCGCGAGCGGACGCTTCACCCTGCACGCGCCTTCCCAGGGCGTGTTCGGCCTCAAGGGCAACATCGCGGACATCCTCAAGGTCGAGCCCAAGCAGGTCCGCGTCCTGACCGGCCACGTCGGCGGCTCGTTCGGCATGAAGGCGGCGCCGTTTCCCGAATACGTCTGCGTGCTGCATGCCGCGCGCGCGCTTGGCCGCCCGGTGAAATGGACCGACGAGCGCTCCGGCAGCTTCGTCTCCGACAGCCACGGCCGCGACCACGAGGTCACGGCCGAGCTCGCGCTCGACGCCGACGGCAGCTTCCTCGCGCTGCGCCTCACCAGCCTCGGCAACGTGGGCGGCTTCCTCTCCCAGGTCGCGCCGATGCCCTCGACCATCAATGCCGTCAAGAACGTGCAGAGCGTCTACCGCACGCCGTTGATCGAGGTCTCGACCCGATGCGTGTTCACCAACACCAGCCACGTCTCCGCCTATCGCGGCGCCGGCCGGCCCGAGGGCAACTATTACATGGAGCGGCTGATCGACGTCGCCGCCGCCGAGATGGAGATCGACCGGCTGGAGCTGCGCCGGCGCAACCAGATCCGGCCGCGCGAGCTGCCGCGCAAGGTCGCGTCCGGCAGCAACTACGACAGCGGCGACTTCCCCGGCCTGCTCAAGCACGCGCTCGCGGCGGCCGACGTCAAAGGGTATGGGCGCCGCAAGCGCGAGAACCGCAAGCGCGGCAAGGTGCGCGGGCTCGGGATCGGCTGCTTCCTCGAGGTGACGGCGCCGCCGTCGAAGGAGATGGGCGGCATCCGCTTCGAGCCCGACGGCGGCGTCACCATCATCACCGGCACGCTCGACTACGGCCAGGGCCACGCCGCGCCGTTCGCGCAGGTGCTGAGCGAGAAGCTCGGCGTCCCGTTCGAGCGCATCCGGCTCCTGCAGGGCGACAGCGACGAGCTGCTCACGGGCGGCGGCACCGGCGGCTCGAAATCGATCATGCACAGCGGCACCGCGATCGTCGAGGCGGCGGGGAAGGTGATCGAGCAGGGCAAGCAGATCGCCTCGCACGTGCTCGAGGCGTCGGCCGCCGACATCGAGTTCGCGCAGGGCCGCTTCGTCATCGCCGGCACCGACCGCGCGGTCGGGATCATGGAGCTCGCCGAGAAGCTGCGCGCGGGGCTCAACCTGCCGGAAGGCGTGCCGACGTCGCTCGACGTGCGCCACGTCAGCGACGGGCCCGGCGCCTCCACCTACCCCAACGGCTGCCATGTCTGCGAGGTCGAGCTCGATCCGCAGACCGGCGTGATCGAGGTGGTGAGGTACGCCTCGGTCAACGATTTCGGCACCGTGGTCAATCCGCTGATCGTCGAGGGCCAGCTCCACGGCGGCGTCATCCAGGGGATCGGCCAGGCGCTGATGGAGATGACGGTCTACGACGAGGACGGCCAGCTCCTCACCGGCTCGTTCATGGATTACGCGCTGCCGCGCGCCGCCGAATCGCCTGAGGTGCTCGTCGTCAATCATCCAGTGCCGGCCACCACCAACGTGCTCGGCGTCAAGGGCTGCGGCGAGGCCGGCTGCGCCGGCTCGCTCACCTCGGTGATGAACGCGATCGCGGACGCGCTGTCGGAATTCGGCATCCGGCACCTCGACATGCCGGCGACGCCCTATCGCGTCTGGCGCGCCATCGAGGACGCGCGCGCCGCGCACAAGATGTGAGCGGGGCGTGCACGTATGATACGAACCCCGGCTGATTGGCTCCGCACCATTCGCTGTCGTCCCCGCGCAAGCGGGGACCCAGTAACCACCAGTCGCTCGATTAGGACAAACTATCGCCGCCTCGGCGTTATCAGCACCGCCTCTGGAATACTGGGTCCCCGCTTGCGCGGGGACGACAGTCACGGAACTCATCAAGCGGATTCCGTATGAGAGGGCGCTCGAAAAGCCCGAGTCGGGTTGATAGCATCATCGCGCGTTTGGAAGGTGCCCCTCACCCCACCCCTCTCCCCGCAAGCGGGGAGAGGGAGCACACCGAGTCCGCCGCACGGCCGTGCGTTCAGACGATGCGACCTGGTCCACACAACTTAAAACGATGACCCAGGCCGTCCTCATCCCGGTACGCGCGAGCGAGACTACGCTCG
>WNFG01000740.1_pt1 | contig 27332 bp, 15 predicted proteins | sample 5400431 | NCBI WGS metagenome assembly WNFG01 (sample SAMN13153346, study PRJNA577476) | soil metagenome | isolation source: 120 cm saprolite under Douglas fir tree site 2 hole 3 replicate 2 | place: USA:California | collected 2015-04-18 | reverse complement strand
CGATCTGGAGCCCGCTCGCGCCATTTTCGGGGACCTCATCGAACCGTGTGGAGCAGGCACGCCCTTCGGCAGGATCGGGGCAGCCTTTGCCGGCGAAAAGACTGGCCCTTGCGCTGTCCATGTGGGGACAGCCGCCCCCGGCTGTCCGGCCGAGCAAAGCTCGGCAGTAGGGGCGGACCCGGCAATTGAAGCATCCGCTCCAAATCAGCGCATCGACGAAGTCGTCGTCACCTACTTCGCGAAACCCCATTCCTACACCACCGATGACATCATTGAAATCTCCGCCCACGGCTCGCCAGTAATCCTGCGGCATATTGTTGAACTCTGTATCGCCGCAGGCGCCCGCCTGGCCGAGCCCGGCGAGTTCACCATGCGAGCTTTCTTGAACGGCCGCATCGACCTCACGCAGGCTGAAGCCGTGCGCGACCTGATCGACTCGCAGACTCTCTACCAGGCCAAGGTCGCAGCGCAGCAGTTGGAAGGCGCGCTCTCTCGGCGACTGCAGCCCATCAAGCAAAAGCTGGTTGAGCTAATCGCCACGCTGGAAGCCGGCATCGACTTCGCCGAAGACGATGTCTCCGTGATGCCCGATGCCGCCATCCTTACCCACATTGCCGCCGTGCGCGCCCCGCTCGAGCAACTCAGCACCAGCTTTGCCTACGGCAAGATCGTGCATGAAGGATTGACGCTAGCCATCGTCGGCCGGCCCAATGTCGGGAAGTCCAGCCTGTTTAACCGCCTGGTCGAGCGCGAACGCGCCATTGTCACAGCTACGCCCGGCACCACGCGCGACCTCGTCAGCGAAACCGTCGCCCTTGGTGGCATTCCCGTCAAATTAGTGGACACCGCCGGCATTCGTCCCGCTGAGGATGAAGCGGAGTCTATCGGCATTCGCAAATCGCGCGAGGCGCTCGCCGATGCGGACCTGGTGCTGGTCGTGCTCGACGCATCCCAGGCGGAAAGCGCAGAAGACGCAGAACTGATCAGTCAGGTCTCGCAGCGTCCTGCGATTATCGTCGCGAACAAATCTGACCTCATCGTCCCCGAGGGACGACCGAAGGTAGCCCAGCGCTTCAGCGCTGGGGCTTTGGCGGAAATGAACGGCGTCCTGGAGGGACGATTGAACCGCATTTCAACCATCCGCACCTCAGCACTGACCGGCGAAGGGATCGCCGAACTGCGCGCGGAAATCCTGCGCCATGTCGCGGGCGATACGGGAGCCAATGCCGAGGCCGGCTTCCTGACCAATGTGCGCCATCAGGGCCTGGTTCGCGATTCGCTATCTGCTCTGCAAGCTGCAACTGATGCTGTAGCCGCAAGAGTGCCGCACGAAATGCTGCTGATGGATTTGTACAACGCGCTTCGCCCCCTCGATGCAATCACCGGAGCAACCACCACGGACGACATCCTGAATCTGATATTCAGCACATTCTGCATCGGTAAGTAATGGGCGTTCCCAATCACGGCACCGTAACGCTGACAGTCTGGTCGCCAAGAGCTCCCGTACTATCCCAGGCGCGCACCAGGATGCTGTGCACTCCGGAACCCATAGCCAAATTCATGTCGATGGAGTTCCCATTGTTTTGCGCAAATGAATCTACGGAGTCCACGTAAACATGCCATGCGGTTATGCTGTGGGCGGACGATACCGTCGCCTGAATGTTCACCGGCGAATTCCATGAAGAGGCATTCAAGGGGGTAGCGATGTTTACTGCCACGGGCTGAACTTGCAGAGTGAGGATCTGATCGCCGTACGCTCCTGATGAGTCCCAGGCGCGAACCACAACCGTATGACTGCCCGCGCTGGCGGTTACATTCGCGTTGATTGCGTTAACCGCCCCCGCCGGGTACACGGGAGCACCGTCCAGATAGATATTCCAACCCGTGATCGTATGGCCGCTGGTGGTAGTGGCCGAAGCCCGAATATTTATTGGAGAATTGACGTTAGCACCGGGCGCCGGCGCAGAAATCGTCACGGCGGGCTTGTTGCTGATGGTCACAGTCAGAGTCTGGTCTCCATAGGCACCCGATGTATCCCACGCGCGTATCAGAAGCGTGTGAGCGCCAGGACTCATGCCAACATTCGTGTTAATCGCACTCACTGCACCGCTATCGTAAACACCAAGCCCGTCCACATAGATCCACCATCCGCTGATGGTATGACCAACACTTGCCGAAGCCGACGCTCGAATATTGACTGGCGTACCTACTTTCGCTCCATTGCTGGGAGTGGAGACTGTAACCACGGGAGTGGGCGCCGCCACTGTCAAGGAAAGAGTTTGATCTCCGTATGCGCCGGAACTGTCCCAAGAACGGACCACCACGGTATGCGGCCCGTCACTCATCTTCACGCTCGTACTGATAGCTTGGACCGCTCCGGTATGGTATACGGCCGCCTGATCGACGTAGATGTACCATCCGGTTATCGCGTGACCGCTGGAGGGTACGGCTGAAGCCTGAAAGGTAACGGGTGAACTGGTCTGGGCGCCGTCGGCCGGCAAAGTGACATTGATCGCGGGTTTGCTCCCGTCCGAAATAAAAAAATCAGCCATGTCGGCTGCCGTTTTCGCAGCTCCCGGGTACGTGCTGACCTGTAGCGCATCGAGCATAGTGCGGAGGGTGTTTTCATGCTTGTACGCGACGTTGGAGACAGTGCCAGGCTTCACTTTCGGACCGATGAGAGCCGTGTAGACAGCGGCTCCACAACCGCTGTTCGTTCCTCCTGCGCATTCGTCGAAGGTGACGATGATCAAGCCATCCCCACCGGGCTGAAAGTCGGAGGTTTTGAGAATCGGAGTCAGGATGCCGCTCAGGAATGCGTCGGCGGCGGCTAACTTTTGCGCTTCCGTACACGTCGACATCCCAACCGGACAGTCATGCGCATCGTGATTGCCGTCCGGAACGATGATGACGAACCGCGGCAAGGTACCGTCGGCCTCATCAATCCCGAGCTGCGACAGGTCCACAACCTTGCTTGCAGATCCGTCTTTGTCATTCAGCACATCGCTATACCAGGTCGCTCCGTTATGGCGTCTGTAGTACGAGGTGTTTTTGCTATTGTCCGGAGTAGTGATCGTTCCGCCGGCTAATGCGTACGACTGTGCGTAAACCTTCCACGAGGTTCCGGCATTGTTCAGTTCGCGAAAGATGCTGTCGTCCGTGATCGGATCTGTTGTAGTCGTATACGGGAAATAGCAGTCGTTCCCGGTACAGTGGAAGTCATGGGTTCCAGCGGGCAACGTGCAGTTGACGCTGGAGTGGCAACTCCCGGACGCAAGCCACAGATAATTAAACAGTGAACCGCTGCTATCGGATTTGTAATTCGCCGCATAGCCGTTGGCATTGCCTTCCGCCATGAGCCACGGCATGTTCGCAGTCACCTGGTTGAAGCTGCTGTTCTCATCGATGACAAGAACAACGTGCTGCGATACAGGCACTTGAGCAAGTCCAGCCAGGCTAACGAGCAGCAGTACGGCAGCGATAGACACTCCTCTGCCCAGTCTCTTGAAAAACATGAAAGTCTCCCCCCGGACGCGCAAGTACTCCCCTTCGCGCATCAACGAATGCACACATGCACAAAGCTTTGTACTGAATGGAATTGTCTTACGGTGAGTGGGATTTTACTGTGACATACATCACAGCCGCGTTAAAAAATTATGAATAGTTGAGCAAGAGCAGACACGATAGGATTAAAACCTGCAGCATCCACTGTGTCGCTTTTTCGGGTTCCTGTTTTGGGCAGCAGGAACAGTGCTCTACTTCGACAGCGCCGACAGCGCTTCCCGGAACATCGCATCGAAAGGCCCGTCCTTCTTGTGCTTGACTGCGGCAGCCAATGCTTTTTCCGCCGCAGCGCGCTGATATCCAAGGTTCAACAGCGCAGAGAGGACATCTTCTTGCATCCCGCTCATCGTCGATACCGCCGGCGCAGAAGTCGTGCCCGGATCCGGCAGCTTGTCGCGCAGTTCCAGCACCATGCGCTCGGCAGTCTTTTTGCCAATGCCCGGAATGCGCGTGAGTCGCGTCAAATCGTTGCCCCGGATCGCTCCCACCATTTCGTCCGCGGCCATGCCGCTCAAGATAGTGATCGCCAGCTTGGGGCCAATTCCACTCACGGTGATAAGTTTCTCGAACAATAATTTTTCTGACGGCCTCATGAATCCGTAGAGCGCGATCAGATCCTCCCGCACATGCGTATGTATATAGAGCGCCACCTCGGCGCCCGTCGCAGGTAAATCCGAGAATGTCGGCACGCTGATAGTCACGTCGTAGCCGACACCAGCAGTTTCGACGATCGCCTGATTGGGATGCTTGGCCAGCAGTTTTCCACGCAGATGGGCAATCATGCTCAGGCCATTGTAGCGGGAAGCAGCGTAGAGAAAGGGGGCTCGGGTGAGAGGAAAGTAACGGTTCGTAGGTTTTGAAAGGGCGCGGCTTCCAGTCGCGCCATAAGCCAGCTACAAAACCTTGGGCTTCAGCCCCAGCCCTTGTGCCTTCTGCAAGAACACCCTGAGCCAATTCAGCAAGTTTGCGGGACGCCTCGCTACCGGCCTCCGCTTCGCAGCGCTACCAGATCCGTCTTCACCGGCACACCATGCGTAACCTTCACTCTCAATAAAGCCTCAAACGGCTTCACCTCACCGGATTTCGAAACGCCCAAGCGCTGCAGGAGTTCAGCCAGAGAATCTTCACGACAAACGTACTCGGCGGCCGCCTGCGTGCCCACTGTGGTAGTTCCCGCCAGGATCAACATTGAATGTGCAGGATCCAGCCCCGCCATCAGAGCCACAATCGCATAGTCCTCGCTCACCGACTGGCTGGAGGGGCTTGCCATAAAAACCTGCGACTCCCCACTGTCCGGATGCACGTTAACCACAGCCACGTCCCCCTTGCGAGGCCCGGAATTCACTGGCTGAAAAATAAATTCCTTGGTACCCGGGATCTCCAACAGAGTCAGATTCTCCGCCGGGGAACCAACAAAGATCAAATCGTTGTTCCTCACGTCATCCAGGGAAAACAGTGCCCCACGCTTCACTCGAAGCTGCCGGTTGAGGACGCCGAAAACCCGGTCCAGTTCGTGGATCGCCAGAACCTCACCCACCCCGGTGTAATGATCGAGAACCACTTCACGCGAATCCGTGGACGGGTTGAAATAACGCATGTTTGTCTGCGGACGTCCCACAAAATTGGCATTGCTGAAGATCACCCACGGCAGTTGCGGAGCGGTCACAAAGCGATTCCAGAAAATCTGATATGCAACAGGGACCGGATCCTTGGCTCCGGCTGCGACTCGACCACGCCCCGCCAGCAAAACCACAGTGGTCAGCAAAGAACCTGCAAGCAGTACCGCAAGGCACGCGACGGCGATCACCAAACGGCGATTCGGGGCATGGCCTGCCGGTTTTTCCTCTCGCTCCAATCCAACGGGATGCTGGGCCGGTCCTGACGCGAGCGGAGTGCGCAACTGGAACGTCAGCGCATACGATCCCTTGGGCACTTCCACCAGGATGGGATCGTCCAGCCCTTCGTGGGCGTAATACTCCGCCAGCTTTATACGTAGCCGCCCAGCCTGCACCCTTACCGTGGAGTCGCTCTGGGGATCGAACCCGGCTGGCCGGCCGAGGACCTCCGTCGCAATCTGATACTCCTTCAGTGCGACGCCAGGGTGATCGAGGGAGTGTTCCGCGAGATAACGCAGCAGTTTGCACAGCGATTCAGAGCCGCGCAAACTATGACTATTAATAAGCTTATCTACTTGTTGGAAGCACTGTTCCCGGCCCGCAGCGAATGTGCGCGTTAAAGCCATGTGACAGAGAAGTAACGGTCTTCGTATCTTGCTGCAAAGCTAGCAGTTTACACCGGTAACGGTATAAAACGTAGTGAAACTTAATACTATAGTTGTTTTGTACTACGACTGCAGCGTTCTTGAATCAGTATCCCTCTGCGTTTCTAGCATTCCAGATTCCGGGGCAATCTGTTGGCAAAGTTCTTAGGAGGAAGTTCATGAAGAAGTCACTGTTGGCAGTCGTGGCGACATTCGCGCTTCTCTGCGGTGTCTTGATGTCAGAGGCATCGGCACAGGCAGTCTACGGCAGCATTCTGGGAACGATCAGTGATCCTTCCGGGGCTGCGGTTCCCAATGCGAAGGTCACGGTTACAAGCCAGACGAAGAACACTTCCGTCGACACAACTACCAACGACAGCGGCAACTATTCCGTAACGCACCTCATTCCTGACGTTTATTCGGTGCGGGCGGAAGGCGCGGGCTTCAAAGCCCTAGAGTTTAAGGACATACCGGTCTCAGCCGATACCGGCGTTCGCGTGGACGGACAGTTCCAAGTCGGCGGATCCTCAGAGACTGTCGAGGTTACGAGCGAAGCTCCACAGCTTAAGACGGACCGCGCCGACGTGGCGATCGAATTCACGGCGCAACAGTTAGAGGAACTCCCTGTCTACAATCGCAACTTCCAGAGCTTGGAGCTGCTTTCGCCGGGTACGCAGATACTAGGGTGGGGTCACGCTGCCACGGAGAATCCTCAGGGCAGCAAGCAGATCTTCGTGAACGGCCAGCACTTCAGCGGTACGGGATACGAACTGGATGGCACGGACAACCAGGATCCGATTCTGGGTATCATCATTGTGAACCCCAGTCTTGATGCGGTCACCGAGACCAAGATCACAACCCAGAACTATGACGCGGAGTTTGGCAAGGCCTTGGCTGGAATCATGACGGCCCAGACCAAGTCGGGAAGCAACGACTTCCACGGAAGCCTTTACTTCTATGACCTTGATCCCGTTACCCCAGCCCGGAATCCTTTTAGTGGCAAGGCCTCGCCGAATAATTGGAAGCAATATGGCGGCGCAGTAGGTGGACCGATCATCAAGAACAAACTCTTCTTCTTCTTCGATTATGAAGGCACCCGGCGTAAGTCAGGCACCACATTTACGACGAGTGTTCCCACGGCTTTGGTCCGCTCTACATGTCTGACCGCCGGCAGCGCGAACTGCGACCTGAGTGAGTTTTTCGGGAATGCTCCCACCGGCAACGGCCAAGTATATAACCCATACCAGGCTGACGGTTCGAGGACGTCGTACGCTAACAACGTGATTCCGCAGTCTGTCTTGCAGTCCTTCGACCCGAACGTTAGCGGTGGACTTACCACTGCCGAAAGGATTCTAGCTCAGTTGCCCGCCCCGAATTTACCGGGCGATCATAACGGGACCCTAAACAACTATTCGGCCAACGGAAGCGGAAGCTTCAATGACTATCAGTACGTGATACGCGGCGACTACCGCGCCAGCGAGAAGCTCCAGGTCTTCGGCCGTTACACCCACTCCAACTTCAAGCTATCAGGCAAGCCTGTATTTGGCGCCATCGGAGGTCCCGGACTGGGCTATCTCGGCTTGGCCGGCCAATCCTTAATCAACAATTACAGCTTGGCGGCCGGCTTTGACTACACGCTCAGCAGCACGCTCTTGACGGATTTCCGGTTTGGCTTCTTCCGTTACAACCCGCACTCGACGAAGTTCGATCAGAACAGCACGGATGCGGCCACAGCCTTGGGCTTTCCCGGTCTGAATACGTCCGACGTAACCACGAACGGGTTGCCCGGTTTGTTTTTCGATGCTGTTTCAGGAGGCGGCGGCGGGTTTGCGAACCCTGGACTTGGCGAAGCCCTCAACATTACGCGATGTAACTGCCCGCTGATCGAGAAAGAGCAAGGTTACCAGTACGTTAACAACTGGACAAAGATCTTTGGCAACCATCAATTCAAGTTCGGCGCCGATTTGCGGCACGCCACCAACCTGCGCGTTCCATCCGACGCCAACCGCACCGGCCAGATGCACTTCAATTGGCAGGGCACCAGCAACGGCGGCATAGGCGGGGTGGACCTAGCGACGTTCCTTTTCTCAGAAGTGAGCCACATGGAGCGATATGTCGGATCTGCCGGCGAGCCGAACGCGATGGAGACTCAGAACCGCTACTTCTTCTACGGGCAGGATACCTGGCGCGCAACTCACAAACTGACCGTCAACTACGGCTTGCGATGGGAGCACTACACTCCGGAATTTGTAAATGGCAAGGGTAATGGCGGTTTCTCAGTTCTGCCCGAAGGCGTGATTCGCGTTGCCGGATATGGTGGCATCAGCGACAACGGTAGCACCCGCACCAATTGGGCGCTCTTCGCTCCCCGAATCGGAATCGCCTATGAAGTCAACCCCAAGACCGTCGTCCGCATGGGCTACGGCCGCAGCTTTGACATCGGCGTCTTCGGATCGCTCTTCGGCCACACCGTTACCCAGAACCTGCCTGTGTTGGCCCGCCAGACACTCAACTCGCTCACCTTTGACGACAAGACGGCCGCCTACAATTTCACGGGGGCGTGCCTGCCATCTTCGGGCGGATACGACCCGACGGTTTGCGGCCCCGCTCCAGGAGCGGCCGCCTTCCCAGTTATTCCGAGCAACGGCATCCTTCCCCTGTTTGGTATCTGCCCCGAGGCAACAGCGAAGGCAGGGAATCCTTGCCAAGGCAACGTGCAACCCAAGACTCGGCCCGACAAGCTGGTCGTTCCGACCGTTGACGCATGGAATTTAACCGTACAGCGGCAACTTACTTCAAAGACTAGCGTGGATATAGCTTACGTGGCCAACCACGGGAGTCATGTCTTCAAGGGCAATGGTCCTGGATACAATCCGAACCAGGCGACAATCGTGGGCTGCGTGAGCGTCGGGTGCTCGCCGTTGACGGGCAGCCTGTCCTTCGCGCAGCGGTCACCGTACAACAGCGCGTTCAGTACCCCCTACACGTATGCCGACGGCTTCACCACGAACGTCGTATGCTGCGAAGGAAATGGCTTCGATTATAGAGGCAACGACGGAACCAACTCTTACAGAGCTTTGCAAGTCAAAGTGGACCATCGTGCCTCCTTCGGCTTGACACTTAACGGCTCCTACACCTACTCGAGGGCCTACGACAATGATGGCAGCTATCAACCTGATCTGCGTCAGGGTTACGGACGTCAGGACTTCAACCGCGACAGCGTTCTGATTCTGACGTCGATTTACGAGCTGCCATTCGGCCGGGGCAAACAGTTCCTTGGGAACACGTCGCGAGTTGCGAACTTGCTCATAGGCGGATGGCAGTGGAACATGACAATGGTCATCGGAAGTGGCCTGCCGTTCTCTCCTAGCTATCAGAACTGCGGCTTCGACCGGGATACAGGGCCCTGCCGCCCGAACAAGAACGGAAGTTTCAAGATGGGATCCGGCAGCTTCAACAATCAAACCCACCAAGTCGTGTACTTCACGCCGGTGACCACTCTGTGCGACGATCCTGCGACATGCACTCCCGTGGTAACAACCAGCGGCGTGTTTAGCGATCCTGGCGTCGGCAAGTTCGGAAACATTCAGCGCAACAGCTTCACTGGCCCGGGAGAGTTCCTGTCTGACATGTCCATCTTCAAGAACTTCAACGTTACGGAGAGGGTGAACGCACAGTTACAGCTGGAATTCTTCAATGTGTTCAATCATCCCGTTTATGGCAATCCCAACGGTTGCATTGATTGCAGCAGTGGCGGGCTCATCACCGGCCTGGAGTCCAACAGTCTGATGCGGCAAATCCAACTCGGTGCGCGGATTACGTTCTAACTGCAGCCGACAACAGCAAACCATCGGGGGGAGCCGACGCTCCCCCCGTTTTTTCATGCGAAAAAAGGCCTGGGTCGGTCAGCAATTAGCTACGGGCAACACGCGAGAGCCTTGGGTAGTGGCTCAGTTTGCGAAGATTATCATGTGGGGATAGCCGCCCTCGGCTGTCCGGTCGAGCGAAGCTCGACGTTTTGTCCTCCCGCTCGGCAACTGCCACTATTTAGCCTTAGCGGGTGTGTCACCCAGCGTAGGGAAGCCTGAAATCTGGCGTAGTACTTTTGGATATAATTTCAGACACTGTCGTGGTCTTTATCCCGAAACCCGCCGTGTTGCATCAGAGATTGAGCCTGGCGACGTGCCTGTTAGCGGTGCTCCTGATCTCAAGCCCCGAAGCACTGGGACAGGCACAACTTTCCTCGCGTTCGACGGCCCGGCTAGCCTACCAACGCGGACAGCAGGCGCTCCAAAAGGGCGACCTCACTTCCGCTCGAGCCGATTTCGAAGAGGCGGTTCGCCGCTCGCCCGCGAATGCCGAGGCGCAAGCCGCCCTGGGCTGGGTCCTTGCACAGCAGGGAGAAGTGGCTGCCGCAGTGAGTCATCTCAAAGCGGCACTTCGGCTCAGGCCTGATTTTGTTACCGCGCGGTTGAATCTCGCTGGCATTTTCGCGCAACAAGGAAATCTGGAGGAAGCCGAACATGAAGCGCGCCTCGCCGCGAAGAGCACTCCAGCAAATGCGGATGCGCACCGTTCTCTAGGCCGCATCCTCAGCCAGCGGAATTCACAGGCCGAGGCCGCGATGGAACTGCAGCGAGCCGTGGAACTCGCTCCCCAGCGGGCCGACCTCCGGGACGATCTCGGATCAGTCCTGGCTCAGCAAGGCCAACTGGCGGATGCGGAGGGTGCATTCACCGAAGCGGTGCGTCTGCAGTCTGGCTTTGCTTCGGCTCACTTTCATCTCGGAGTCCTCCGCTCCCAACAGCACCAGATGGATGACGCCGCGAGCGAGTTGCGGAAAGCAGTCGAACTCTCTCCACGCGATCCCGCGCCCCACTACTACCTCGCAGAAATTCTGTCCGCTCAGTCGAAGAATGCGGAAGCGCTACAGGAGCTGCGGACAGCTGCCGGCTTGAAGCCCGATTGGTTTGAGGCACAGATCGCTCTGGGCCTTGCCTGCCAGCGCGCGGCGGATACGGACTGCGCCGTTGCCGCGTTTCAACATGCTGTAAAGGTGAAGCCCACCGACCCGGAAGCTTACAACGATCTCGGCCTGGCTCTCATTCAGAAAGGTGATGCCGAAAGCGCCATTGCGAAATTCCGCACCGCAGTCGAACTTCGTCCCAATGACGGCGCCATCCGGGGGAACTTGGGGATCGCCTTCATGCAGCGCACGGATTTTGATGCCGCAATCACCGAGCTCGAAGCCGCCATCCGGCTGGCGCCAGCAGACGCGTCGTTGCACTACAACCTCGGCCTCGCCTACAAGCTCAAGGACCAGCTCGACAAAGCGGTCGTGGAATTGCAAAATGCGATCGCGCTGCAGCCTGACCTCGCCGATGCGCACTACACTCTCGGAGTGCTCTTCTGGCAAAGAGGTGAATTTGAAAAGGCGACCGAGCAACTGCATCAGGCAATCCAGGCGCAACCGAACTATGCGGAGGCCCACTACACGTTAGGCACCGTTCTCAAACAAGAAGGAAAACTGCCGGATGCCGCTGCCTCGCTGCGAGAGGCGATTCGTCTGCAACCCGATTTTGCCGGCGCTCACACGACTCTGGCCGCCGTCCTACGTCAGCTTGGCGACTCCGCCGGCGCCGCCGAGGAGGCCCGGGCGGCATCCCGCCTTACCACCACGAACAATGATCTCCAGGCCGCAACTTTCGCCACAAATTCGGGCAAGCGGCTGCTTTCCGCCGGAGACGTAGACGGTGCGATTGCGCAGTTTCGTGCGGCGATCAAGACGGCCGATCAATATGCCCCCGCCCACCACCTTTTGGCCCAGGCTCTGAAACAGCAAGGCAATACACAGGAAGCCGCGCGCGAACTGGACCGCGCGACTGAGCTCGACTCTCATCCCAAGTAAACAGAATGGCTGCACCGCTTGGATAAATGACCGTACTCGAGTTGCTTGTGCTGTAATCAATCAGGGCTAAATTGATGCAACGCTCATCGCTTCTTTGCTGCCTGTGGATTTCGACGCTTCTTTGGATGGGCGCCATGCTGGGCCTCGCGCAAGAGGCTCCGCAGCCGGCCCCCGTCCCACCTTCGCAAGCGGGCCAGGCATCGGCTCCTGATTTCTCTCGCGTGCGCAAGTTCATGCAGCAAGGAAAGCTCGACGACGCCATCGCCGAGTTGCAGGCGCTTGAAGCCGTCGATCCCAACACGAAAGGCTTGGACCTAGAACTCGGCACCGCCTACTACAAGAAGAGCGATTACGTAAAAGCGATTGGATTCCTGAAAAAAGCCGCCGCTTCCGATCCCGCCAACGGCGAGGCGGCGCAGTTGCTCGGCCTCTCTTACTACCTGAATGGGTATCCGGCGCAGGCGATTCCTCTGCTCGAAAAAGTGCAAGGCTGGTACCCGCGCGCCAACGTGGACGCCGCATACATCCTGGGCATCTGCTACATCCAGACTAAGGATTATCCGGGCGCGCGTAAGGCGTTCGCCAAGATGTTCGACGTCCCGCCGGACTCGGCCGCCAGTTATTTGTTTACCGCTCGCATGTTGCTGCGCCAGGAGTTTGATCCCGTCGCCGAGGAATACGCGCAGAAGGCCGCAGCCCTCGATCCCAAGCTTCCGCTGGCCCATTTCTTGCTCGGCGAGTTGTATCTCTACAAATCGCGCGTCCCCGAAGCAATCGCGGAATTTCAAAAAGAACTCGCTATCAATCCGGGCCACGCCGCCGCCTATTACAAGCTGGCCGACGCCTACTCGCGCGTTCAGAAATTCGAAGACGCCGAGCGCCTGCTGCAGCGCTCAATCTGGCTCGACGCCACGTCTACTGGGCCGTACATCCTCATGGGAAAGGTACTCGAGAAAAAAGGCGAATTCGAACTAGCAGTGCGCGCTCTGCAGCGAGCCGCTAGTATGGACCCGAACAATCCGACAACCCATCACTTGCTCGGTCAAGCGTACCGGGATATGGGCAGAAAAGAAGATGCCGAGAACGAGTTGAAGCTAGCCGAGCAACTGCAGACGCAGCAGGATTCGCGTCCGTAACCGGTCGGATGAGATACTCCACACTGAATTTCGAACTAGCAAATCCCAGTCGCGGAGCGACGGTATTCAATAGCCCAGCACGTCAGTGCTGGGTAGAAGTGGAGCCCCGAACAAGTCCCGGAGGGACGGCACTAGTTCTACGCGGTCTCTTCAGTGCGATCATTTGCCTCGTCATTTAATATAAGCTGCAGCTGCCGAGGTACTTGGAAGCTATGCCGAGTACGCGACACACCGTCGTCGGTCTGGGCGAATTGCTTTGGGATCTCCTGCCCGCCGGGAAACAGCTCGGCGGAGCCCCCGCCAACTTCGCCTACATCACCTCCCTGCTCGGGGACGAAGGAATACCAGCCAGCCGTCTCGGCGAGGACGACCTGGGCGAGGAAGCAATCCGCCGCCTGGGCCAACTCGGACTACCTACAGACTTCATTCAACGGGATACTCACCACCGAACCGGAATGGCAAAAGTCAAAGTGGATCATGCCGGTCAACCGTGCTTTGAAATCTGCGAATCCGTGGCCTGGGACTTTCTCGAGTGGACCTCGCAATGGCAAAAGCTGGCCAGCCAAGCCGACGCTGTGTGCTTCGGATCGCTCGCGCAAAGGTCTGCACCAAGCCGTTCGACTATCCGGGATTTTCTAAAATCCACACGGCCTGATGCAGTGCGCGTCTTCGACGTCAACTTGAGGCAAAGCTTTTACAGCGCAGAGATTCTCACCGCTTCGCTGAAACTCGCGACGATCGTGAAGCTCAACCACGAAGAGCTGCCGCCCATCATGCAGTTGATCGAATTGGAACACCGCACAGAAGAACTCTCGGCCCAACGTCTGGTCGCGCTCTACAACCTGAAGTTAGTCTGCATCACGCGCGGAAACGCTGGCAGTCTGCTGACAAGTCCGGACGCCTCTCACGCGCATCAAGGCTTTCGAGTAGAAGTCGCCGATACCGTAGGCGCCGGCGATGCGTTTACTGCAGGCATGGTTCACGAATATCTTCGCGGCGCTTCCCTTCAGCGAATGAATGAAGCTGCGAATCGCATAGGTGCGTGGGTGGCAAGCCAAGCCGGAGCCACACCGGGCCTCAAACCCGGTGGACTGGAAACAACCCTCGCAGAAGTGTCTTGACTACCAGGCTCCGGCGACGTGTTACTTTGCGCCCTGTAGTGCCTGGCCCTGCTCCTTTTCCAGCCGTTCCACCATCTCTTTTGGCAGTCCGTGCAGCAGTTCCAGAAATGCAGCGTTGGTCCAGCCGAACCCGACAACGTTCATCTGATAACCCATCTCGACATGCGACTCAGACGATCGGGTAACCACGTTGTATTTCTCCCGAATGTTCCCGTCGCGGCGAAAGTTCTCTGCCACCATCGACAGAAACTCGTAGGAAATCCGGTCCGCATCGGCGTTGTAGCCATAGTTCCGCAATCCGTCGATGGCCACCATCTCAATGTTCCCCCACCCGTACGGCAAATCCCACTGCGCTCCCGTGTCCACGGTGCTCATCGGAAGCCCACCGGGCTGTTCGAATTCCTTCAGATTCCGCGCCACATCCTTAGCCTCCTCGGGCGTGGCAAGTCCCGCCCACAGGGGATAGAACATCGATGCGTAGCGATAGGAAGACTGCCGCCTGGTTTCGAAGTTGTAATCGAAAAACATGCCTTGCTGCTGGTTCCAGAGATAGCGCGCAATCAGCTTCTTGCGCTCTTGGGCCCGCTTGTTCCACTTTGCCGCGTCGGCTCTGTGCCCCAACCACAGGCTGATCTGCTCCATATCCTTTTCGGTTTTATAGAGCAGGCTATTCAAGCACACTGGAGCGTAATGGTGCGTAGCGGCGCCGAAAGGACCAAAACGAAAGCTCACATCGAATCCTGACTCGCGCATGGAGCGGTCGCCTTTGTAGTAATCCGAACTGAGCTTGAACTCGTGCACCTGGTCGCACTCAGGACGGGTCATGGTGCGCGCCGCGTCGCAAACCTGCAGAGTGTAGGGCGCACCTGCCACGGGCTGCATCACTCCGGCCTTGTTCTCCGGGATGTAGTCGTCCGCCTCGGCGGGATGAAAAAAGAAGTAGGTAGATACTTTGCGGTAGAAGCCAGTTTCATCCTGTATAGCTTCCGCCGGAGGCCCTTCCCCAAAATCGTAGTAGCGCGAGAGTCCCGTCTGCCCTGCCAGGTGCGGCTCGTGAGTCCACATCTCGTAGTCTTTTTCAAGATCGGCGTATGCCCTTGCGAGCCATGCCGTATCGCGATCCCCGTCTTTGCCATCCTTTCCCTGCGCCCGGTAGACGTCAACAAACATGGAACTGAGGAACGGTGGTTGCGAACGAGTCAGGTAATACGTGCGGTTGGCGTTGAGCATCGCGCCGTAGTTTTCGATTTCAAAAAAGAAGTTGTCCACCATGCCGCGCGCCAGCTCAACGCGTCCCGCGCGCAACAGCCCGCGAATAATGAAGTAGCTGTCCCACCCATACATTTCGTTGAACCGCCCACCCGGCACGACATACTTGTTTTCCAGATACAGCAATCCGTGCGGCTGAATCTTCCCCGTATCGATCTCGCCCAGATGGTGGATCTCTTTCGGCAAGTGCTCGACGCGCACGTTGCAATCCTCAGCCAACTTTTGCACTGCCTGAGGCTCGGGGAATCCCGCTGGTAGATACAAAACCGGGGCCACCTTGATCTTCGGGTCAACAATGCTTTGGCACTCCGTCATCGAGCGCGTGAGCGTATCCCATGCTGACGAAATGTAGTTCAGGATAGGCTTCAGTCCTTGCGCTTGCGGAGCCACTTTCTGCTCCGCCGGCACCGCCTGCCCGAAGGCAAAAGAGGTCGAGAAGAGAAGGACCAACAAGCTACATACGACCGGCAGAGGGCGGCGAAGTTTTGTCGAAAATAGGAGATTCATGGTTGGGAATAACGCGGCGCACACATAATAACCCAATCGAAGCTAAATGCTTCTAAATGAATTTGATGGGGGGATTTCGCTACGGGGGTATTCTATTGCCTACTCTCCCGGATGCCGCATTTTTGGTTTATTCTATTGAGTTTGGCTTTTAGGGTTTGAGGGGGGCAAGTGATCCGATCTTACCGAGTCCTTGGTGTGCTTGTTTGTGTTCTGGTTTCGCTGCTAACAGGTTCCGGCGCAGCGCAGCAAATTCCCGAGAGTACTTACCAGGAATTGCACTGGCGGATGATTGGTCCGTTTCGCGGCGGCCGCACGCGAGCCGCCGCCGGCGTTCCCACGCAGCCGAATGTTTTTTATGTAGGCCAGGTCAACGGCGGAGTGTGGAAGACCGATGACTATGGCCGCACCTGGACTCCTATCTTCGATCACGAGCCGACGCAATCGATCGGGGCCATCGCAGTAGCTCCTTCGGACCCCAACATTATTTATGTTGCCAGCGGGGAAGGATTACATCGCCCCGATCTTTCGGTCGGCAACGGAATCTACAAATCCATCGACGCCGGAAAGACCTGGACTCATCTTGGCTCAGGAAAAGAAGGCCTACGCGACGGGCAACAGATCCCCGCTCTCGCCATCGATCCGCGTAATCCGAATCACGTCTTCGCCGCGGTCCTCGGTCACCCTTACGGGCCCAACAGCGAGCGAGGCCTATTTCGCTCGACCGACGGCGGGCAAACCTGGCAGAAGGTAATCTCGAAAGACGAGAACACCGGCGCCTCCGATGTCGAAATCGATCCTTCGAATCCCGATGTCATGTATGCCTCCATGTGGGAAGCCCGCGAAGGCCCGTGGGAGGACAACAACGGATTCAACGGAACCAATGGCGGACTCTTCAAGTCCTCTGATGGTAGCGCCACCTGGCGCCAGCTGAGCAATGGCCTGCCCAAAGACCTTTCGCAAATCTATGTGGCGATTGCTCCCAGCCAGCCACGTCGGTTATATGCAACTCTCGGCACCAGCGCCGGAAGACTTGCTGTGTACCGTTCCGACGATGCCGGAGAAAACTGGTCGCAGGCGACCGAAGATCCCCGTCCCGCGGGCCGCATCGGAGGCGGCGACCTGCCCATTCCAAGAGTCGACCCCAGGAATCCGGACATCGTTTACGTGGCCAGCACGGTCACCATGCGATCGAGCGACGGCGGCAAGACCTGGTTAAGCTTTCGCGGCGCGCCTGGGGGCGACGACTACCAGAATCTTTGGATCAACCCGAACGATCCGAACGTGATCCTTCTAGTCAGCGACCAGGGAGCTCTGGTAACGGTCAATGGCGGGACCACATGGAGTTCGTGGTACAACCAGCCCACGGCGCAGATCTATCACGTCTCGGTCACGAACGAGTTTCCATACAAGGTTTGCGGAGGCCAGCAGGAAAGCGGTTCTGTCTGCATTTCCAGTCGTGGCAACGATGGCGAAATCACCATTCGCGAATGGCATCCCGTAGGCGCGATTGAATACGGATACGTCGCTCCTGACCCACTTGACCCGGAAATTATCTACGGTGGCGGCAGGAGCGAAGTCTCCAAATATCACTGGCCCACGGGCCAGGTGCACAACATCACTCCCATCCCGGTTCGCAGCAGCAAATTCCGGACAGATCGCACTGAGCCTTTGATGTTCTCTCCGGTGGATCCTCACACTCTCTACTACGCCACCAACGTGCTCTTCAAGACCACCGACGGCGGAAGCTCGTGGCAAACCATCAGCACCGACCTGACTCGCGAGAATCCGGGCGTTCCGCCTAGCGTTGGCAACCTCGTCCCAAAGGGTGCAGACAAGCAGCGGGGGGTGATCTATTCCCTTGCCCCTTCGTTCAAGAACGTGAATACGCTTTGGGCCGGGACCGACGATGGTCTCATCTGGCTGACCCGCGACGGCGGAAAAAAGTGGAATGACGTTACTCCCAAAGAGCTGACTCCCTGGAGTAAGGTCACCCAGATCTCTGCCTCGCATTTCGACGAAGAAACCGCTTACGCCTCGGTCAGCCGCTTCCGCATCGACGACGTCCATCCATACATTTACCGCACTCACGATGGCGGCAAGACCTGGAAGCTGATCACCGCTGGCATCCCGGACTTCGGCCCCGTAGATACGGTCCGCGAAGATCCCGTTCGCCAGGGACTGTTGTTCGCCGGCACCGAGAACTCCGTATGGGTCTCATTCGACGACGGAGATCATTGGCAATCGCTGCAACTAAATCTGCCGCACACTTCCATGCGCGACATTTGGATCCACGACGACGACCTCATCGTGGCCACTCACGGCCGGTCGTTCTGGATACTGGATGACATCGCACCGTTGCGCGAGGTGACGCAATCGCTGGCAAACTCCGAACCTCATCTGTTCAAGCCGGCGCCCGCGTATCGCGTTCCACGCAGTACGAACACAGACACCCCGCTTCCGCCGGATGAACCGGCAGCGGCGAACCCGCCGGACGGAGCGATCATCGACTACTATCTTCCGCGCTCCGCTTCGGGCCCGGTCACGTTGGAAATCCTCGATGCGCAAGGACAACTCGTGCGCCGCTTCTCCAGCGCAGACCAGCCTCCGGTATCGGACGCCGAGTTGAAGAAGCAATTGATTCCTCCGTACTGGGTGCGTCCGTTCCGATCTCTCCCAACCGACGCCGGTTTGCACCGCTGGGTCTGGGACCTGCACTACCCTCCGCCCACGTCCATCCGGCACGAATATCCAATCGCCGCAGTTCCGCACGACACGCCTCGCTCGCCACTCGGTCCGTCAGCCGTACCGGGTCAATACTCGGTACGGCTCACCGTGAATGGCAAGAGCCAGACCGCGCTGATGACGCTCAAGATGGATCCTCGCGTAAAGACATCGACAGCGTCCCTGGAGAAAAAATTCCAGGCGGAAACTCGTCTCGCTGCAATCGTAACTCAAAGCTCCGAAGCCATTCTGCAGGGCGGCTCCATTCGCGGCCAGATGCAGAAATTGAGCGAGCACTCCACCGCGGCAACCAAGGATGCCTTGGAAAGTTTGCAGAAAAAGCTGTCAGGCATTCTAGGTACTGCGGGTGGTTTCTCCGCGCCACCTTCCGACGAAGTCACTCTGTCGCGAGTAAACGGACAAGCAAGTACTCTGTACGCGGAAGTGTGGCCGGTCGATTCGGAGCCAACCTCCGCGCAGATGGAAGCGGCGAAGACTATCGAGCGCAACCACCCGGACGTGATGAAACGCTGGAATGAATTCAAGACCTCGGACTTGCCCGCACTGAATCGCCAAGTGCGAGAGGCTGGGCTCCCGGAGATCAGTCTCCAGTCAAATCTGTCATCCGAAGACTCGCAAACGGACGAAGAGTAACGAGCGATGCAATCGCACAGCGCTCACGCCGACGCAGCGATTTTCTCTTCGATATCGGCGAAGTAGTGTACTGCATTGCAAGAACTTGCAACTTGAACCTGAAAAGGTTGCATTTGTTTGCAATCTCACGACGTTTTCGAAAATAGTTATGAATTTCGCGTGACAAAGCGTGAAAAGCTCCCTCCCCCCGAGTTATAATCCCGCGGCTCTGAGATTTCGGTCCGGCCTTCCTGCAACTCGTTCGTCGGTAAGAAGCAAGTCAATCGAGATCCGCCTCCGAAGCCAGGTTTCGAACAATCAAAAAAGTGAAAGGTTAATATGAAGGTGTGCAGAACACTTGGAATTGCTCTGTTTGCGCTAACGGCCTGGTCCGGAATCGCGATCTCCCAGGAACCATTTGCCGCAGGAACCTGGACGAAGGTCGTCGCAGCCCCTCCGTCTACGTCTGGCGTAGGTCATATCCAGCTGCTCACTGACGGCTCCGTTCTCGCGCTCGACTCTGGCTGCTTAGCCACAGGCGCCTGGTACCGGCTCGTCCCTGACAGTACTGGTAGCTACGTCAAGGGAACGTGGCACTTGATCGGCGCTATGCCCGCGGGCTATAACCCGCTTTACTTCGGTTCCGCTGTTTTGCCCAACGGCCAGTTCATCGTCATGGGCGGCGAATACAACGCTTGTACTAAGGATTGGACGGCCCTGGGTGCCCTTTATAACCCATTCACGAACAAATGGAGCACGATGAACGCGCCCACCGGATGGACCACAATCGGCGACGCTCAAAGCGTGGTATTGAACAGCGGCAAATTCATGCTGGCAAATTGCTGCGCCACGGATGAAGCGATCCTGACGTTTGGCACCAAAACCTGGACCGCCACTGGCACCGGCAAGGCCGACATCAACGACGAAGAAGGCTGGACCTTGCTGCCCAGCGGGAAGCTATTGACAGTTGATGCTAACAATGGCGCGAACCCGTCGACCTCTGAAATCTATACCCCATCCACCGGAGCCTGGACCGCTGGACCCAGTGTGGGTGTGCAACTCGAAGATCCCTCGTCGCACGAACTCGGACCAGCAGTTCTAAGGCCCGACGGAACTGTCTTCTACACCGGCGCCACCACCCACAATGCGGTCTACAACTCGAAGACGAATACCTGGTCAGCCGCGCCCAGCTTCGGCGGCTCACTCGATATCGCCGACGGGCCGGGCTCGCTCCTGCCCGACGGCAACGTACTGCTTGACGCCAGCCCGGGAGTCTTCAATCTGGGTACCAAGTTCTTCGAGTGGGATGGTACCGCCCTCCACGCAGTGCCGGGTCCACCCAACGCCGCTTCCGCCAGCTCGTACTATGGCAACATGCTCATACTGCCTACGGGCCAAATCCTCTTCACTGACTTCTCATTAGACGTCGAGGTCTACACGCCTGTGGGAAGCCCTTGCACCGGTTGCGCTCCTGCCATCACTTCCGTGGCTGGCACTTTGACCCACGGCGTCAACAACAATCTGATCCAGGGCACACAATTCAGTGGCCTGTCGCTAGGTGCCGCCTACGGGGACGATAGTCAGAATGCCACCAACTTCCCCCTGGTAAGGATCACGGATTCATCCGGCAAAGTGGTCTATTGCCGGACTCACGGCTTCAACTCGGGCGTAGCCACGGGGACAAGAATTGTGTCCGCACGGTTTGACATCCCGGCAACGATCGCCCTCGGAGCTGCCACTCTGAACGTGGTCACAAACGGAATTGCGTCTGCTGTAGTCAGCGTGACCATTAACTAGCAGCCTGCGACATAACATATGGCGCAGTAGTTAACCTCAGGCGCTGTCGTTCTCGGCATATCGACGAGATGACAGCGCCTGAATCATCAATAAGGGAGAATAGTTTCCCGCGCAGTCGCCTCACAACTCCTCAACCGCTATTTGTAGTTCTCTGGCGATCCGCTCGGGAGTATTTCCCGGATGAAACCTGACAGGCTTGCCAATGCGCACGCGGATTTTCCCCGGCAGCGCGAACTTCTTGCCCGCTTGCTTCACCTCGAATAATCCGACGATCCGCATGGGCAGGACAGGAATTCCCAAACTGTTGGCCAACAGCCCAATCCCCGCACGAAATGGATTGATCTTGCCGTCCACGGTATGTCGTCCTTCGGGAAAGATCAGCACGCTGTATCCGCGATCCACGGCCTGACCCGCATACGCAAAGCTCTGCCGGAAACCAGCCTCCCGTGGCAGAGGAAACAAGTTCAGCAGCGACACGCCCAACACCCACTGCATCCGATCGTAGATTCTGGCCAGGAATCCCCGGCCCGGTGCCGGCGCACGCAAGGCTTCCAAAGCCTCACCGCCGGTGGCGGTTGCGATGCGGTGCCGGATTCGCGCCGGTAACGCTGTCACCACGAAGCCCACATCCACGTCGTCAATGTGATTGCAGACCACCAGCAGCGGCCCGCTCCATCCTCGCAAGTTTTCTCGTCCTTCGATCCGCGGCCAGCCTAACAAAAACATCGCGGGCTTCATCAGCAAGTAATGCGCCAGCCATCGAACCCAGGTGACCGGCCAGCGCAACACCCATATCGGATAGTGGTATTCGGCTCGCTGCCTTGATTCCCCGCTCAACATCCTTTCCACGTCGCCCACCGTGCGCGCTCCGCTCAAGCGCGTCTCGCTGAGATCCACCTGATATCGATCCTCCAGCGCGCCGAGCAATTCCACCCGGTCCAGCGAACTGAGCCCCAAGTCAGAATCAAGCTTCGCCTCGGCCGTTATCCCGGTGACCCTTCGCCCCGTGATGCGCTCGATCAACTCGGTCACGGGACTGGCATTCGTACTGCCCTTCGCCCCCGCCTGCAGAATTTGTCTTGCCGCGAATTCACTAACCAGGTTTCGCCGCGGCTTTTGCGTGTTCGTGCGCGGGAAATCTTCTTGTGGCCATTGCATCCACATCCCCATGCGCTGGAATTCCGCCAGCGACTGGTTCGCGCGCTCCATCACTTCTTTCGCCTTGGCCCCTTCATACATAATCAACACCGCACAAGGTTCCGCATTTCCTCCCCGCTCAATTCCCACCACCACGCAATCTTTCACACCAGGTTCGCGCCGCAGCGCGGCTTCCAGGTCCTCTGGATAAATATTCAGTCCGCCCGGTGTTACGATCACTTCTTTCTTGCGTCCCTTGAAATAGAGATTCCCGGCTTCGTCTCGTGCGCCAATGTCTCCGGTGCGATACCATCCCTGATCGTCCACTACTTCCTGCGGTCGATCTCCGCCCCAATACCCCGCCGCCACGCCGCCACCGCGGATCAGGATCTCGCCATCTTCCGCCAGCTTCACTTCCCGCCCCGGCAACACTTTCCCGATCGATCCTTTCCGTAACTTAAAAGGATGGTTCAGGCTGATCAGCGACGTTGTCTCCGTCAGCCCATATCCCTGGATCGCCGCGTAGCCGAGTCGGCCCCAGAATTCTTCGGTCTCACTGTCGAGCGTGGCGCCTCCAGAAATAAACGCCCAGAACTTCCACCCAAATTTCCGGCGAATCGCGCGAAAAATCCACCACCGGTGCAAGAAATGCCTGCCTTCCGCCGCGCGGAACCGCCGCTGAAACTCTTCGGCCTTCCCATGCTCTTGCGAATCGAGGTCTTCGAGATCGCGTTCGATCTTCTGCCTGAGCGACTGCAAAATCCGCGGCACGGCCACCAACACCGACACTCGCTCGCGCCGGATCGTGTTCACGATTTCCGATGGATTCAACTCCTCCTGAAAAATTACAATCCCGCCCAACAGCGGCGGCAGAAATATCCCAAGAAATTGCCCGAAGACGTGGCTCAGTGGCAGCAAGTTAAGAAACCGCACCGGATGAACCCATCGCTCATACTTCAAGTACCGCTGCATCTCCCGCTCCAGCGGAGCGATGTTAGCCAGCACATTGCCGTGCGTGATCATGACTCCCCTGGGATCGGCAGTCGTCCCCGAAGTAAATACGATTTGCAGGACGTCATCACGTCCGATCGGAACATTCGGCCGTGGGGTCACGGGATGAGCCGCGACCGTTTGTGCTAGGTCTTCAAGGATCAGCGTGGCGGCGGAACTCCGCTCTGCCGAGTCCTTGTGCCGCCGCGAGCACAGCAGCAATTTACTCTCAACCTCGCGCGAGACTGTGTTTACAAAATCAGCCGCCGCTCCGTTGTCTATGGGAACAACAATGACGCCGCTCAACGCACATCCAAAGAATGCCACGACCCACTCCGCGCAGTTTTCTCCCCAAAGCATGACGCGGTCGCCCTTGCCAATGCCCCGCGCTTCCAGTTCATGGGCCAAGCGAAAACCAGTCTCCAGAACTTTCTCGTAGGACCACCATTCCATGCGATATCCGCGACGCTGCCCATAGGCACGCTCGCCGCGGTGTGCCTGAAAGTTCGCCGAGAAGAAATCCGCTAACGATTCAGCCATGGTGATGATGATGACCAGGAAAGCCATTCCAGCCTGCACTGTGGCTCTGCTGTAAGTTTAGTAGAAGTTCTCACCTTGGCCGGCGAGTCGATGGAAGGGCTAACGGGACCAGTCCTGCTTTTTCAGATATGGGGCGAGAAAGCTCACCAGGCCCGACCCAGTTCTACGCGGCTACGGTCACGGCGGTTTTGGCCGAGTGTGGAACGAATCGCCGCTTCCAGCCTGCACTGATCGTCATCATGCAGCGTCACGAACCGGAACGGCTGCAGGCTCCAGGACATAGGATGCAACATCTCTGCAGCGCCAAGCACAAGTCCAGTGCGGATCAGAAACATCAACTTCACGTCCGAACCAAGCTCCAAGGGCAAAGGTTTAGGGAGCCAGAGCAACCCTCCGGTCACAGAGAGAACTTGCAATCTGGCAGGAATGCAACGACCGCCCCTGAAGCGAAGAACCGCCACGGTCGTTTCCGCCAAATGTAGTCGTGCAGCCCGCCGCGGAGGCTGCGATTGGGGGAGGGACAGCATATGTGCTGTCCAGAATATGACGTGTGGACACAGAATAGGAGATTACGGAAGGCCTTGCCGGGAGGGACACTCGCAGCGATGGATCATCGGTGAGACTGGCTTTCACTCCCTCCCCACGCCCAGCGCATCCGCCACGCGATTGATGTAGTTGAACCACGACGCAATCAGCGTAATCTGCAGAATCCCGCGGTCATCAAACCCTGCCGCGCGTAGTCCCTCGATATCATCCTTCGAAACCTTGGTGGCATCGCGGGTCAGTTTGACCACATGGTCGAGCATCACCCGCTCCTGCCTCGTGATCGGAGCGGTCGCGTAATCCTTCTCCAGCGCCTCTACCAACTCCCGATCCAGCGTCACCCTGCGCAGAAACTCTGCGTGTGACTCGATTCAATACTGGCACCGGTTGATCACCGAAACCATGGTCGCGATCATCTCATGCTGCCGCCGCTTCAGCGGAAGTTCGGGCGACATGAGCGCGCCGAAGGTGCTGAATGCGTGATAGAGCGCGTCCGGGATCAGCGTATGCGAACCCACAATAGACGATCCCCCGGACTCGTCCGGGTGCACCGGATCGGCATATTCTCGCGGATAAACCAGCCTCTGCTCGGCAATGGCTTGCCGCAACTTGTCATCAGCCTCAGAAAAAGGAATTGTTTGGATCCATGTCATAAAGCGCTCGCCCTCGCACAACAGTGTCCCAGATTTAGCATCCGAAAAGGTACTCCCCCCGCATCACGTCCACATAGCACATTAATACTAGAACTAGTTTCATACATGGTCTTGGCATTTATAGTTTTTGCTTTTCCGAAAGAAACGCTTTGAAAGGGTGCGGCTTCCAGCGCGCCGTTAGCGGTCGAAAATCCAGTCGCGAAGCGACGATATTCATTAGCCCCGCACGTAAGTGCGGGGGGGAAGTAAGTAAAGGAAGCGAGTCCCCGCAGGGGACGGCACTAGTTCTTACGCGACCTCTTTTAGCCCCTGAGGAAGCCTTCATTCCCTCCCCATAGTGTTTACGGAGACCAACTCCAGAACTGATCCCATTAAGATGGTTGCGAAAGCCACAAATCCGGCGAAACTCAGCCCGCCCAGACTGGTGCCCTTGGTAACTCGTTCGTACACTCCCTTTCGGTAACCCTTGGTAACCATGCGATTCGTGACGCCCGGTCGTACAATTGGCCTTGTCCGGAAGGCCATCGTCAAGTCGAGAGTTCGGCCTCCCGATAGTTCCTCGAGAACAGTTTCTCTGAATAAAAGATCGGTAACCAAACCAGGGCTGGAGTTCGCACTGATATGGCGTTCGGTTTCGGGTTCAACAAACAAAAAATTCTCAGCGCTGCGGAGAAGTATGTCCAGCAGGGCAAACTGCCCAATGCCATTGCTGAGTACGAAAAAGTCCTCAAGGCCGATGCCAAAGACCTCACGGTCAGCAACACTGTCGGCGACCTCTACGCCCGCCTCGGCGAGATCGATAAAGCCACGGAACAGTTCAAAGTCGTCGGCGATGCCTATGCCAGCCAGGGATTCACCGTCAAGGCCATCGCCATGTACAAGAAGATCAGCAAGCTCAAGCCCTCGCTTGAGAGTGTGCTGAAGCTGGCGGAACTCTACACCCAGCAAGGCCTTTTCAACGACGCCCGCGCGCAATACTTGCAGGTCGCAGAAGAATTCCTCAAGGCCGGAGAATTGGAAAATGCCGTGCGCATCTTCCAGAAGATTCTGGAGATGGACCCGGAAAATGTGAACATGCGGGTCCGGCTGGCAGAAGTGTACATCCGCCTCGGGAAGAAAACGGAAGCCTGGCAGATTTTCTCCGCCGCCGCCGAAGGCATGCGTTCCCGCGGCTCACTCGCAGGGGCCGAAGAAGTTCTGCAGCGCATGCTCAAACTCGACCCCGGCAATGCCTATGCGCTGCTGCTGCAGGGACGCAACCTGCTCGAATCAGGCGATGCCGAAGCCGCAATCGTTTCGCTGCAGAAAGTTCCCGATCTCGACTCCAATCCCGACGGACTGCGCGCCCTGTTGAAGGCTTTTCTGCAGACCGGACGGCTTTCCGATGCTGGAACTCTCGCCAACAAGCTGTTGACGGTGCACAACGATTTAACCTCGATTTCCACCTTCGCCGACGCCCTGATGCAGGCGGGCCAGTATGAGAATGCGCTTCAGGTTTACGGCCAGCACGCCGACCGCTTGCTGTCCGAGAATTCAGAAAAAGTTCTTGAACACCTGCACACCGTTATCGGGCACGTACGCGAGAATCCTGCTTCTCTCGAGAAGTTGCTGGACCTCTTCCACAAGGCCGGAGAAACCACTCACCTCACCGAAGTGATTGAACTTTTGGCACATGCCAGCGTCCAGTCTGGCGACTTGCCGCGCGCGCGCGATCTTTATCAGAAGTTGGCCACGCTCGAACCTCAGAACACCCTGCACCTGAAGAACTACCAGCAGGTGGTCAGCCAGCTCGGCGGAAGCACTACCGGCTCCAAGCTCATCACCCCCGAGGAGGCGGCCGTCATCGTGGACGAACTGGAGGCGACAGCTCCCTCCATCCACCAGCATTATTCCGACGAGGTCTCACTCTCCATTCGCTCGGCGCTTACGGATGCCGAACTCTTTATTTCTTACAACATGCCCGCGAAGGGATTGGTCCCGCTGATCGCGGCACTGCCGCAGGCGCCACACGATCTGCGTCTGAACCAGCGCCTTGCGGCCTTACATACCCGCGCCGGACGTTTCGCCGAAGCCGCCCTCTGTTGCCGCACCCTGCAAACTCTTTACTCTGACGCCGGATATCCCGATGAAGCGACGCGCTACAGCGAACTCGCCGACCGCAGAGCTGACGATCGAAGAAGAGACTGCAACTGAAGAAGTGCCCGCACCGGCCGCCGCATGGCCCGCGTTCGCCGGAAAGCCAGTCCACGAAGTGGCGGACGTTGCGAGCGCCCAGCACGCTGAATTCGCAGTCATCGATGACGCGCCCTCACCTGCGATTGAAGCGGCGGCGCCTGCCGAGATCGACCTTTCCTCCGAATGGGACGACACCATCACAGTAGAAGCCGACGCGCCCGCTGCCGAAGCCACGGAAATCGAGATCCCTGACGCCATCGGCGATCATATTGGCGACCACGAAATTCCCCTCGCCGCCGAAACCGGCAAGGCGGAAGAAATCGTCGATGAGATTCGCTTCTATCTTTCCCACGGCATGCCCGAGCAGGCATGGGCAGG
>WNFG01002079.1_pt1 | contig 27368 bp, 23 predicted proteins | sample 5400431 | NCBI WGS metagenome assembly WNFG01 (sample SAMN13153346, study PRJNA577476) | soil metagenome | isolation source: 120 cm saprolite under Douglas fir tree site 2 hole 3 replicate 2 | place: USA:California | collected 2015-04-18 | reverse complement strand
CATGCCTTATCGTTTCTTTTCGAGTAATTGGGCGACTTGAATGTAATAGTTCCGCGCCTTCTCGCGGTCGCCCGCCATCTGCGCGGCGTGTGCTGCTCCCGAGAGGCTGTTCAAGCGGCCGGGCGAGTCCTTCAGCGATCGCTCGAATGCTTCCAGCGCCGGCTGCGGCCGGTTCGTCGCCAGCAGAAAGTCGCCGAGCATTTCCCGCGCGGGGAGGATAGAGCCCGGCGTGACGGGACTCTTGTCCATCGAGTCTTCGAGGTCTGCCGCCGAACGAAGCAGCCCCTCGGCATCAGCATATTTATTCAAAGCGTAGGCGATCCACCCTTCGACGGCGCGGATCTGTATGTCGACCTGATCGGCCCAATAAACGCTCTTCTGATCGATCAGCTTCTGGCGCAGTTGCTTCAACCGTTCGACGTCGCCGTGCGCGCGTGCGGGATCGCCGTTGCGCGCGTTGCCGATTCCGGCGGCAAACCAGGTCACCGCCTCCGCGTACGGGTAGCGGTCCCACGGAAAATCGGCGGGGCGAACGGTAAGCGCTGCCGCGTCCGGCCAGCGCCTGCGCTCCAGCGCGAACCGCGCGGGCACCGAGGCGAGCGCGTAGTAGCCGGCGAAGTTCTCGACGTCGAGAGACTTGATCGCCGAGAGCTCGCTGACCAACTGGCGAACCGGCTCATCGTCACCAAGCTGTAGATAGGCGTAGGCGAGATAGTCGGAGGCGTGAAGGTCGTCAAAGGAAGTGGCGCCCGGATGCGTGCGCGCCGCATGCTCCCGCGCCGCCTTCGCCGCGCTGAGGTTGGAGTCGATGGTCTCCTGCCACATTCCGAGGCGCACGAAAATGTGAGAAGGCATGTGAAGCGCGTGCGGAGACGAAGGGGCGATCTTCGCGTATGCGTACGCGGCGTTGAGCGCCAGCGGCGCCAGCGCGGGATAGTCGAAGGAATGGATCAGATAGTGGGCGATCCCGGGGTGATCCGGATGTTTCGCGAGCAGCCTGTTGAAGATCTCCGCCGCATTCTTCTGGTAGGTGTAGGTCTTGTCCGCGGGAGTGGACATCCCGTGTGCGATGAGCGCCAGGCCGTAGAAGATCGCCGCTTCATCGTCATTGGGGAAATCGGTGGTGAGATGCGCCATCGCCGCTTCATAGGCGCGCGAGCGCGTGATGATGTCGTCGTGCTCGACGTCGTGGTAGAAGGCGGCCATGGCGTCGATATAGCCGTTCTCGCGGGCGGTCTTCGCACCGGCCGACTTCGCTTTCGCGGCGGCGGCGACGCCGCGCGCGAGCTCGGCCGGCGAGTAGGGCGATGGCCAGACCTGGTGGTAATTGCTCATGGCAACGCCCCACCAGGCGATTCCGCATTGCGGATCGGCCTTGGCCGTTTCGGTAAACGCTTTCTCCGCCTCCTCGTACCAGAACGAGTGCAGGAGCGCCACGGCTCGCGTGAATCGAGCCTGCGCATCGCTGCTGCAACTGACGGGGAAGGAGACGGTACCCAGGCGCTCCGCGGCCGGGCCGTGATGCTCGTGCTGCTCGGTCTGGGCGGCGAGCGGTTGAGAAACGAAAAGAAGAATCGCGATTCCTGCGACAAGCCGCATGAGCTTCCCTCGCGCCGATTGTAGCGGAGGGTGAAACCGGTTGTCGGTTGTCCTTTGGATCCGGCGGCGCCGGTCGCGCTGCAAGCCTACGTTGTCGGCGTATTGGGGCGCGCGCCACCGCGCCGGCGGCGGCGACGGCGCGGGCCACCGGCAGCCGGTTGCGGTCCGGGAGTGTCGTCATCATCCAGCTCGGGCTCGGGCTCTGAGACGGATTCCGGCTTGATGCCGCGATCCTGCAGCTTCTCTTCGTCGAGCAGCCAGACCCACTGTGTAGCGGCATTCTTGGCTTCGGGGCGTTCGCGTTTCGGCTGAGGAGGACGCGCTGCGGCCGGGCGCGGCTCGCGCGAGATTCGCTGCGGTATCGGGCGGCGTTCCTCGACCGGTGCTTCCATCCGCTTGAGGCGGACCAGTACTTCTTCGCTGAGACGGCGGTTGACCGAGATCAGGTCGGCCACGAGTCCGATCAGCAGAGTCTGAAATCCGATGATGAGGAACACGGCGGCCAGAATGAGTGACTGGATATGTCCGCCGCGCTCTCCGTTCGCGAAGTGCCACAGAAACCGCACGCCAAGGGCGGAGCCGGCCAGCAGCAGCACGGCGCCGATGGCGAAGAACGTCTTCAGCGGTTTATAGATCGTGTAGATCCGAAAGATCGTCGCGGTTGACTTGCGCAAGTAGGTTCCGATGCCGTGATACAGACGCGACGGCCGCGTCGGCGCGTTCGTGCGGACCGGAACGGATTGCACGCCGAGGTTGCGGTTGCCGGCCTGAATGACGGTTTCCAGCGTATAGGTGAAGGGGTTGAAAACGTTGATCTGCATGGCCGCGTCGCGGGAGAAAGCGCGGAAGCCGCTGGTCACGTCGCTGACGCGGATTCCGGAAGCGAGGCCGACGGTGCGGCTGCCGAGACGCTGCAGCAGGCGCTTGAACGCCGACATGTGCGGCGACTTCGCTACCTCGCGGTCGCCGATGACCACATCGGCGGAGCCACGCATGATCGGAGCGACGAGCTTGGGGATATCGGCGCCGGCGTACTGGTTGTCGGCATCGGTGTTGACGATGATGTCAGCGCCGAGGCGGAGCGCCGCATTGATGCCGGCCAGGAAGGCCGAGGAGAGGCCGCGATGCGTCTTGAGTTGCACGACGTGTGTCGCGCCCGCTTTGCGCGCGGCCTCGGCGGTGTTATCGGAAGAGCCGTCGTCGATGACCAGGCTTTCGATGCTGGTGATGCCGTCGATCTTCTTCGGGATGTCGCGAAGCGTCTGCGCGATCGTCGCTTCTTCGTTGAAGGCAGGGATTTGAACGATAAGCTTCATGCGGTGAAAGTGTCAGTCATCATGCCTGTGGAGCGGATCGGCGGCGACGCGGAGCGCGCGATCGAATCGGTGCTGCGTCAGGATGCGCCGTTTCCCTTCGAATTGATTCTGGTCTCCGCGGCACCGTTGGTGATTGCGGTCGGGACCGGCGTACGAAACGTCATCGAACCGAATCGTAATCCCGCAACTCGAAGAAATCGAGCGGTTTCCGACGCGAGCGGGGAGATCCTGGCTTTCATCGATGACGACGCGGTCGCCGATGCCGGCTGGCTTGCCACCGCCATTTCCTATCTCGACGCCCATCCCGATGTCCTGGCTCTCGGCGGCCCCGATCCCGCGCCGCACGATTCCACGCCTGCCGAGCTGATCTCTGAAACGCTGCTGGCTACGCCGTTCATCGGCAGCGGTGTGGCGTGCCATGAGAGCCGCCCGGGGATTTTCGCCGTGGCCAGCCCGAGCGATGTGGCGCTCGTCAATCTCTTCGTCCGGAGGAAGGCTTTCCGGGGATTCGATGAGTCGATCGGCTACATCGGTGAAGACACCTCGCTGATCGCGTCGCTCCTTCCGGCGGTCGTCTATCACGCGGGAGTGCGGGTGTTTCATCGCCGGCGGCCGTTTCCCGGCCCCTACCTCCGCCAGCGCTGGCGTTATCGCGTCAAGACGGGCGAGATGCTCGCGCGCGGATCGGTGCCGTACGCGAAGAACCGCAAGATCCGGGCGTTCCTCTTCGTCGGCGCCATCGCCATCATCGCCGCGCCGATCGCCATCGTCCCGTACTTCGTGGCCACGCTCATCCTCGGCGCGCGCACCACGCGCCTGAAAAGAAGCGACTGGATCGTGCTTCCGTTCGCATTCGCCGCGCATCATGCGACGTACTTCGCGGGGATCGTGTGGGGGTGGGCCGTCTCAAGAATCACGAGCCTGCCGTTTGCGAAGCCCCCTCATCCGCCTTCGGCACCTTCTCCCCCAAAAAGCGGGGGAGAAGGGCTCTCGAGGTGAGGGTGTGGCGGGTATCAACAGAAGATGAGATGCGTTGGTTCGCTGCGGAGTCTCACATTGCCTCGGCAGCAACAACGACTTTCCAATCGAGAGTCCTTCTCCCCCGCGCTTTTTGGCGGGGGAGAAGGATGTCCCCGTTCGCACAGGTGCCGACAGGCGGATGAGGGGGAAGTTCTCGCGCGATCTGTCATGCCGGCCGCACACCCTGCTACGATTTATGCATGCGCAAACTCGCCATCCTCCTTCTCTTCGCCACCGCTTGTGCTTCGACGACGCCGGCGCCGGCTGTCGCGCCCGCGGAAACCCGGCCGATGACTCCGGGCTCCGTTCCGATCGCCCCTCGGGGTGTCTCCTGCAACAGCGCGGTCGTGGTCGATGGCGCGAATGGACGCGCGGCAACCATGGAGGACCAGTGGATCGCCGAAAACTATCCCGGCGCGAAAGTGATGAAACGGTCGACGGCGACATGTAACGACAAGCCGGCCGACATCGTTGAAATCGAGACCGCGAACGGCGAGAAGCGTTCGGTTTACTTTGCGCCTGCCACGCGGTGAAGGATTACGCGGCCCTGCTGCACCGTTGAGCGCTTTCGAGCGATGAAGTTCACCGACAAGCTGCAGTACCTGCGTTACCTCGTCGACAAACGGGGAATGAAGCCCGTCTACATGATTCTCGGGCTGACGTACGACTGCAACTCGTTCTGCCGCACCTGTTTCAACTGGGAGCAGCTCCGGAAGAACAAGGAGCACGAGCTCTCGTTCGAGGAGCTGCAGAAGACATTCTCCTCGCTCGGCGATCTCCTTTTCGTGGTCATGAGCGGCGGCGAGCCGTTCCTGCGCCGCGACCTGCCGGACGTCTGCGCCATGCTGTCGTCGCAGAATCACGTCAAGCAGATCACCATCCCCACCGGCGCCATCGCCAGCGAGCTGACGGCGCGATCCACGGAGACGGCGCTCCAGCGCTGTCCCGACACGCAGATCGTCGTCAACCTGTCGATCGATCACGTCGGCGAGAAACACGACTGGATCCGCGGCGTGCCGGGCAACTACGAGCGTGCCAGGAAGACCTACGCCGCGCTGATGCCGCTGCGCGAAAAGTACGGCAACCTGACCGTCAACGTGCACACTTGCCTGTGCAGCTACAACGCCGACGATCTCGATGAATTGTTCGTCGCCGTCCGGCGCGATTTCCCGGACATCTCCTTCCACTCGTTCGAGATGCTGCGCGGCGATCAGCCCGACAAGAACATCCAGCCGATCTCGACGGAGAAGTACCGCCAACTGCTGCCGAAGCTCGAGGCCTACTGGAACACCTATTCGCACTACGACAGCTTCCTGAAGTTCGTGAAGATCTACACGCGGCGGCTGGAGCTGGAGATCCTCGAGCAGGAGACGCAGGTCAAACCGTGTCACGCCGGCCGGATCTCGGGCGTGCTCGACGCGCGCGGTGAAGTGAAGATGTGCGAGCTTCGCGACGCCGTCGGCAACGTGCGCGATACCGGCTATGACTTCGGCAAGCTCTGGTTCTCGCCGGCCGCCGACGCCCAGCGCGCCTCGATCAAGGCCAAGGAGTGCCATTGCACCCACTCCTGCTTCATGTCGTCGTCGCTGGTGTTCGACGTACGGACGTGGGGCGCGTACTTTGCCTCGACGGTGGTGAATTTTTTATCGGCGGCATGAGTAAAAAGGGAGTCGGGAAACGGGGGTCGGGAGTCGAAAAACGACACGACGCCCCGCAAGCTCCGACTCCCGACTCCCGACTCCCGACTCCCGTGAAGGTCGCCATCGTCGGTCCCGTCTTTCCCTTCCGCGCAGGAATCGCCTACTGCACGACGCGGCTGGCCGAGGAGATGCGGAAGGGTTACGACGTCGACGTCATCTCCTTCTCCCGCCAGTTTCCAAAGCGCTTCTATCCCGGCGGCGATGACATCGATCCGACGCTGCCGCGCGCGGATGCCGCATTCATCATCGATGTGATCAACCCGCTGACCTGGCTGCGGGCGGGTTGGCGGCTGCGGCGGTATGACGCCGTGATCTTCGTCTGGTGGGTGTGGCTCTTTGCTCCGGCGTACCTGACCATGATCGCCCTGCTGCGGCGGAAAACCGGCGTCATCCTGCAGTGCCACAACGTCGGCGACAAGGAGCCAGCGGCGTGGAAACGGTGGCTGACCGATCGCATGCTCCGGCGCGCCAATGCGCTCGTGACGCATGCGCGCACGGAGGCGGACGAGGGGTGGAAACGTTCGCGCGGGCGGCGCGTGGTCAGGACGTTCCTGCCGGTTCACCAGCTCGGCGGCGTCATCCCCTCGCGCGCGATCGCTCGCGCCACCCTTGGCATTGACGACGCCGCGAACGTCGCGCTCTTCTTCGGGCACGTCCGCCCGTTCAAGGGACTCGATATCGCCTTACGCGCGTGGCCGGAGCTGACGAGCGATGTGCTGCTCGTCGTCGCGGGGGAGGCGTGGTGGGAGCGGGCGGCGGATTATGAGAGTTTGGCCAGGGAGCTTTCACTGCCTGTCATCCTGAACCGCCGCCCAGCCGGGTTGCAGGCTGGGGATCCTTCGCCGTCCTCAGCCCCATCCGGGGCATCGGCGGCTCAGGATGACAGGGGTGTCCGTTTCGATTTCCGCTTCATCCCCGACTCAGAGATCGCCACGTACTTTGCGGCGGCCGACGTCGTTCTCGCGCCGTACCGCATCGAGGCGCAGAGCGGCGTGGCCCTTACGGCGTTTCACTTCGCGCGGCCGGTCATCGCCACCACCGTCGGCGGGCTTCCGGAGATTATCGACGGCAACAACGGCACCCTCATTCCGCCGGAAGACCCTGCGGCGCTGGCGGGTGCGATCGATGATTTCTTCACTACGCGCGACCGGGTGGCGATGGAGCGCGCGGCCGCGGCGTCTGCCGGCCGCTACTCATGGCCGGAATACGCTGCTGTGTTCGCGGACTTAGTGGACGGGAGATGAAACTCAACCCTCGCCGCATCAAAGTCGGCCTCGAGCTGACGTCGAAGTGCAATCTTCGCTGCGGCATGTGCCCGCTGCCGGTCTTGCGCCGTCCGTACGAGGACATGGTGTGGCCGATGGTGGAGAAGGCCGAGCGCGAGATCCATGGCGCCGGTCTGAAGCTCAAATGGCTGCACGAGATGGGGGAGCCGCTGCTGTACGCCCGGATCGACGACGCCATCCGCCTCTTCCCCGAGGCCAGCCTGTCGACGAACGGGCTGGTGCTGACGGAGGAGATCGGCGCGAAGCTGTTGGCATCGCCGCTGAAACGGATCCGCATCTGCGTCGACTCGGTCAACCCCGAGGTCTATCCGCAACTTCGTACGGGAGGCGACTTCGACAAGCTGATCGTACTCACCGGCGCGTTCCTGGAGCAGGCGAAAAGCCATCCGATCCGGATCGAGATTCAGAAGATGCGGTCGAGGCTTACCCTCGAGGAGACGGTCGACGACTTCCGGGCCCTGTTCGATCTGAAGAAGTACCGCAATGCCCGCGTCATCGAGAAGACCTGCGAGGCGCTCGATGTGAATGAAGAGACCGACCTGCACGGGAAGTTCTACGGCTGCGTGCAGGGGGCATTCTTCACCTGGGTGGTGATCTTCGCCGACGGCCGGGTCACGCACTGCTGTTACGACGCGCACGGCGATCAGGTCCTCGGCGATCTGAAGACGCATTCGCTCAACGAGATCCTCGACTCGCCCCGCTTCGCAGCTATGCAGGACGATTTCGCGCGGCGCGACTTCACGAACCTCCCTCGCTGCGCGGAATGCTTCAAGCACGGCGGCGAGTCGCACACGTTCAACGACGTCCTCACGCGCGTGCAGAACCTGCCGGGCGTGGCCAAGGATGTCGTGCGCAAAGTGATCGACGTGCGGTACCGGACGTGATCCATCTCCTCAACGTGGTTTTCGGTCTGATCCCAACGCTGATCCTCGGCGCGAGCATCGCCGCCGGCGTCGATGATGACCGCAGTCACCGCCGGATGTTCCTGTTCGTCTACGGTCTCTGGTCGATCACTCTGGCGATGTGGAACTGGATGAGGTCGGCGCCGATGGCCTGGATTGCGCTCTGGATTGTGGCCGGGTTAGGCAGCCTGGCGGTCTGTATGTACAATCGGCGCGCCGGTACCTCCACGGAGGAACCATGAATTGCAGCAAGGCAGTCGCTCTCATCAGCAGTTTCGTCGTACTGGGTGCCTGTGCGCACAACACCGCGGTGACGACCCCCGTCGCTTTGAAAGTCACGTCAGAGAACGGCGGTAAGACCTTCGCCAGCGACGTGCGTAAGGCCACTCTGAAAGCCATCAGTGACAGCGTGCCGCAGGCACGTCCGCTGACCGTCACGGTCGATCTGGATGTCACGGCGGAAAGGGTGGCAACGTCGCCGTTCAAATTCTACGACGTAGGCGGTTCGCGGCAGCGCACCGTCCCATCCACCGGTTCCAATCCACAGGCGGAGGGCTCTCTCCCAACAGTACCGGACAATGGGTTCCCCGCTTCCCCGGAGACGTATGAGCAAGTGACCGGGGTACGTGTGTCGTACACGATCAGCGATCCCGGCGGGCGCGTCATCGAATCGGACCACTCGCGGTTCGACTTGAGCCCGAGTCCCCGCATTGACGGAAAGCTCGCGGTAGGGGTTGAACCTTACAGTTCGTCGGCCCCGACCAAAGGCCCCTATTTGATCAACCGCAACCTGGTCACCGCTGCAGCCGGCTTTCTCGCTTCCCGCGTGAAGGCACTCAGCCGGTAGGGAGCTCACAGTATTGCTTTAACTTCTTGCGACGCCCTTAGTCGAGAGGGCTCTCGACGAGACAAGGTTGCCGACGATTCCAGTGAGAGTGCGAGAAATGCTGGCTACCTTCTGTTGCCGTCAGCGCGGCGGTCGCAACGTCCAATTACCAAAGCCGGGTTGACGAACCCGGCCTACGTGCTACCCTCCCGCGCCGCATGAGCGTTCGCCGCCGCGTCGTACTCGCCGTCATCATCGTCCTCACGATCGCCATCGATCAGGGGACGAAGGTGATGGCGCGGGCGTCGCTGAGGAACGCCTTCCCTCGTCACTATGCCGGCGTTCTGACGCTGCTGTACACGGAGAACCCCGGCGCGTTTCTTTCGATCGGCTCCAATCTGCCCGCGAACGTGCGGCACGCGGTCTTCGATGGGCTGGTCTCGATCGGTCTGCTCGCCGCGGCCTTCGTCCTCTTCACCGGGCGGATGCAGCCGGGACCGGATGACCTGGCCATCGCCTTCATCACCGGCGGCGGCGTGGGCAATCTGATCGATCGCTTCCGCCTCGGCGGCCGCGTCTCCGACTTCATCTATCTCGAAGCCGGGCCGCTTCACACCGGTGTCTTCAACATCGCTGATATGGCCATCACCGGCGGCGTGTTGTGGCTCGCGCTTTCGTGGGCCATCGCTTCGATGCGCAGGAAGACGGCGTCATGAGCGATGCCTCCCCCTACCTGACCTTCGACCGCGCGGCGTGGGCCTCCCATCGCGGCGAGACGGCCATGACGCTGACGCCGGACGACGTGACGGAGCTGAGCGGAATCAACGAGGCGCTGTCGATGACGGAGGTCGAGGAGGTCTATCTTCCGCTCTCGCGCCTGCTGAACCTGCATGTCGCCGCCGTCGGGCAGCTCCATCGTGTTTCGTCGCAGTTTCTAAACACATCCGCGCCGAAGGTACCGTACGTCATCGCCATCGGCGGGAGCGTGTCGGCCGGCAAGAGCACGACCGCGCGCGTTCTCCGGACGCTGCTGGCGCGCGGCCCCGATCGCCTCCGCGTCGATCTCGTGACGACGGACGGCTTCCTCTTTCCGAATGCCGTGCTGGAAGAGCGCGGCCTCATGCAGAGGAAAGGCTTCCCTGAGAGCTATGACCGCCCGCGCCTGGTCCAATTCGTTTCCGACCTGAAGTCAGGCCTTTCCCCCCTTTCCGTGCCGCTTTACTCGCACTTCGTCTACGACATCATCGATGACGAGCATCAGGTCGTCGACCGGCCGGACATCGTTATCCTGGAGGGACTCAACGTTCTGCAGAGCGGCTCGGTCCACTCGGTCTTCGTCTCCGATTTCATCGATTTCTCGATCTATGTCGATGCCTCGGAGGCGGATCTGGAGGCGTGGTTCCTCGACCGTTTCCGCAAGCTCCGCGAAACCGCCTTCCGCGATCCGGCGTCGTTCTTTCACACCTTCACGAAAATCCCGGAAGAGGAAGCGATGGCGACGGCGGCCTCCGTCTGGGAGCGTATCAACCTGGCCAACCTGCGCGAGAACATCCTCCCGACCCGCGAACGCGCGCGCCTGATCCTCGGCAAGGCGGCCAGCCATGTGGTGGAGCGGGTGATGTTGCGGAGGTTGTAGGCTCAGTCGCCGTCGACCAGACGGTGCCGGCCGCGGTCGATGTGCAGGGCAAAGATGTCCGGCCGGGCGTAGTGGCCGGCGGTATCGAGGTCCCAGATCGGCTCGCAGGCGCGCTCGATGGTCGCGTCGCGGTCGAGGAACGCCGGGGCCGCCTGCACCGCCGCGATCTTGATCACGACGGGATCATACGACGCCGGTGCCTTGCCCGCATTTCACGTACACGCTCGGCCACCGCGCGGATCACTTCGACGCGGAGTCCCGGACGCTTCCGTACGGCTGCCACGTTCCGGCTACGAGAACATACGCGCTCGTGTCGTCGACGCCGCTGCCGGTGGGAGTGACCCGGTTGGGGATGAAGAGATCCTGACTGCCTTTGAGGATCATGCCTTCGGTGTTCTTCACGCGCAACGGACCTCCCCAGGCGTGCTCGTTGGAAACGGCCATCTGACTAGTCGAGCTCCCCGCGCTGGACTGGCCGCCGCGTTCGCGCCACGCGTCGCGCCCGGCAATTTTCCGGAACGAGGTCACACTGCCGTCCGGGTGCACCAGCTCGAATGCCGTTCTCTCCTCGACTTTGTAGGTAGTGCTCTTCTTCGATACGAGCGTTTGCTGGTCGAGGGACGCGGAGGATTGCTCGAAGAGCGTGTCGGGTGCGAGCATCTCCTGGTGTGCGGCGCCATTGACCACCGTGACCGCCACCGTTGAGGGGACGTAGCCCGTAACGGCGACGGCGACGTCGTAGGTGCCACCGGGAGCGAAGAGATCGTAATGACCGGGTGTACTTTCGACGAGCTGCGCATCCTTGCGCGGCGTCTTCAGGCGCATCGTCGCCGTCGCGCTCGAGGTCACGGAAAGCGACGCGACGCCGCGGGAGGGCTTGATCGGCACGGACGTTCTCTGACCCGCCTTAATCTGCGCAATCGCGGACGCGAGAACGATTCCGCTGACTTGGCTGGTTACGCTGTACCTGCCCGGAGGCAGCGTCAGGTCGCTGCCGTTCCATGCGATCTGCAGGTTCGCGGCATCCCGTACGGTGATGGCGGCCGCCATCACCGTGAGCCGGCCCAACCCGGCGGGCAGGCTGGCCGGCACCGTAGGCTCGTTGTCGATGTGCAATGTGCCCGGCGCTGTCCTCGTCGGCACGTTGACGTTCAACGCGGTCGCGCCGTGCTCGAATGGCTGCAGATGCACCGGCCCCATACTGGCGGCAACCGGAGGTTTCTCATCCGGTACTAGGCGCATGGGCGGCGGGACTCGTTTCGGCACCCACACAAGGTTGCTTAGCGCGAGCTGTCCGGTGGTCAGCTCCGCGCGCGCCTGCAGGTAAACACCATCAACTGCCGTCTGAACGTTCCCGGGCACCTTCGTATCGGTGAGCTTCCGCTCACCCGTGTAGATCGAGGCAGTCCGCGGCGCCGCGCCGATGGGCGTCAGCGAGTAGTTGCCGTTTCCGGTACTTGTCAATTGGTACGCGACCTTATGATGCAGGAGCTCGCCGGTACCTCGGCCGGCCGGCCGTGCCGCTAGGAACGAACAACAGGCGATCACTGCCGCAATCGGGATCGCTGCCCAGCCCGGCCAGGCCAGACGGGGCGGCAGCGTGCGCACGGAATCCGGAACGACGCTCGGCAGGCGCGAGGCCGCGTCTCGTAAGGTGCGACGCACGGCTCTCTCCACCGGCGGTGTGTGCCGCAGCGTTCCGACCGCCGCCTCCACCTCTTCGCGCAACGGACCTTCCGCGAGTGCTCCGAGGAGATTCAGGGGCTCCGCGTACGAGCCCTCTCCCATCGCCGAGACCTGCATCTGCTGCATGGCCAGATCGAGTTGCCAGCGCAGATGCGCTACCGAACCGGCGGCCGGCTCGGAGTCGTGCAACACCTCGAGGAGGAAATGCCGGATTCGTCGCTCGCGCGACGGCGTGTCGGTCCGTTCGGCAGCCAGAAGCCGGACGGTCTCCTCCTTCGGCAGGCAGTACCGCTCGCCGCGGAACGTTCCCTCGGCGGCGAGGAAGAGGACGACTTCCTCCGGAATGTCGGGCGCGTAGCGGCGGCGCAATTCGTCGGCAAGAGCGAGCGTCGGCGACGGTACGAGAGCGATCAGCCGTTTCATCCGTTCGATGTCGTCTTCACCCACCGCCCGCGGTGCATCCGCCAGGTCGTTCGGTACCGCCAACGACGTGTGCGCGAGGTCCCATGCCATTCCTCGGAGCCCGTTGCGCGTAAACGGCCAGACGCGGATGGGAAGGCGCCACAGTGCGGAAGGCCAGTACGCGGCATTGGCTACGGGATTCAGCCACGCGCGATAGGCCCAGCGCCGCAGCACCATGCAGGCCGACGCATGCTGCTCGATGATCCGGCCCGCGGTATCGCCGCTGCTGATGATGAGGAGGGATAGCTCGCCGCGCTGGCCGGACAGCCGCTCGAGCGTCACGCGCTGGCCGAAGCTCTCGCTCCAGACAGTAGAGGGGTCGGAGTTGAAGAACCACCTCTCGATGGCCACGCGCTGCCGGACGAGCTCCGCGACGAGAGCATCGACCTTCTCGCGCCACGGCCGCATCTCAGCGCCCGTATCCTGCAGGACCAGCACAGCGGCATTGCGCGGCGGCGCCTCGAACGCCAGTTGCGGACACATGCCGGCGCCCAGCGTGAGGCGAAGACTTTGTTCGATATCGAGCCGGTCGCTCTGTTCGTCCACCTCGACGCCCTGGCCGATGATCGTGGCCACGTCCTCGACCAGGGTCCGGTCGATCAGCGGCTCGGCGCGCTTTACGGTCGTCTCGTACCGCGACGGGCCGGTGGTACCGGCAATCGTCTCATTCAGGTACGCTCTCTTCCAACGCGCACGCCGCCTTTGCGTTTGCCATATGGCGGCCGCGCACACGATGACCAATGCCGCGATGCCAGCGGCTACCGCGGGCGTTCGGAGTGAATTGCCTCGAGGCTCGGGCGGCAACGGCGGTGGCGGAGGAGGCGTTGGCGTGTTGGCCCTTGCAGACGGACGTGGCTGTTCGATGTGAGTCGGCGTGGGTTGATGCTTCCACCGCCACACCTTCCAGCCGCTCAGGGCCGAGATGACCAGGAGGACGAGCGCCAGCGCGGCCAGGAACGTTCGCGCGCGCGGCACCTGGCGCGTCCGCGGTGGCGGTGGAGGCGGTGCCGGCTCCTTCTCATCGAACCATTCGTCGTACGCGGTGCGGACGTCCGCCAGCTCCTGCTCGTTGCGGGCAACGATCGCGGCCACCGCGTCGCGGAGCAGGACCGGGTCTGTCGAGGGCCAGCGCAGAAGCAGCCGCTCCAGCGAGCGGTAATCGCGAAGGCCGGTGGCGATCCCGCGCTGGCGCAGCGACCAGAGAAACTCGCCCAAAGGGAGGACGTCGCCGATCGACGGGTCATCCGGTGGCGGCAGAAGCGAGGCGGTCGAGGTCACTTTCGTTCTTGATCATCGCCCCCTGGAACGGCAGCGACGCCAGCGGGGTGCGCTGGAGCATCTCCGGATCGACGCCGGCGCGCACGAGCATGCGCAGCCAGACGATCAACTCGCCGGTCGACGGTTTTTTCTCCAGCCGCAGTTCCTTCTGGCGCAACTGCTGGAAGCGCTCGATGGCGACGTCGACGAGGTGGTAGGACACATCGGGATCGAGCCGCTGCCGCAGGATCCGCTGTAGATCCGACTTGGGCGGGAAGCCGATGCGATGAAACACACAGCGGCGGAGGAACGGATCGGGCAACTGCCGCTCGCTGTTGCTGGTGATGATCACGATGGGGCGGTGAAGGGCGCGGAACGGCTCGGCGCGAAGCTCCGGAAGGCGAAACTCCATCCGGTCGATCTCGTCGAGCAGGTCGTTCGGAAAATCGCGCGGCGCCTTGTCGATCTCATCGATCAGCACCACGCGCTGCAGGTCGGAGCGCACCGCCTCGCCCAGGGCCTGCCAGGTCACGTAATTCTCGAGATTCTTTGCACTGGCATCCTCGATCTGCGCGTCGTAAAAGCGGCGGAGGTTGTCGATGATGAACAGCACGTCGCGGGCGCGATGATCGCTCCGCGTGTGGAACTCCAGCACCGGCAGCATCCCCAGCTCCGAGGCGATCGACCACGCTAGCATGGTCTTGCCGGTGCCGCTCTCGCCGGTGATGAGCAGCGGCTGCTCGACGGTGATGGCCGTGTTGACGGCGTTGATCAGATCCTGCGACGGGATGTAGCGCCCGCGCTCGCCGCGCGAGTCGTACGGCATTCCCGGCGGCGTGGAGCCGTCGCCCCGGTATCGGAAGCGCGAGCGGTCGAATGTCACCTCGGCCGGCGCGGTCATAGCCATTGCCAGTACGCTCATGTCGTCGCTCCTTCGGCCGCCACCGGCCGGCGCACGTTGAGAAGGTAGTTGTCGATCGCGCTCAGGACATCCTCGGACGTCCGCACGCGCGGGCCACGCCGCGTCCGGACCCGAATCTCCTCGCGGTCTGCGGCGCTGAACTGTTTGATCGTGCAGAACTGCTCGACGTCCGCCTCCATCACCGGCGACAGCGGAATCTTTGTCGGCTTTACCGCCGACTGCGCGTTGAGCACGTTGTCCATGAAAACGAGCGCGTCGCGCTCCTGCTCGGTGCAGAACCAGTTGCGGCGGCCTAGCAGAGAAGCGAGCCTGCGAGCAAACGTGCGGAAGCCGCGAGCCACGTCCCACTTGACCGGTTGGATGCACTTCAGGCAATAGACCGGCTGCGCCGCGGCCACCTGTTCCGGCAACCATTGCGTGTAGTACTTGAGGAGGAGCTCGTCGTCATAGTCGGACGATTCCAGCGTCCGGTGCATGAGGATGACGTTCTGGTTCGAGAGCTTGTCGCGGAGCACCCGCGGCAGATCGTCAATGGAGTCGTTCTTGTCCTCGGTCAGCGCGCGGAGAAGGCGTTCCAGGTAGTCATCGCGCGTGACCGGCAGCGGCGACCAGTCGACGTCGTGGATCATTGGCGGTGGCTCCATCTTCTGGCGGATGCGCCTCTGAAAACGGTCGTGCGCTTCGCCCGTCGGAGCAGCGATGACGGCCACCTGGTGGTAACGCTCCGCGTACGACTGCTTGACCGACATGAACTCGTTGGCCCGCCCGCATTCGAGCGACGGATACGGATCGGGACGAACGGGGCGGCAATGCAGCCGCGGTGGCGCGGACGGCGTGACGCCGCCAACGCCGTTCATGAAAGGCAGTCCCTTCGCCACCCATCCCGAGGGGCTGCCCGGCTCCTGTCTCACGATCCCACAGTAGAGGCGGTAGAGGGTCTCCGCCTCGGTCTCACGGCCGCATCCGTCGATCCAGTCGAGAGTCACGAATCGCGACAGTTCCGCAGGCGCGCCGATTTCAAGGTCGCGCCGCGGCGCACGGAACACGCCGATGCGAGGGATCGTGTCGCCGCCCGGATCGCGGCGGGCGAAGAGCTGAATCTCTTTGTGCGTCCAGTCGCGTTCGATCCAGGCGCGCGAGATCAGAAAGATGGCGGCGTCGGACTGCTCGACCGCAGCGGGGATGGCGTGCTCGAGATTCTTGCCCGGCCAGTTGCGGGACTCGTCGAGCCACGGCTCCACGCCAGCCGCCGCCAGCCACTTCTCCAGATTTCGGGCCAGCGCCGTGTCGGCGTCGGTATGGGCGTAGCTGATGAAAACGCGGGTCATGTGATATCCGTCACATAGTGGTGTAACGAATGCCCGAAACGTTTCAGAGGCGGGTTGTCGTGAACATTGAACTTCCGTGGCGGCGCGTCCAGAATCCCGCGATGCGCAAGCTGTTGATCGTCCTTCTGTTCCTTGCAACCACCGCGTTCGCCGCGCCGCCTGCCTTCGCTCCCGATCGCAAAGCGGGAGAAGGCGAAGGGCCATTCACCCGGATGATCATCCGCGGCGCGACGTTGGTCGACGGCACCGGCGCGCCGCCGATCGGGCCGGTCGACATCGTCATCGAAGGGAATCGCATCCGCGAGGTGCGCAGCGTCGGCTTCCCGAAGGTCCCCATCAAGCCGGAATCGCGGCCGAAGGATGCGGTGAAGGAGATCGACGGCACCGGCCTCTGGGTGCTGCCGGGGTTCGTCGACATGCACGGACACGCCGGCGGCGAGGAGCAGGGGACGACGGCGGAGTATGTCTTCAAGCTCTGGATGGCGAACGGGATCACCAGCGTCCGCGAGCCGGGCTGCGGCAACGGCGTCGACTGGTGTCTCCACGAGCGCGAGCGCAGCGCCCGAAACGAGATCGTCGCTCCGCGGCTTTTTCCGTACGTGTTTACCCGCCGGAGCCAGTGGGACGGCGGACCGATTGACAGCCCCGAGCAGGCGCGCAAGTTCGTCCAGTTCGTGGCCAAGAAGGGAGCTGACGGAATCAAGATCCTCAGCTCCGGCGATCCGGTTTTCGATCCCGAGATCCTCTGCACCACCCATCTGGCGCAGATGGGGGTGGCGCGGTCGAACATCGTCGATGCCGCCCGCATGGGCCTGCGCGGCATGGAGCATTGGTACGGCCTGCCGGAGTCGCTCTTCACCGACCGGACCATTCAGGATTATCCGACCAGCTACAACTACAACGACGAGATGGACCGCTTCGGCCAGGCCGGGCGGCTGTGGAAGCAGGCCGCGCCGCCCGGAAGCGAGAAGTGGAACGCCGTCATCGACGAGCTGGTGGCGAAGAAGTTCAACATCGATCCGACGCTGACGATCTACGAGGCCAGCCGCGACCTCTCGCGAGCCATGCGCGCCGAGTGGCACGACCGCTACACGCTGCCGTCGCTGTGGCGCTGGTACCAGCCCAGCCGCGCAGCACACGGAGCCTACTGGTTCAACTGGACCACCGGCGACGAGATCGAGTGGAAGAACAACTACCGCATCTGGATGCGTTTTCTCAACGATTACAAGAACCGCGGCGGGCGCGTCACCACCGGCTCCGACTCCGGCTTCATCTTCAAGCTCTACGGATTCGATTACATCCGCGAGCTGGAGCTGCTGCAGGAGGCGGGCTTCCATCCGCTGGAAGTGATCCGCTCGGCCACGATGTGGGGCGCCGAGGCAATTAACGCGCCGCGCGGGACAAAGGTGGAGCTCGGGATCGTCCGGCCGGGCATGCTGGCCGACCTCGTGCTCGTCGATCAGAATCCGATCGAGAATCTCAAAGTGCTGTACGGCACCGGCTGGATGCGCGTGAACGACACCACCGGCGCCGTCGAGCGCGTCGGCGGGATCAAGTACGTGATGAAGGATGGGATCCTGTACGACGCCAGGAAGCTGCTGCACGATGTCGAAGTGATGGTGCAGCACTCGAAGGAGACGGAGGCGAAGAAGTGAGACGCTGCATCGTTTTGATCGTTGTATTGATGTCTGCCGCGTGCGGACGCGAGGAGCCCGAGCCGACAGCCACGTTCCCGAAGAATCCTCCACTGCCGCGGGCGACGTCCGTCTCCCCCGCGCCTCCGGTTACTGCCTCCGCTCCTCGGGGGCCGAACAGGTCGACGCCGCAGAAGTGCGCCGGCGACGGCAGCTACGAACAGGCCCTCGACTGTTTCCGGATCTCGTCCGGTTTCCATTTCACCCTGGCTGACGCCAAAGGCGAGATGTCGCGTCAGACCCCGGGCATGGAGCGCGTCCGTTTCAAGGCCAACGGCGCAATATGGACCGGCGAGGCCAAGCCGTCCGGCGTGGTCTGGAGCCGCGACGGCAAGCACGAGCTGTCGCCCCCCGACATCACCAACCGCGTCTGGCAACGGACGACGATGGTGCTCGATCCCCAGAAGAAGGAAGGGACCGCGCAACTCGCCGGAGTGGAGCCGATCGCCGGCGAGCCCTGCAATCACTACCACTTCACGAACGCCAACAGCGGCGAAGTGAACGACGTGTGGGTCAGCAAGAAGGACGGCAGGATCGTGAAGTGGACGGCGGGTGCGTCAACGCTCGAGCTGCGTTGACGGCGCTTCGCGCGTTGTCGGTTGTCGGTTGTCGGTTCATGCGGTGTGTTTTTGATTTGCGCGACGATTGCTCGTGCTGAATTCGCGATCGCGAGCGCAACGAGCAACCAACCGACAACCGACAACCGACAACGCGCAGCTTACAATCGTCCCATGGCCGGTTACTCAGGCACCCCCCTGGCAACGAAGCTCGGCATCAAGCCCGGCTTCATGATCTTCACCTACGGCGTACCAAAGAACTACGCATCCCTCCTCGCGCCGCTCCCGGATGATGTGCTGTTCTTCAAGAAGTTAATCAAGGCGGTCGATCTCATCCATCTCTTCACGGATTCCGCCGAGGAGCTGTACGCGAAGCTGCGAATCTTCCGCAACGTGATGAGAACCGACGCGCCGATATGGGTTTCGTGGCCGAAGAAAGCGTCGAACCTGCCGACCGACATCACCGAGGATGTCATCCGCAGGATCGCCCTGCCGATGGGATTCGTCGACATCAAGGTCTGCGCTGTCGACGAGACGTGGTCAGGGTTGAAGCTGGTGGTGAGGAAAGGGATGCGGTAACCGGCCACGCCGCTCCGATTGCGGAACCATGCAACCGGATCTCCCGGCCATCGGTCCACGGCCCAGCCAACACCTCTCGAGTTGCCGTCAACAGGTTCGAGGTTGCCGCCAACCGGTTCGCTATTGCTGTCAACAAGTTACGAGTTGGCGTCAACAAAATCTTGTTGACGCCAACACATTCGGAGTTGCCGTCAACCAGTCCGGAGTTGCCGTCAACACGCTTGATGTTGGCGTAAACAGGTCCGGAGTTGCCCGCAACACGTTCAACGTTGCCGTCAACAAGTCCGGAGTTGCCGTCAACGAGTTCGGAGCTGCCGCCAACAGGTCGTTTGTTGTCGTCAACAGATCCGAGTTGGCGCCACCAGGAACGTGTCGACGTCAGCGAACAGGATGTTGCCGTCAACAAGTTTATTGTTGAGGTCAACAAATCCTGGTTGGCGCGGACGAGGATCGAAACGTAGGTCGGACTCTCCAGTCCGACCGGTACTTGCGCGGCGCTAGATTGAATCCCTTCTCGACACGCCCCGAAGTACCCTGACGATGCCGATGATCGAAATCTGTGCAAACGACGTTCTGATCGGGCAAGTGACACTGACCGGTGTCGATGACGGCATGGGCGTCGTGTCCGGATCATTTCGACCAACAGCTCGCTACGGAGGTCGGTCCCCAAATCACGGCAGCGGCCGAGGCGAGACATCAGAACCTGCATGGCGAAGGTGTCGAGCTCCAAGCCCGGACTCCCGCGGGCGAAGTGATCGCGACAGGCTTTGTTGAGATCGACGACTTCGCGGATGCCGGCATGGCGTGCTGTTTATCGCCGGCGCGCACAGAGAATTGGCAAGCGGCCACGGTGAGACGGCCGGATTGCAGGGTGCCGCTGGCGGTGTGCAGATGCACGCTGGCGGATTGCACGGCACGCTGGCTCCCGAGCTAAAATCAAGCTGGCTTGACGCCACACCGTTCGCGGACCGAATACTCAATGAAGGACCAGTTTTCGGGTTTCTACCGACCATCTGCCGCCGACTTCGAAAGGCTCTGGACGAAGGGCCACTTTTCGTTTGACGCGAACGTCCTTCTCGCACTCTACCGATACACGGCTGACACCCGCGTGGACTTTCTGAAAGTGATCGAAGCGATCGCGAGCCGCCTTTGGATTCCGCATCAGGCAGCGATGGAATTCCACCGTAACCGCGCAGAGACGATCATGGGTCAGCAAAGAATGTTCACGGATGTCCGCAAGATCATAAACGTAAACTTCAAGACCCTGTCCGATCAGATCTCCAACCTCAACCTCACCAAACGCCACTCGCTGATCCGGCCAGCCGAATTCCTGAAAACAGTGGAGTCGGCCAATGCAGCATTCGAGGCAGAACTGGAAGCACTGGAGAAAGCGCAGCTCACGATAAGGTCCGAGGATCCGATGCTTAACGAACTCACCAGCCTCCTAAGCGGCGTCGTAGGGTTGCCGTTCACGCAGCAGGAACTCGATGGCATTTACCGCGAGGGAGCCATACGCTACGAGCACAAAACACCCCCCGGATTCGAAGACGCAAAGGAGAAAAAGGGGGCGTATGAATACGCCGACCGCACCTACGAGCGCGCATTCGGTGACCTGATCCTTTGGCGACAACTCCTGCGGTGGGCGAAAGAGCACCACATCAAGGAGCTTATCTTCGTTACGAATGACGACAAGCGCGATTGGTGGCAGACCGTCGAATCACCGACGGGACCACAAGTTATTGGCCCCCGCCCAGAACTTGCAGCAGAACTCCGAGCCCTCGCTGGGGTCGAGCTGTTCTATATGTACCCGGCGGATCGGTTCCTCGACCAAGCGCGCACAGCGCTTAAAATCGACGTTAGGTCCTCCTCCGTAGATCAGGTACGCGATGTTCAGGAGTTCGTTAGGAGCAACTGCCCAACGATGTATCCGGACTCCAACGTCTATATCACATTTCACGGTACCACCAGCTCGCGCTTCCACGATGCATCATTCAACGTTGGGGAGACGATTACATTCAGGGCTGCAAGTTTGGGTTACGACTACGGCTGCGGTGTTCACACGTTTTCGTGGGACTTCGGTGATGGCAGCCACGCGACGAACCAGAGTCCCTCGCATGCGTACGCGGCGGATGGCACGTATAAAGTAACGCTCCATCTTGCGAACCCGACGCAATCGGTCGACCTCACGACCAGCGTAAGGGTCGGCACTGGTGCCTCCGTGCGCTCAGAGGGTTGACACCGAGCGCGGGTGTGGACTGGGTGAGTGTTATCGGGTTCTGCCGCGTCGGTTGCTAGTTAAAGTTAGCTGAGCACAGCCTGAACTGAGCGGAGTTGAAGCGCCCCTCCGCCAACCCGCCAGTCACCTTACATTTGCCCGTTACCCGGCGGCGAGACGCCAGCCGGGCCAGCCGGCGAGACGCCAGCGCTCCGATGCGACGCCGGCGGTAGAGGTCACGCGCGCGCGGGACGCACGCGGTCCCAGGGAGGGGGCGATTAACGCTACGGGTAGAGGAAGAAGAGCTCGTTCTTGCGGACGAAGGCGTTGCGGAGGAGGAAGACGTAGGGGCGCTGGCTCTTGTAGGTCATCAGCACGTCGGTCTTTGTCTTCTGGACGGCGGGGGAGAGGCCGTAGGTGGTCCAGGAGAAGGACTGCATCCGCGTGGGGGGGAGGAGGGCGCGGCGGGGCATCTTCATGAAGGCGGTGTGGATGCGGCTGCGGGTGGTGTGGACGAGATAGCCGAGGCGGGAGGGGTGGAGCTGCAGTTCGTCGAGCGCCACATCCGTGACCTCGGCGGCGGCGCTGTGGTCGGGGTGCAGGTCGAACGGTACCGGGGCGATGACCGTGGTCGGCTGGACGATGGCCATCACTTTCTTGATGTCCTTCATCAGATTGGCGTAGGTGTACTCGGCGTGCGGCGACAAGGCGTCGGCGTATGGGACGCTGTTCTCGCCGGTGGCCTTGGAGCGGACGATGGCGCCGGGGTTGTCGACCATCGTGCGCAGGCCGCGGTCGGGATAGCCGAGGAGGAAGCAGTGATCGGGGGGGATGCCGAGGATGCTCATGGCCTTGCGGGACTCGCCGATGCGCACGTTGCCGACGCTGAGGAAGTTCGCGGTGGTCGGATCGAAGGTCTTGTACATCAGAGTCGCGGAGATACGGTTGCAGTCGCCGGCGGTGAGGAAAACGACGTAGACGTCCGCGCCGTTGGCGAGGGCGTCGATGGCGTAGCCGCCCGCGCCGATCGACTCGTCGTCGATATGCGGGGCGATGATGAGGATGCGGTCATGCTGCCCCGCCGCCTGGAGGCGCGGATACTGCTGCATCTTCTTCGCGTCGTTGGTCCGAGCCGGATTGAGTAAAAGCATGGTGGCAAAAGCGATCAGGGTGAGAAACATGGGGGCGTGCTTCGGGGGATTATACGGTTAGTGGGTTGGCTAGGTTGCTGCTCACCGGGTTGCTGGGTTGCTGGGTTGCTGGGTTGCGGGGTTGCGGGGTTGCTGGGTGTTTCGCCCCAGCAACTCAGTAACCCAGCAACCCAGCAACCCGTAAGCAGCAACCCAGCAACCCGTAAGCAGCAACCCGTAAGCAGCAACCCAGCAACCCGTAAGCAGCAACCCAGCAACCCCTAAGCAGCAACCCAGCAACCATCCCTCAACCCTAAAACCCATACCTCACTTCCACCGTCACCATTCGTCCGTCCGTGTTGGGGCTGAAGCCGGACTGTTGGGCGGCGGGGCGGTCGCCGGTGACCTGGGCAAACTCAGCTCCGAGGCGGACATTGGGTTTCAGGTCGTGCATCCAGGCCAGGACCCATGAGTGTCCGTGCTCCGAGTTGTTCTCGGCTACGCCATCGCGGTCTTTGGTGGAGAAGGTATCGAAGCGGATCGAGTAGCGATCCTTGCCTCGTTTGTACGACGTCAGGAGATACCAGGTGGCAAAGTCGGCCTGGACGAAGTGCGGTGTGGCGCCCATGCCGGTGGCCCCCCAGCAGTATTCACCAGCGAGAGTGGCGGGCGAGGTGAGGCCGATCTGTGCGGCGGCGATGTTGAAGTGCGTCTGCCACGCGTATTCGCCGCGGTGCAGCTCGCGTTCGCCGCGGTTGTCGACGCGCGTGAGCTGCATCATGGCCCGTTCGGGGAGCTGAAGGCGGATACGCCCGGAGACGCCGGTGCGGCCGTCGAGATCCTTCTCGAAGGGGACGCTGCCGTCGTGCCGCTGTTTGGCGAAGTCGGCGAGAAAGGAAAAGAGCGGCGGCAGCGGGAGGACTTCGTTGTAGGTGGTGAGCCGGTTGCCGACCGACCAGCCGCGCCACGCCAGCAGCGCGCCGAGGGTGTCGTTGTTGCGAAAGGCGGTGGCGCCGGCGGTGACGTAGAAGTTCGGCCGCCAGGCCAGATCGACGCCGACGGGGCGAAACTCTTCGCCGATCCACGAGTTGAGCGGCGAGAAGTTGACGGTGTAGGGCGACGTCCAAAGCGGATCGGTGTTCTCGCGCGATGTACCGAGAAAGAATTGCCCGGCGCGCAACTGGAAGTGCTCGGAGTGGAGGTCGACGTAGGCTTCTACGAACCCGGCGCGTTTGCCGCGGGAGCCACTTTGGTCGCGCCGCGCCACACCGTGCGCATGAAGATCGAGCCACGATACCGGTGCCCACTCCGCACCGATCTGGGCGACGCCGAGGGTGACCATGCGATGGTCGTTGACATCCGAGGCGCCTGTGTCGAAGCGTCCGAATCCGCCCTGGAGCCATCCCGGTTGTCCGCTGGTGTAGATCTCGCGGGCGGAGAGGAAGCCGTGAAGCTGGAAGGTCGATTGGGCGAAGGCGGGCGCGGTCAGCGCGAGCGTGAAGAGGAGGAGACGGAAGGAACTCATGGGGGGATTGTAAGCGCGCGTTGCGCGTTGTCTGCGCCTTCGGCGCGTTGTCGGTTGTCGCGCGGCTGCGCCGCTGGGCACAGACAAGAGTGTCTGTGCCACATTGGCCGCTCGGTAATGGCAGGAAGAGTGGAGTCTTGCGCGACCGAATGTGGCACAGACACTCTTGTCTGTGCCCCGGCCGCAGCCGAATCTGCTGCGGGCTTGCCCGGATGCCGATCTCCGTCCACGCGCGCCGCAGCGCGCAGACAACCGACAACGCGCAACGCGCAGACAACGCGGCAAAGCCGCAGTCATCAGAAGTCGTACCGATACTCCAGCGTCACCGTCGATCCCCCGGTGCGCGGATCGAAATCGGGGGCGAGGCCGGGGCGGTCGCCGGAGACGCGCACGTACTCGATCCCCGTGCGCGTGTGCGCGTTGGCCTCGTGCATCCAGGCGAAGGTAAAGGCGTGGCCATCCTCGCGGGCATGATCGGTCACCGGGCGCCTGGCATTGCGCGTGGTGAAGCGTTCCGCGCGCCCGCTGATGCGCTCGTGTCCGAACTTGTGGGATGCCAGCAGGTAGATGGTGTCGAAATCCATCGTGAAGCTGCCACCGGGGAACCCGACCTTTGTCGAGCCGTAGGCCCACTCCGCGGCGAGCGTGGTGTCGGAAGTCGATCCAACTTCGCCGCCGATGACGTTGAAGGTCGTCAGCCACGGCTCCTGTCCCTTCACTTTCACCGGCGAGATCGTGGCGCGGTTGTCGATGTGGGTGAACTGCAGCATGGCCCGCTCGGGAAGCGAGACGCGGATGCGCTCGGCGTAGCCGTTCTTTCCATCGAGATCCTCGCCGATTGGCCGGGTCAGATCCGGCTCCGGCGTCGGCAACTTCTCGTTGTAGACGACCAGATAGTTGCCGAACGTCCAGCCGCGGGCCGCTAGGAGCGTTCCCATCGTGTCGTTTCCGCGGAAGGCAGTCCCGCCGACGGTGACGTAGAAGTTCGGCGACCACTGCAGGTCGGCGCCGATCGGGCGGACTTCCTGCGCCATCCACGCATTCAGGGCAGAGTAGGTGATGGTGTACTTCGACGTCCAGAGGGGATCGGTGTTCTCGCGCGACGTCGGCAGAAAGAACTGGCCGGCGCGAATGCGGAAGTGCTCGTTGAAGATATCGGCGTAGGCCTGGACGATGCCGGCGCGTTTGCCCTCCGATCCGGACTGCTCGCGCCGCGCCACGCCGTCCGCGTGCAGAAGGAACCATGTCATCGGCGTCCAGTCGAAGCCGAGCTGCGCGCTGTCGACATTGACGAAGCGATGGTCGTCAGGATTATCGGCACCGACGTCGAACCGTCCGGCGCCGAACTGAAGCCACGACGGCTGGGCGTTGACATAGATCTCGCGCGCGGCGAGGTAGCCATGAAACTGCAGCGATTGGGCGCTCGCGGTCGTTGCGGCGGCGAGAAGAAGGAGCGCGAGCGTTTTTCGCATGGTGCAAATTGTAGATGCTGGGAACCTGCGCCGGAGAAACGTTCCTACGCTACTGCTGGCGGAGCCTTGGGCAACCAACGCTGCCGGCCGTGCCGGCCTACGGCGTGCGAGGATCACGCCAAAGGCCGACTTCGCGCTTTCCGTAGTCGATCGTCACGAGAAACTTCGAAAGGATACGGTTACCCACGCGCGGCTCCGCGACGTCGGCGAGACGGAGATCGACGTCCCCGAAGTCGGTGCCGGCCAGTTGCACGCGGGCGTGCGTCCGTCCGGCCGCGGCAGCGGCGCGGGGGAGGATCAGCGTATCGGGCGAGGCCGTGTCGACGACGGCGTCGAGCTGTTTGCCGTCGACGGTGATGATCACATGCGGCTCGGCGGTGAAATGGAAGAGGGTCATCATCTCGGGGTGAATGCCTTCCTTCTGATATGTCAGGAGCCCCGAGGCGTAGTCGATCGAGATGGCGCGATTGCCCCAGACATCCGCGCCGATGATGCCGTCGGCGACGTGGTGCATGTCGAGATCGACGGGGGTGAAGCGGAGGGATTCCTTCTCGGTGAGCTGCAGCGACCGCGCCCCTCGCCAGGCGGCCGGAGGAAGGGTGGCTGCATAGCCGCTGTCGAGGGCGGTCCGGGCGTTGGCCACGGCGAGGAGGAACCGCCCGGTCTTCCCGTCGACGGTCGCCGATGGAAGGAAGATCAGATTGTTGCGGACGATGAAGGCGAGGTTCACCTCCTGGCCGATCGGCTCGTGCGCCCACGGCGTTGCGCACATCGTGCACAACAGCAGCGTGGCGATTGCGATGAGAAGGCTTTTCGAGTACATACCGGCGGCGTTTTGATCTGCAACAGGTGGACCCGGAGGAATGATGCTGAGTGAATTCAGGAACGAGCCGCTGACCGACTTTAACGTACCCGCCGCGAAAACAGCCATGGAAACGGCTCTGGAGACAGTCCGCGCCGAATTCGGCCGCGAGTACCCGGTGGTGATCGGCGGCGAACGGATCACGGGGCTGAAGACGTACGACTCGATCAACCCGTCGCACAAGTCCCAGCTCCTGGGACGATTCAACAAAGCGGCGAAGCAACACGTCGAGCAGGCGCTCGATGCGGCCTGGAAGGCCTTCGAATCGTGGAAGCGGCAGCCGCTCGACGTCCGTGCCGGACTGCTGGTGAAGACCGCGGCCTTGCTGCGCGAGCGCAAGCACGAGTTCTCGGCGACGATGGTCTACGAGGTCGGCAAGACCTGGCCCGAGGCCGACGCCGATACCGCCGAGGCAATCGACTTTCTGGAGTTTTACGCCAGGGAAGCCTATCGATGGGGAGGCGAGCAGCCGATCACGAAGATCGCGTCGGAAGACAACGCGCTGGTCTACGTCCCGCTCGGCGTCGGCGGCGTCATCCCGCCCTGGAACTTCCCGCTGGCCATCATGGCCGGCATGACCACGGCCGCCGTCGCCACCGGCAACTGCGTGATCCTGAAGCCGTCGTCGGATGCGCCGTGGATCGCCTGGCGCTTCTTCGCGCTGCTCGAGGAGGCGGGGATGCCGCCCGGCGTCGTCAATTTCCTGAGCGGCTCCGGCGCGGAAGTCGGCGATCCGCTGGTCATGAGCCCGCGTCTCCGCTTCATCGCCTTCACCGGTTCGAAGGAAGTGGGCCTGCACATCAACGAGGAGGCAGCCAAGTCCAGACCCGGCCAGCTCTGGATCAAGCGCGTCGTCGCGGAGATGGGCGGCAAGGACGCCATCATCGTCGACCGCGACTACGCGAATCTCGATGATGCCGCTGCCGCTGTCGTCTCCTCGGCGTTCGGTTTCCAGGGACAGAAGTGCTCGGCCTGCTCGCGCCTGATCGTCGACGATGCCATCTACGACACGTTCGTGCCGATGGTGGTCGCGAAGACGAAGGCGCTGCGCATCGGCGCGCCGGAAGAAGGATCAACGCAGATCGGGCCGGTCGTGAGCGAGTCGGCCATGCGCAAGATCAAGGAGTTCATCGAGAAGGGGAAGAGCGAGGGGGGGAAGCTCCTGGCCGGCGGCGAAGTGCGCGACGCCGAGGGTTTCTTCATCGAGCCGACCGTGATCGGCGATGTGGCGCCGGATGGAACGATCTCGCAGCAGGAGATCTTCGGGCCGGTGCTGGCCGTGAGCCGGGCCAAGGATTTCGATGACGCGCTACGGATCGCCAACGACACGGAGTTCGGACTCACCGGCGCGGTCTTCACGGACGACGAGTCGAAGCTCGATCGGGCGCGTGAGG
>WNFG01001992.1_pt1 | contig 27370 bp, 18 predicted proteins | sample 5400431 | NCBI WGS metagenome assembly WNFG01 (sample SAMN13153346, study PRJNA577476) | soil metagenome | isolation source: 120 cm saprolite under Douglas fir tree site 2 hole 3 replicate 2 | place: USA:California | collected 2015-04-18 | reverse complement strand
TCACCAGGCTTCCCATCCCGACCATTGCAAAGCGCCCGATAGAAAGGTCGTTTCCGATCGTACATTGCGCTCCGATGGTGGCCCCTGCGCAAACTCGCGTCGGCAGTGTTTCCTCATCGGGCTCAGAGGGCCGAAGCCTTTTTAAATCAGGAGTGGTCGCACGCGGGAAGCGGTCGTTGGTGAATACGGTGCCGGCACTGATCATGACACCATCTTCAACAGTAACGGCAGTACAGATGTAGACGAAGCTGTTGATCTTCACGCGATTACCGATTTTGACGTCATACGCGACGTACGACTTCTCACCAATAATGCATTCCTCACCAATCTGTGCTCCATGCCGGATGTGAACATTGTCCCAAACGGAAGTGCCGGGACCGATCTGTACGCCTTCTTCGATGATGGCTGTTGGATGGAGGCGGACTTTCGTGTAATGGGTTAGCGGCACGGAATTGCCTCCATCCCCGCCGGCTACGGCCGATTTCTGTTTTTCCATCATATAGTGCACTAAATCTACGCGGCCGGCTGGGAGGACTTGGGAGCAGCGGAGTTTGTTATTGAGGTCTTGGACGGCCCGGGAAAGGGAATGGGCACCCAGTGCGAATCGCGCAACGAGGCATAAGCCGCTTCGATGACTTGCACCGACGCCATAGCGTCTTCGAGCGATAGCAGCAGCGGCTCTTCTCCGCGCAATGCGCAGGCAAAGTTTTCGATCTGACTTCGGAAAGCTTGCACTTTATCGTACCCCTTGCCAAACACATGCCAGTCGCGGCTGCCCGAGAGCAAGAACCTTGAATCCTTCCAGCCGACAGAAATCGTACCTTCCGATCCATAAATCCGCAGATAGCTTTCGATTTCCTTATTAATGGACCAGGACAGATCAACGGTGCCAAGCACCCCACTGGTGCTTCGCACGAATACGTGAACTGTTTCTTCGACCGGCAGATCGCGGGCTCGTTTCCCCTCAACTACGTGAATTTCGGCCAATGGTCCGAGAAAAAAGCGAATGAGATCGACCGAGTGTGTTCCATTGTCGATGAGAACCCCTCCTCCACTGATGCTGGGGTCGGAGTTCCAGCGCTTGGTCATATCGACCCGCGACGTGAAGACATTTTCGATGAGCACGATGTCGCCAAGAACACCGGCAGTCACCAGGGCTTTTGCCAGGACCACATCCTGTACAAAACGGAACTTGGAGGCCATGGTCATCTTGACGCCGGTTGTGCGCGACGTCTCGATCATTCTTTGTGCGCTGGGAACATCAATACTGAGCGGCTTCTCACAGAGCACGGCAATGCCATGTTCCAAAAATTCTACGCAGAAATCCGAGTGCGTGTTCGGCGGAGTGCAAATGAGCACTGCATCAATCTCGCCCGTCTCGGCCATCTCCGAATGCGAAGTGAAACTCTTACATTTTAGCCGTTCTGCGAGAGCCGTTGCCGCCTCTGGACGTGCGTCTGCCACGGCAGTTACATGGGCAATCGAACATGACTCAAAGGCGAGCGCGTAAGATTGGGCGATTGCACCCGCGCCCACGATACCGAACCTGACTGGATTCTGGCTCATATACTCAGTTGCTCCACTGACTCCTGTATGGACTCTGCGATGTATTCCAGGTGCTCATCGGTGTAGCGTTCATTCCATGGAAGCACCAGCACATCGTGGAGTGCCTTGAAGGTCAGGGGGAAACGGTCCTTGCTATAGTCCAGAACTTCGGGTCGTGCCAAGGTGAACGGAAACTGGCTGCTACCAAAGGTGCGCCGCCTCTGGAAAATCTCGCACATGAATGCGGGCTTTTGAATATACCTCGGAGCAGACATGATACCGCGATCCTTCAACAACTTTGCCAGACCAATTGCGCCATCGCGAATGATGCCGTCATCTACGTTCAGGCAATATTTCCAGTAGGTGTGCACCGCACCGGGCTCAACGCGTGGTGTTTTCAGGCCGGGGATTCCAGCCAGCATGTTTGTAAGCTTGTTGGCGGCAGCGACGCGCCGGTCAACTACGGATTCCAGTTTCTCCAACTGTGCCAGAGCGACGGCGCCCTGGAGTTCGCTGATGCGGTAGTTGAGAGAAAGAAAATAATGGTCCGGCTTCGCATCTCCATAGCCCCAGGCTTTGTTGATGAACAAGAACATGCGCCGGGCCAGAGCATCATCATTGGTGACAACCAGGCCGCCCTCTCCCGTGGTCATATGCTTGCCCTGCTGCGTACTGAAACACCCAATCGCGCCGAAAGTTCCAACGTATTGGCCGTCCGAACGTGCCAGGAAGGCTTGGGAACAATCTTCGATCACGGGAATGTTGCGCGACCGCGCCAATTTCATAATCTCAGCCATTTCGCAGGCGCTACCAAAAAGATGTGTCACCACGATGGCCTTGGTGCGCTCGCTCAAACATGCTTCTATGCTGCTGGCAGTCACATTCAGTGTTTGCGGATCCACTTCGGCGAACACGGGAATTGCGCCTTGATACAAGATTGGCGTTAGCGCCCCCATATCGGTGATCGAAGTCGTAGTGATTTCATCTCCAGGATTCGGATCCAACGCTGCGACGGCTACATGGATGGCAGCTGTTCCCGAAGCGCAGGCATAGGCCTTTTTCACTCCGAGTGTCGCGGCGAAACGTTCTTCCAGCGTCCTTGTAAAGGAACCCTTGGTGCTGGTCAGCGTGCCAGAATGAATGACCTGTTCAAGAAGTTCCAATTCCTCGGCGCCAAGATCGCGTCCGCTGCTGTCCTGATCAGAAGGCAGCATCATGGTTTTTAATGGCATAGTCGTCATTATGTATCCCTGGATTTAATTTTGGTCTCGACGGTTGTTTGTTGCTGATCGATATTCGCGGATGGGGTCGCTGCCTGTAGCCCCAATGGGGCGTTGCGGTCGATAAGCTGGCGCATGTATCGCATCCTTAACAGGTTGCCCAAGTGACCGAAGATAGTACGGATTACTTTCATCTTGGAGCGGCCAAGAATCCGGACATGCAGTGTCGTAGGAAATTCCGCAATTCGTGCTCCTTGTAAGTCCAACAAGCAGAGGGTCTCGGTGACCCCAAGGTATCCTAATTCTTGAAGCTGCAAGTCCACTACTTTGCTGCGGCGGTATATCCGGAAACAGCTGGTGTAAGTGGCAAGCTTCTGGCGGAGCACCTTGCCATAGAGGTAAGACGCTGCCTTGGAGAGACGCAGTCTCCAGCCCGGCACATTCATGACTCTGCCCTTGGCGTGATAGGGCGACGCGGTTACGAGATCCACGTCATCGGCCAGCAATGGAATCATCTGCATTAACTCGTGCGGATCGTAACTACAGTCACAATCGATGGAACAGACAATCTCAGTATTAGCGTGCCGGATTCCCGTGAGAATCGCTGCTGCCACTCCTAGATTTCGAGGATGCTGCACCAATCGGCAGTTATCTCGATTGCGAAACAAGCGATTGAGCACATCCCAGGTGCCATCATCGCTGCCATCGTCCACAAAAATCAGCGACAATACGTAGTCACGCCCGAGAAGCTTGGCCACGCTTTCCAGGGTGTTTGCCAGATAAGGAAGCGCGGGCCGTTCATTAAAGCACGGCACAACAATTGTGACCGGAACCCTGGCGGTTTGGCTTCGAGATAGTTCCTCTGTCGGAGTCTGCACCACGATGGAATCTTGCGGCGGATGCGGGGCCGGCAATGCCGCGGCGCCAAGATCACAGTCAAGATAATCCGCAATCGTTCCAAACTTATATTTGCGCAGATATTCGGGCAACAGCCAGGCCATCTTGTTTAGCTTGCGGTATTGGCGCGTCCGGGCCATTAATGAGGCAGCACTGATCCGTGGTTGGTCGGGATCGAGCTCCCACACGTGGAAATACATCATGAAGGGCGAGTTGAAAGTCCGTTTCCAGTGCGCCACCGCGTGTCGCAACAAACTATGCGGAATTTGGCGGAAGTAGTTCCCACCGGAAATAGGCACCATATAGCCGAGGAAACTTAGGGTGGCATGCGGGAACTCCCACAGTTCGCGGCCATTATTTTCATGTTTGTAGGCGAAGCGGAACCGCGCATCAGCCGCATCGGAATAGAAACCCGGTATGACGCTGGAATCGTAGGCGTATCCTTCCTCGGCCAGCACATCGAGCATCCAAAGGTCGGAAGAGGAACGCAAACCTTGCGGAATGCGGTATCCGACCACCCGCTTTCCACATGCTATTTCCAGTGTGTCTCGGGAACGGCGAGCGTCATCGCGAAATTCTTCCCGAGTCATCTGCCGTACATTGCGGTGGTAGAAGCCGTAGTTTGCGATCTCGTGTCCCTGGTTGGCAACCTCCGCAATCAACTGAGGACAACGCTCAGCAATCCAGCCTAGAACAAAAAAGGTCGCTTTCACATCGTAGCGCTTGAGCAGTTCGAGGGTCTTGAGCGTATTGCTTTCAAAGCGAGGCTCAAAGCGGCCCCACTGGTGCGGGCTGATCAGTCCATGTAACGCACCTACATGAAAGTAATCCTCGAGGACCACTGTCAGCAGATCGTGCTTATAGCTGTTTTCGATCTGCGTCATCGAGCGATCCTCTCCGCCGTGCGGCAAATTTTCTGCTGAATGATTGCAGCGATGCGAGAAGCAGTCTTCCCATCTCCGAATGGGTTCGGAATTTGTTTGATCTTTTCCAGCCAGCCAACCTCGTCATAGGCACGATTAAGCATGGCAAGTAGATGGCCAGCCTTGTCTCCTGCAAGGAATGCAACTCCCGCATCGATGGCTTCGGGACGTTCCGTGTTGGTGCGCAGAACAAATACTGGCTTACCCAGAGATGGCGCTTCCTCCTGGATTCCACCGGAATCAGACAACACGATCCAAGCCTGTTTCAGAAGCTGAATGAAGTCTGAATAACCGAGCGGCTCGATCAGCAGAATCCGGCTGCTACCGTTAAGTTCTGCGCGTGCGGCTTCTACGACATTCGGATTGGGATGAACGGCGAAGATGAGCGATACGTCTTGGTGTGATTCCACGAACTTACGTATGTCACGAAGGTTCTGGCGCATGGCCCGCCCGAAACTCTCACGGCGGTGAGTTGTCAGAACGAGTAATTTCTGGCCCGCGGTCTGCTTCAACAGGTCTTGCACTCGCGGCGAAGGTTCCGTGTTCTCCAGAATGTAATTCAGAGAATCCACCACTGGGTTTCCGGTCACAAAAATATCCTCAGCCCGTACGCCTTCGCGCAACAGGCTGTCGCGGTTTCCACTGGTGGCTGCGAAATGATAGGTTGCGAGCCGGCTGATGAGTCTCCGGTTCATCTCCTCCGGGAAAGGATTCCGTGGATCACCGGATCGAAGTCCCGCCTCAACATGTGCCACCATGGTCTTGTGATGAAAACCGGTAAGCGCTCCGGCCAGAGCAGTAGTTGTATCTCCCTGGACGATCACCATCTCCGGCGTTTCCTTGCTCATGATGGGGTCAAGACCTGACAGCACACGGGCACACACTTCATTGGGTGTCTGACGGCGCTGCATAACCTGCAAGTTAAAATCGGATTTAACTTGAAACAGCTCTAGGAATGGCTCAACCAAGTCCGTGTGCTGACCAGACATCACAGTCATCAACTGGAGGTCACTATGACTTTGCTTCAACTCTCGAATGATCGGAGCTAGCTTAATGATTTCTGGTCGCGTCCCGAAGACACATAGGATCTTTGGTCGCATGGAGCGAGAGTCGGCGCAGGTCGCCATCCTGGCCGCATCTAGGCGAAACTGCGGTGAGTAGCTACCCGTAACAGAAAGTGGCGCTAGATGCCTATTCGACATCGATTCCTGCTCTGGGGGAGCGACAAGGAGAAGTGCACTTAATTCGCCAGCCGGGGAGGTTGTAACTTACTGAAAAGTAACTGTATCACAACCTTAGGCTAGCGAATTGTGCAAATAATTGCAGTTCCCGGGTGCGGCATCCCTGAGCCTTGGAAGGCTTCAAATGGGGACGGGTTGCATCCCCTAGACCTAGAGATTCAAGCAACAAGTTTACCCGTATGTATCTGCAGGAATTGGCCTTACGCCATTTCACCAACAAATATTTGAATCTCGATGCGAGTCGACCTTTGGTTTATCATCCAGCCACGCGAAACACTCAATGCGGGATCGCAGGCTGTGTGTTGTTTTTTCTGCGGATTCGGAGGGAAGTTCACGCTGCGGCAAAGCGTCCACCGTTCTTATGCAATTAAACTGGAAACCGATTTCAACATGACCGGGAAGCGGCGCAGGCTAACGGAGGTTGTTAGATTTTGTTTATGAAAAGGAACATGAGGAAACCCTAACGAACAGCCAATACCGGCACAGAATCGGTGGGCGTGGGCGCGACTCTAGGCTTGCGATCAACTTGGCTCAGTCGCACTATCGAAGATGCCGCCATGAACCGCACTGCCTCCTTATCATCGTCCAACAGCGGCGCCAGTTGACTAAGCTGGCCCTGCCGGGGCAGTTTGCCCAGGGCTTCAGCAGCAGCCGCTCTTACCGTCCAATTTTTATCCTGCAGCGCATCGTCCAACTCACGCGCAGCCTCTGCGCTGGGATCCGTTGCCAATAGTGACGCAGCAATAGCGCGCGCCGAAGCTCCCCTGTCTTTGCCCTTAGAAAATTCCTCCGCCGCCATGATCCCGTAGGACAAAGGACCAAATAGCGCTCCAGCAGCTTCTCTTGCCCCCATGAGGACCAATCCCCCGGGGCTGCTAAACTTTCTGCGTGCGTCGCGCAGGTTGGATTTTAAGACTCCATCGGAAGTCTTGCGTTCGCCGTCAAGTACCTCAACGAAAATGTCTCGGCCGCTGCGGTCGCCCAGTTCCCAAAGCGACCGCGCCGCTGCAAATACAACTTCTGGAGCATTATCATCCAGGGCATTTCTCAACCTTGGAATCGAGTGCCGAGATTTCATTTTTCCCAAAGTGGTCGCTGCGACCTCGCGAACATACGAATCTGTATCCTTTAAAGTATCTTCAATCAACCGGACTGCCCGCGGCTGCGGTCCAACCGCACCGAGAGCAGTAATGGCTTCGGTCCGTTTCTCCGCCTTCTCGTCATTTATTCCCGCAACTAACATCGCCCATGCCAGCTTCTCAACGGACTCGATTGTTTTGACGGCGGGAGTTTTTGCATTTTCGGAGTCATTTGGCTTGACGCCTTCGCCGGTTGAACTTTGAGGGGTGTCTTGGGCTGAAGTCGCTGTTTCGTCCTGGTGTTGGTTTCCGGCTACGGCGACGAGTGGGACCAGAAGCAGGATCAACCCAACCAATGTCCCTGCCATCTTCGCCGAAAATACTTCTACCGACATTTACGCCTTTCTACTTGCGCCACGACCGATTACGCTGACACATACTTTCCGACCACACTTTATCGAGCGGCTGAGGCTCAATCCATAAGGTAGAGTCCCTAGTTTGTGGGGAAACTTGCCTTACTTTCGCGTTGCACAGCATCCGTGGGTAGGGTGCCAACTCAAGCCCACCGCCGGAAATGACGAGGTGTTTCGCGCGAATCCAGATTCCGGTTCGGAGATTTGCTGGCTTTGGTTTATCCTTACCTGCTTTGGGAGGGGATTGTGATCCGCATTCGCCCCTTTGGTTTGTCAAAGTTGACCTTGGTCTGGCTCTGCATCCTGATAGCGAGCTCTCTGATGGGGAGCGCGATCGGGCAGCAGTTCAGTCCGACGTTCTATGGTGGGATGCGTTGGAGGGCAATTGGCCCATTTCGTGGTGGCCGCACCGTGGCCGCCACCGGTTTACCTGGCAAATTCAATGTGTTCTACATGGCAGCCAACAATGGTGGCGTGTGGAAAAGCACAGATTATGGAAGAACATGGACGCCTATTTTTGATGATCAGCCCACGCAATCAATCGGCGCGATGGCCGTGGCCCCTTCCAATCCAGAAATTATTTATGTAGGCAGCGGCGAAGGACTACGGCGCCCAGACCTCTCCACCGGAGATGGGATTTACAAATCCACTGATGGCGGGAAAAGCTGGCAAGGATTACAAATCGGTTCTATCCTGATCGATCCGCACGATCCGAACCGCGTTTTCGCCGGAGTGCTCGGGCACCCTTACGGTCCGAATCCGGAGCGGGGAGTTTTTCGTTCCCTGGATGGTGGCCTGAATTGGCAGAAGGTTCTCTACAAAGACGAAAATACCGGTGCGATTGATCTCGCTTTTGACCCGGCCAACCCTCAGACGATTTACGCCGACATGTGGGCTTCGCGGCGGCCGCCCTGGACAACCAGCGGTTCCTATAACGGTCCAGGCAGCGGACTTTATAAGTCAACCGACGGCGGCACTACCTGGAGACAATTGACACACGGCTTGCCCACGTGGGCGGAAGGGCTGGGCCGCATCGGCCTCGGTATTGCACCAAGTGATGGCAACCGCATCTACGCATTGGTGGATTCGCCCCGGTTGGGTGGCCTTTACCGTTCCGACGATGCTGGAGAAAACTGGCAACGCATAAACACTGAAGAGCGCATCTGGGGCCGCGGAGACGATTTTGCCTGGGTAACCGTCGATCCCAGGGACAAAGACAAATTGTACGTGGCAAATACTTCCACCTATCGTTCGATCAATGCAGGTAAAGACTTCACTCCCATAAAAGGCGCCCCTGGCGGCGATGACTACCACAGCATCTGGATCAATCCCGAGAATCCCGATATCATCCTCATCCTCTTAGGAAGTGACCAGGGTGCGACAATCAGTGTCAACGGTGGTGAGACCTGGAGTTCGTGGTACAACCAGCCGACAGCGCAGTTCTACCATGTCATTACTGACAATCAATTTCCCTACTGGGTTTACGGAGGACAGCAAGAAAGCGGCAGTGTCGGCACAGCTAGCCGTAGCGACTTTGGAGAGATCACATTTCGTGACTGGTACCCAGTCGGCGTCGAAGAATACGGGTACATTGCTCCCGACCCTTTAAATCCGAATTTCATTTACGGCGGAAAGGCCACCCGCTTCGATCGCACTACCGGCCAGACTCGGGACGTATCTCCAGTAATTCTTCGGACCGGAAAATATCGCTTCAACCGTACTGCTCCGTTGATCTTCTCGCCGGTCGATCCCCACGTCTTGTATCTGGCGTCGAACGTTCTTTTCAAAACCATCGACGGCGGCAACAGTTGGCAGATCATCAGCCCTGACCTTACACGAGACGATCCAGGGGTGCCGCCTAATCTGGGTGCTTTCGTCGAAGCCGATTCGGCGAAAGGCAAACACCGTGGCGTTATCTATTCGCTGGCGCCTTCTCCCAAAGATATCAATCTAATCTGGGCGGGTACGGATGACGGATTGATTCATGTGACGCACGACGGCGGCAAGAATTGGCAGAACGTCACACCTCCGGACCTAACGCCGTGGAGCAAGCTCGCCCAGATGGACGCATCGCACTTCGATACTTCTACGGTGTATGCCGCCGTCAATCGCTTTCGTCTCGATGACCTCCACCCATACATCTACCGCACGCACGACGGCGGTAAGACCTGGCAGAAAATTGTCAGCGGCATTGCCGGCAACGAGCCGGTGAACACAGTTCGCGAAGATCCTGAACGTAAAGGACTGCTGTTTGCCGGCACGGAACGCACGGTTTACGTATCCTTCGATGATGGAGATCACTGGCAGTTGCTGCGACTGAATTTACCGGCAACCTCTATCCGCGATCTGGTCATTCATCATCACGACGTCGTGGTCGGCACCCACGGCCGGTCCTTTTGGATTCTCGACAACATCACTCCTTTGCGCCAGCTCAGTGCGCAGGTTGCCGCCTCCGATGTTCACTTGTTCACTCCGCAACTCACTTACCGGATGCGACGGAACAACAATACCGACACGCCGCTGCCCCCCGAAGAGCCGGCTGGTCAGAATCCTCCCGATGGCGCCATGCTCGACTACTACCTGAAATCGGCTGCCTCCAGTCCCGTTGTGCTCGAAGTTTTTGATGAAACCGGCAAACTGGTGCGACGTTTCTCGAGTGCCGATAAACCAGGGCCGGTAAACGAAAAAGAACTGGTCGTGCCGGCATACTGGATTCGGCCGTCGCAATTGCCTTCCGCGGAAGCGGGGATGCACCGCTTCGTGTGGGATTTGCATTACCCACCTCCTGATTCCCTGGAGCACGAATATCCGCAGCCCTTGACCATCAAGATGGACCCTCGCGTGAAGACAACACCGTCGGGCCTGCGGCAACAGGTTGACCTGGAAATGAAGATCACCGAGGCGATGCATAGGGATTACGCCGCAGTGCAGCAAGTCCGTTTGGTTCGAAGTCAATTGAAAGATCTCACGGCAAAGGCCGCAAAACGTACCGTTGCACAATCCATATCCGCGCTCGATAAGAAGTTGGCAGACCTGGAGGGCACTGAAGGCGGCTTTGGGGCGCAATTCCTGAGCACTTCCGAGGGCAGAAGCCTTGTGCGACTCAACAGCGGATTGAACTCGTTACTTGGCGCTGTAGACAGCGCAGATACGGCACCAACAACGCAGGAGATTGCAACCTTCGCAGACGTCCAACAAGCACTCGATCAACAATTATCAAATTGGCAGGAGATCAAAGCCAAGGACATCGTAGCGACAAACGCAGAACTGCAGAAAGCTGGCCTGGCGCCAATCAATGTTGAAGCTCGCAACGCCGGAGAAAAACACTAGGCAGAATTCAAATAATCTCACTGCCTTGCTGGGAGTTAAGAATCACTCACTTCAGGCAGGCTTCTCGTGCTTACGCAAGACCTCGTAGGTCGCATCCTCGATTCGTGACAGAACCGTCACAATCCGTGGCTTGGTTCTGCGTTCTTCTTTTTTGTCATTTACTTGAGGATAATCGGGAAATTTCTCAGCCTCTTTTGAATCTTGAGAACTTGCCATAGCCTCCCCGGATAGTGACGTATAAGCGTTCTTCAGAAAAACTTCGCCATTATCGCGCGCCTCACCATTTCGCGGAATTGTATGCCTTGGTTCCCCGCGTTAGATTCCAATTACTGAATACCACAAGAGTAAGACTCACACCGGTGGGTTTCTCTCGCTGAGATAGCGTTTCAGCGCATCTTCCCAGGAAGGCATCTTAATTTGGTACCCCGACAAGCTCTTGGAAGACAGCACAGAATAGGCTGGCCGCCGTGCTGGCCGCGGCATTCTATCACTGCCTACTGGATGTACCACTGTGCTCAGCCCGGCGGACCTCACAATCTGCTCGGCGAATTCGAACCACGTACACTCGCCCGAGTTTGTCACATGGACAATGCCCGTCGCTTGGCGCCGGCAAAGCTCGATCAGCGTCCGAGCTAGATCGCGATTATAAGTCGGGCATCCCCGCTGATCATTAACGACGTCAATCTCTCTGCGCTCAGCCGCCAGCTTCAGTATCGTATCCGGAAAGCACTTGCCTCCCATGCCGAACAGCCACGAAGTTCTCACGATGCAACAGTCCGGCAACGTCTTAATAAGCTGCACTTCAGCATCTGCCTTCGACCGTCCATAGACGTTTTGTGGCGATCGAGGATCATCAGTTTCATACGGTGTTGATCTTGTGCCATCAAAAACGTAATCAGTGCTCAGAAACAGCAGTCGCGATCCAAAGCGAATCGCGGCTTCCGCCACATTCACAGCGCCGTGGCAGTTGACCTCCATGGCCAGATCCGGATGCGTCTCGCAACCATCTACATCCGTATAAGCGGCCGCCAGGATAATCCATTCAGGTTGCGAACGCTGGACTGCTCCTGTGACCTGTTGCGCATCGCGAATATCAGCATCTCTGGAACTTAGAGCGGCTACTTCATCTCCAGTCCATTCGCGTGTAAGAGCATTGCCCAGCAGACCGGAGGCGCCAAAGATGGTCACTCGCATTCTGTCGGATTCCGATGGAAGTTACTGGAATTTCTCGGCGTCGCGAAAGAGAACTCCCCGTTGATCCTTTGCCGAAATGATTGGATCGCCGTCCAACTGCCAGTCAATGTTGAGAGCGGGATCATTCCATGCGACTGTGTGTTCGAACTCCGGATAGTAATAATCCGTCGCTTTATAAAGAACGTGAGCATTCTCAGAAACGACGCGAAAGCCGTGCGCGAATCCTGGGGGAATCCAGAGGATACGCTTGTTCTCGCCCGAGAGTTGGGCGCCTTCCCACTTGCCGTAGCTCGGAGAGCTTTTTCTTAGATCGAGCGCGATATCAAGAATCTCACCAGCCGCCACGCGCACCAGTTTTCCTTGACGATGTTTCACTTGATAATGCAGCCCCCGCAGCACATTTCGCTGGGAGAAGGAATGATTGTCCTGCACGAACTGTTCCCTGACGCCTAACTCCGCCATGGTGCGTTGGTTGTAGCTCTCCAGAAAAAATCCACGAGCGTCTCCGAAAACCCTCGGCTCTAGAATGAATACCCCTTGTAGCGACGTCTCTGTCTTATTCATTACAGTGCCGCCCGTCCGTGCAAGCGTCATCAGAACACCTTTTCTCGCAGAAGCTGCAGCAAGTATTCACCGTAGCTATTGTTTTTCATGGATTGTCCAAGCTTCTCTAGTTCTTCTGCGGTTATGTAGCCAGCGCGGAACGCAATCTCTTCTGGACAAGCTACCATCAAACCTTGTCGCTTTTCGATCGTCTGGATGAAAAGTGACGCCTCCATTAACGCCTCATGGGTTCCCGTATCGAGCCACGCCATCCCGCGACCCATTACCACGACCTCCAGTTCACCCCGTTCGAGATATGCCTGGTTGACGTCTGTGATCTCCAGTTCTCCTCGTGCCGAGGGCTTGAGCGAATTCGCAATCTCAAGCACCTGATTGTCGTAAAAATAAAGACCAGTAACCGCGTAGCGTGATTTCGGCTTTTTAGGTTTTTCCTCGATGCTCAGGGCTTTCCCCGCGGTATCGAACTCGACTACTCCATAGCGCTCGGGGTCATGAACCGGATAGGCGAAAATCCGCGCTCCACGCTGCCTTTGTGTCCCTGCGCGCAAGCTTTTGATTAAATCGTTGCCGTAAAAAATATTGTCGCCGAGCACCAGAGCACAGCAATTGGCTGCCACAAATTCTTTGCCAATCAGAAATGCCTGCGCGATGCCGCCGGGATTTGGTTGCACCGCATAGTGCAAAGAGATTCCGTAGCGGCGGCCATCGCCCAGTAACTGCTGAAATTTTGGACAATCGTATGGAGTCGAAATAATGAGGATGTCTCGTATCCCCGCCAGCATCAGCGTACACAGCGGGTAGTAAATCATTGGCTTGTCGTAGATGGGCAGCAGGCTTTTGCAAACTGCGTGAGTCACGGGGTAGAGTCGCGTGCCCGATCCACCCGCGAGAATGATTCCCTTGTAGCCGTTCGTTGTATTTAATGCACTGTTTGACATTAGCTCTTCTTGGGGCCGCAATCTAAACTAACGATCTTAGGTGGCGTAGTGACTTTCAATCCACTGGCGATAACTCCCGGTCGTCACTTCATTTACCCACGCCTCATGCTCCAGATACCATCGGATCGTCTTTCGAATACCGCTCTCAAAGGTTTCTCGTGGCTTCCAGCCCAATGCGCCTTCAATCTTCTGGTAATCAATCGCATAACGCCGGTCATGGCCGGGACGATCTTTCACGAAAGTTATCAATTTGCGGTGGGGTACAACTGGGTCCCTGGGCCGCAGGTCATCCAGAATCGAGCAAATCATTTCCACAATCTCCAAATTGTGCCTTCCCTCGCCACCGCCTATGTTGTAGCTCTCACCAGCCTTTCCGCGTTCCAGAACAGTTCGTAGCGCCTGGCAGTGATCCTCAACGAATAACCAGTCCCGTACATTCTGGCCATCGCCGTATACCGGAAGGGCTTTCCCGCTGCACGCGTTCAAAATAATAAGAGGTATCAGTTTCTCCGGAAACTGGTAGGACCCATAGTTGTTGGAGCAATTCGTCGTTAGGGTTGGCAAGCCGTAGGTCTTGTAGTAAGCACGCACCAAATGATCAGATGCAGCCTTCGAGGCCGAGTAAGGGCTGTTGGGCGCATACCCGGTGGTTTCGCTGAACGGCGAGTCATCCGGACCAAGCGATCCATAGACCTCATCCGTCGAAATGTGCAGAAAGCGAAAAGCAGCCTTCTCGCATTCTGGAAGTCCAACCCAGTAGTCTTTGGCTTCCTCCAGCAAGCTGAATGTTCCTTGCACATTGGTCCTGATAAAGTCGTCCGGCCCACGGATCGAGCGATCCACGTGGCTCTCAGCCGCAAAATGAACCAGCGCGCGTGGGCAATGGCGTGCTAGGAGGCTGCTAACCAATTCTCGATCGACGATATCGCCGTGCACGAACTGGTAACGCGCATCCGAAGAAATCTGCTCCAGATTGCGTAAGTTGCCGGCGTAGGTCAGCTTGTCGAGATTGACCACCCTCGCCCGTTCCCTGGCCATCCATTGCAGGATGAAATTGGAGCCAATGAAACCCGCTCCGCCGGTTACGAGAATAGTGGCTTCCATCGAATAATGTCCCGTTGGCAGTACTTTGCGCAACGTGAAACCATATCACGAGGCGGCAAACCAAGTCACAACATCAGACGATGCTGAAGCAGAGGATTCCAAAAAGAAAAGCGGGAATTAACTTCCCGCTTCATTTAAACGAATTGTCAGAAGCCGTAAGAGAAAGGACGGTCCAGCTTCAGGCGCTGTGCTGCATTGTTGTCATCGGAGCAGCCCCTGCTAATACGGGCGTAGCGTTCTCTTGCCACCCCGCAAGATTCAAATACTCTCGTTCAATCCGCAAGGCAATCTGGGACCACAAATACTGTGCTCGAATCCTTTCCTGCGCGGCGCGTGCAGCCTCTTTCCGTACCTGACTGTCTGCCAATAGGAGTCGAATCATGCGTTCAAGATCTGTGACGTCGCCCCTCTGGAAAGTGAAGCCAGCGCCATCCACCAGTTCGCGGTTCTCCGGAATGTCACTTGCCAGAACGCATACTCCTGCCGCCATGGCATCAAGCAGGGCAAGAGAGAGTCCCTCCAAATCCGACGGCAACACAAATAGCATCGCGTTGGTGAGTAATTCTTGCAGCTCCGCTCCGGCAACCCAATCGAGCAAGCGAACGCGCTCGCTCTGGTGCGTTCGCAATCGTCGCGTGTATTCATCCGAATAGCTCGAACCGCCAGCCAGGACCAGCTTTACTGTCGTGTCGATTTTCTGGTATGCATCAATCAGCATCTGACAATTTTTTTCCGGTGAGAATCGGCCCAGAAACAGAATGTATCGGTCCGGCTCCAACCCCCAATTCAATATCTGGGATGGCTTACTTCGCTCTCGAATCATTCCGCCATTCGGAACATAAGTTGTTTTACAACCGTATCGCGAACGGTAATGCTCTTGTAGAGTCTGCGAGACCACCATCGTCGAATTCGGGAAATTCGCGGCTGCCCTTTCCCCCAGGCGGAGCACAGCGGAAGCGATGCGTCCCCATTTCTTGCGCTGCCAGTCCAAACCTTGGACGGTGACAGTTGTCTTCTTCCCGGCCCACCGCGGTAGAAACGAAAAAAGCGCTGGGCCCAGTGCATGATAGTGGACAACATCGAGATGGCTGCACATCGCATGTAGTGTGCTCAGCAGAGTGTGTACAACAGTTTCCATGTGTTTTGATCGGATGGTAGGCAGCCGGATGAGTCGCATTCCGTTGTGTTCCTCAACCGGAGGCGTGAAATAGGTTCTGCAATAGATAGTTACTTCGTGGCCCATCTCCGCCAACAGTCTGCCCACTTCTTCGTAGTAGCCCTCGATTCCGCTGTACTTCGAAATCACGCCGCGGCCACCTAGGAACGCGATCCGCAACCGCGGTTTCGTCGTTGTGAGGGGAATGCGGGGAGAAGTGGTTCGCTGCGGCTTAGTCTGGACGAGGCTCTCGTAGAGCCGAACCAGGTCCCGATAATGCGTTTCAGGCGCGTGCCGCTCTCGAACCAGGTCTTGTCCAGCCGAGCCCATCTCGGCTGCCAATGCGGGCCGGTCGTACAGGAAAGAAATTGCACCCGCGAGCTGGTCTATATCCCCCGCCCGGTAAAGAAGTCCAGTCTTACCTTCCATCACCAATTCGCGCCGTGACCCCAGATCGGAAGCGATCACCGGCCGGCTCAACGCGTAAGACTCCAGAATGCTTTTGCCGAGCGTCTCGTAGGCATGAGAAGGGAAAATCGTAAAAGGCGCCTGCGCGATTTGCGGAGATAGTTCCTCGCCGCGCACATGACCTATGAACTCCACATTCCTGAGGTCCAATTCGCCAGCCAGCTTTTCCAACTCCGCTCGCTGTGGACCATCTCCGGCAATGCGCAGCCGTATGCGCGGCAAACGTCGCATCGCTCGCAGCAGATCGGCGACTCCTTTCTCCGGTGACAGCCGTCCGAAATAAAGGATTGGACCGTCTGGGGACGGAACCGCTGTTTCTCCTCGCGGCAATTTTTGAAAATGATAGAGAACGTCGATTTTCGCTGCATTCCACCCGTTTTCAACCAGCTTCTCGCGAACGAAATGGCTCGGCGCCAGAAAACGGTCAACGCATTTCTCGTAGGTGCGCAACCACTTGTGGAAGTAAGCCTCGGCCGCCAGAACTAGCGCGGAGCCGCGCGGTCCCTGATAACAACCTTCCGTCACTACACGCGAGAAGCGCCCCCCGCGGCACCGTTCGCAAGCCTTTTCGTGAGATACCAGGTTGTAGCTTGGACACAGCAGTTTGAAATCATTCAGGTGATACACCACGGGCACCCTCCGTTTCTTCAACTCCCAGAAGATGGACGGAGAAAGATGGTGATAGATATTCCGTACGTGGGCCACATCCGGCTGGAATTCCTGAATGAGCCGCGCGAGCCGGCGTCTTGCGTCCGATGAGTAGATGGCATGCGCAGCCATTTTCGCCCGCGCCATTGCGCCACTCTGGTTGGTCTTGAAATCAATCAGTGGAACAAAATGTCGGTCGTATTCGGTGGGCAAACCGCGCTTGTCGGCCATGGCAAAAAGGGCTACTTGGTGGCCTTGCGCGCGCATTAATTCCATCAGTTCGAACAGGTAGACTTCAGTTCCGCTGAAGGGAAAGTTATATTTGTTGCAATAAAGGATTTTCATGACAAGCGCTCTCCGTGGGCGCGATGATGTGCTCTATAAAAAGATTGCAAAAATGTTCTAGATTTGTATTTCGATTGAACTGGGAAAGAACATGTTCCCGAGCGGCACGCTGTAGGCTGGCAAGGCGACTGTCGGATTTCACGACAGATTCGACTTGCGCAACGAAGTCCTCCAGCGATCCAGGCCGGTATAGAAAACCAGTTTGCTCGTGGATAACCAGTTCTGGGATTCCAGTGATCGCGGGCGCCAGCACTGTTTTTCCGCGAATCATCGCCTCCATCAAAACCAGTGGGATTCCTTCACTCCGGCTGCTCAGTACCACTAGGTCGGCGATTGCATAATAGGAATCGAGCTGCTCGCGCGAAACGTGCCCCAGCAACTTCACCTCATCTTGCAACCTAGATTGAAAAATCAACTGTTCCAGCGACTTTCGCTCCGGTCCTTCTCCAGCTATCAGACATACAAAGGTCACGCCCGCTTGTTTCAGCAGGGCACAGGCTCGCAGCAGGAAGGCATGATCCTTCACCGGATGTAATCGTCCGACCGCGAGCAGCACCGCGTAGGGACGTATGCCAGCGCGAAAAACAGGCACGCCTTCGCGGCACGGATCTATGCCCATGCGTTGCAAAATAACTTTGCGGGGATCAGCGTCGGAGTAACGATCGAGAATATAGCGGCGGTTGTATTCAGAAACGGTGAAACAGAAGCAGCAATTCGCCAGCTTTGTATCGAGGTAGGCGCGATGGATGAGTAGGTCGGAACCATGAAGCGTCATGCTGAATCCGATTCCCATCAGACGCGCCGCGACCATCGCCACCCACGATGCGAAGTATCCGTGATGGACGTGGATGTGCTCCACGCCGCGACTTTGCAGCAGCACCGCGTAGTAAGCGCCCAGCCAGGTGTGAAGCAGAGCCCGCATCCGCCGGCCCGGAAGTTCGTTTCCGTGCAGCAGAATTCGCTCAAAAAAATCGGCGAGCAGTCCGAACCTCAAGGCACAGAGCAACGCCGCACGAATCAACAGCCAAGGGCGCAGCGGCTGCAGAAAAACGGTTTCCCGCGCGAGCGTCAACTGGTCGGGAGTCAGCCCTGCGGTTTCTGCCCTTTGGGCGCTGCAGGCCACCACTTCCAATCCGCGCTTACGCAACTGCTTGATTTCGTCGACAATGTAGGGCTCGACCGGAGATGGAAATTGATTTGCGATGTAAGCAACGGTCGACACGCAGTTTGGCGTTCGGGATTTAGCGCACTAGAACCAAGAGAGAAAAGTCAGCACGGAGGGGAAAGTTTGGATTCAGCTCGCGAGAAGATATTCTTGAGCGGCGACGTCGCACCGATTCTGAGCCGCCAAGACGCCTGCCAATGTGAATAGTAGCCCGTTGACAAATTGATAATTCATGACCACGAATGTGCCATTCAGCAAATAAACTCCGAGCAGGATTGGCCACATCTTGCGGAACTCTTTATCTGGAAAATCGCGCTCGGCGAATTCGCGGCTGACAACTTCATGCTCCGCCGGGTCATCCTGAGTAATTTCATCCCGTGGGGAGACGCTTGGCGCGAATCGGCGCTGGCTAGCTACCTGGCGACCTCCGACGCGAAATAAACCGACAACTAACCAAGAATATAAAGCCAGCCCAATGATTCCGTGTTCCACCAGAATTTCCAGATATGTGTTATGTACCGGGAACGCCTTTAATCGGTATTCGCTCATGCGGCTGGCCAGTTCGGCAGGCATCTGATTCATTCCCCAGCCAGAAAATGGCCGCTCCAGAAACATTTGCCAGCCGGCCTGGTAAACCGCTAGCCGGATCTCCACAGGACCACGCTCCCTCGCGCGGTCTTCTAACGATGTACGCAGATCCGCGGTACTAAGCGCCACTACTAACGCTGCGGTGCTCATCGCGGCTATGCCTAAACAAGCGCGCCGCAATCTGCGACTCGAGGTTCGAAAGCACAACACCATCAATGAGAGCGAGAACGAAAGCCACACCGCGCGTGTCTTCGTAGCCAGGATCGCCACTGGAAGCGCAGCCAATAGCGCCAGAGCCCAGATTCCGCGCAACCGTCCGCGACGAAATGAGTCGAGCGCAAGCAGGCCAAGCATGTTCAGGGTCAATCCGTTCGCCACCGCTTGCAGAAAAGGCCCTCGCGCCCGGTCTGCATGAATTCCTAGGCCCTCATCTAATATGAAAGCCGGGAAGATCAGCGCTTTGGCTCCGATCAGAAAAGCGATCGCGATGAAGCTTAAATATGCCAGCACGATCAGAGCGAAAGTCTCAAGCCACCGAAGTGATGTAGGCGTTCTGAAGATCAGCATTGCAGCATAAAAAAGGCTGAAAGGAACGACCAACTTCGCGGCCACCAGACTGTAGCTCTGCGTGTCAAATGGCTGCGTGATGATGCTGAAACAGGCCAATGAAAGTAGCCCCAGCATGGGCAACGTAACCCCTTTGACGATCCATAATGGCTGCCGCAGAATCAACCCGCGCAGCACCGCGACCATCACCAGCAGCACAAAAGCTATGCGATCCAGCGAATAGAACTGGAGATCCGGTGGCCGGAACAGCATTACCGTTAGAGTCGCAACGAAAAGCAGGGAAGGCGCTGCCATTATTGCCTGCGCCGGACGAACTGCTGCCACCGCCGCAGATCCGGTTGCTTCGCGGGTCCAGCTAAGAGTCGAAAAAGGCACGCTGCCACCGTCCCTCATGCGCCGCTCCCCTTCAGCACTACCGACAGGGTCCTGAACATAATCCGCAGGTCCAACCATATGTTCCATTTCTCGATGTACTCAAGATCGAGTTCCATGGTGGCCTGAAACGATGGATCCCGTCGCGCGGTAACCTGCCAAAGACCAGTGATTCCGGGTGTAACATCCAGCCGTCGTAAGTCGTCCAATTCGTACCGTGAAAAGTCATCCACAGGATGAGGTCTCGGTCCCACCAGGCTCATGTCTCCCGCCAATACATTCCAAAGCTGCGGCAGTTCATCCAAACTGTACCGGCGAAGGAAGCGTCCAACGCGCGTAATGCGAGGATCCTCCGCAATCTTGAAGCAAGGACCTTGCCGCTGATTCAGCCCTCGCAGACCCTCCTTTAACAAGTCAGCATCGGCGACCATCGTCCGGAACTTGTAGCAATGAAAGCGGCGCCCTTTTTTGCCCACGCGGGACGCTCTGTACGTAAGCGGGCCTGCTGAATCCATCCCGATCAGGAATGCAATGGCTATCATTATCGGGCTCGCAAGCAGCAAAGCTGTGACTCCGATCAGAACATCCAACACACGTTTTACGAAAAGGCCGAGCGTTGGCAGAGCTTCTTCGTGCAACGAAATCACCGGAATACGGCCCATATGTCCGACGACGAGGCTCTCCGGAGCACACCCGAAGAGCTCAGGAACAATTTTCACGTTCAGACGGTTCACCCGCGCCCGCTGTATTACTCTTCGCGCCTGATCTGCCTCGCAAGGGATCGCCAGGATTACTTCGTCCACAAACTCCGCTCGCGCGATGCGATCAAGATCATCGATTCGGCCCAGCACTGGCAGGCTTAGAGGAAAGTTGTCATCCAAATATCCTTTTACTACGAATCCCATCTGTGGGTTCTTCTCAAAAAACTCGCCCAACTCACGTCCCAGAGTTCCCGCGCCGACAATTAAGACATTGCGAACGCTTCGGCCAACTTCCACCGCCCGATCTGACTGAGAACGGCTCCAAACTCGCCAAGCCACTAGCCCGCTAAAGGCGAAAGCCGCAATCCAACTCAGAACATCCATGTAGCATGAATTCAATCCGGACAGGCGAATCGCGATGCCCATCAGAACAGTCACCCAACCCACACCCTTTCCTAATCCCATGACTTGGTGACGTAGAGACTGGTCACATTCCGGCGAGTACAGCCCTTGCGCGTAGCCTAGTAAAGTGATGAGTGCCCCATAAACCAGGATGAAGCCGAAATATTCCTGCGAGAAAGGCAAAGCCATGGAATTTGAGGCTTCAACCGCCAACCCCAAAAACCGCCTCACTCCAAAACGTGCTTGGCTAGCCGCAATAAAGCTCATCGAGAGGAGCATGCAATCCGTCGATATTGACTTCCAGACGGGGAAACGCCAGGCAATAATATGCGGTTCGGGCGGCACCGCCTCGGCAACACGTCGGAAATCGCTTCTCGGATTTGGGTGCAAAACTCCGTCAACTGTGGCAGTGCTCCAGGACCGCAGATTGAGATTAACCGAGTGCGACCGCTGCTTGAGCCCGCGGCTAAACGGATGCGTGCCTGGAATCAGTCGCGCCACGCCGGTAGAATGGCGGTGCTCTTCGGGAAAGCCGGAGGAAGACATCAGATCAATTCAAGCTCGTAGCCTTCAATCTTGATCGCCAAAGCATGCTCGATGGCGCCGATTGAGATCACAAGATTACGTTCATCGTTTTGGGACAAGATGCCCTCCAACCCATGCAGGCATCCTCCCCGGATTCTTACCCGCTGCCCAACTTTTAAGAACCGGTGTAGTGAGCACGAGATCCTCCGCGCCAGAAGCAATTCCAGAACATCGATCTGTTTTTGCGGCACGCTTACAATGTGTCCATGAAAGCTGACAAAGCCGATCAGACCGGCAGTTTGTAGCACTCGTGTACGCGACTCCAATTTCTTATCGATCATTACGAATGCGTATCCGGGAAATAACGGAAGGTGAATATCCTTGCGGCGATCGCTCCAGCGATGGATTTCCTCACGCAACGGGAGGAGGGTTTCGACTCCCTTGCGGCGTAGCTGTTCCGCGACTTTTTTTTCGAACCGGTATCGCGTCTGAATTGCATACCAGGAAAGCAGACTGACGCCCTGATTCAAACTGCTGCTGGGTTCCGAATCGGTGGTACATCGTCCTGCTTGTGGGCCGGGCATGGCTCTGCTAATTCAGTCCCGCTCTCGTTTTTACCCGTTTTTCCACAGCGATGAGTGACCAGTTGAGATTTATCTCAGCTGTTTGGATGGCCTTGAATCGCGTTGTCGACTTCGTCCATGACTACAAGACAAACCGGTGCTCATATCAGTATCGGCAATCGGGGTTACGAAGAAAGCTTGCTCAGGAATCGGCCCGTCCCCCGCCAGGATAACTATAGTTTTCGGTAAATCCGCTCGGGAATAGGAAATGTTCGTTGATTCAGCACCATCCCCAGCAGGCGTACGTTGGCCGCTTGCAGCCGCTCCTTGGTTATTCGAGCTGCGATTCGCCGGGTGCGGTGCGCTTCCAGACCCAGAATCACGCCGTCAGAAAGCTGCCCTATCAACACCGCCTCGCTGTACAGTCCGGCGGGCGGCGCATGTATCAGAGCGTATTCAAACTGACGACCGAGTTCGCTCAACCGGGACCGGAGGCAATCTGCGAAGAATGGATTCCCGCTAACGCCAAGGAATGTGTCCACAGGCACAAACCACAAGTTGCGTGAAATCTGCCGCGACCCATTTCGTAGATCGCACTGTTCCGCATACTGCATCTCGTCGGCATCATTGCTGTTAAAAAACTTGTGCAGGACGGGAGAATGCAAATTCGCCTCGACCACGCAGACATTCCCGGGCACCTGCGATGCAAGGGTTTCCGATGCTCGGGCACAAATTCGAGCGCTTTCTGCAGTGTCATCGATTGCCGTGAACACTACCTGCCGTATGGGCTGCAGAGACCCTGAAAAGAATACTTGCCGCACCAGGCCGTGAAGCTGCTCTTTGGCGAAAGCATCCAGACTCCACGGAAGCCTCACGGCAGCACTAGCTGGGGCACGATCTGCCCCGACTCTGGAGAAACCCGTCGCCAAGCTCGCATTCCGCAGAATCCCAACTGTAGCGTTCATTACGCACAACCTCTAGGCAATGAAGCCAGCACTCGGTCTCCCAAATAAGCCACCACTTCGTCAGGAGTGCGGAAAGCGGGGTCGAGGAAATCGGCTGCAAAAGCCGCGCCGCTACTAAGTGCTCCCGCCAACACAAAACCTGCCATGGCAAAAGTCCATTGCGAGTGCGTTGGCAGAGCCGGTACGATCGGCGGCTGCGCAATGGAGATATTGAGAATGCCGCGCGCGTCCAGCGCATCGCCGATCCTGGCTTCCTCTCGCTTGCGCACGTAAATGAGATAAGTTTCTTCTGCCGCCTTCGCCGTTCGCATCAAGTCTTGTTGCGCGATCGAGTTCTCCTCCAGTTTCCAAGCCGTCTTCTGCGACTCGGCTAGTTGCGTACTCTGCGCTCCCGCGCGTGCCTGTAATGCGCTGTACTCGACCTGGGCTTTTTCAAGTTCGGCCTTTGCCCACTCATAGTTCGGGTTCTTCTCCGTAGTTTCGTCACGAACGGGAGCCCCTGCTTCAGCGGCTATGGCGTCTTTCGCCTCAGTAATCTGCTGATCGACTTCTTCCACCAGCCGGTATGAGGGCTCGTATTTTGTAAGTAGCTCCGTACGTTTCAGTTCCAGATCGAGGAGCTTGGATTTCAATTTTTCAAGAAGTTGCGGATTATCAGCGCTGCTGATTTGTGTCACGCTGCGCTGCGGAAAAGATGCCATCTGCTTGTCCAAAGCGCGCATGCGCTGCCCAGTTTCGGCAATGGCCAAGCGGAGCTGCCGGTAGCTTGCGTCTGCCTCTCCGAGCTTCTGCAACGCGATATCACGCTCCAGTGCCGCCGACACGACCCCTTGCCCGCGGGTGAAATCCACAATATGAAACTCTGCATTCTCCAGCCGCTTGCGTGATTCGATTGTTTGCTGCTCGAAAAAGTTGAATTCTCCCGATGGCCGATGAACCTGAGTGTGTTTTTCCAGATAGGCGTTGGAGACCGAATTCAGCACTCGCGCCGCCAGTACTGGGTCAGATGACTGGTAACTCACTTCGATTAAGTTCGTCTTTCGCAGAGGCTCGATGCTCAGCCGCTTCGCCAGTCGCCGGACAGACCGTTCAATCCTCGCATCCTCGTCGTTGCGTCCTAACCGAAAATTACGGAAGGGATCGCGTTCCGCCAGTCCGGTCACCCGCACCACGTTGCGCAGTAGTTCTTCATCACGGAGCATCTCCACTTCCGAGTTGATCTCTTCCTCGCTGACCTCCTGCGCCCCAATGAGAAGGGTCGCATTCGCTTGCGGCGTCATTACCGGATCGACTCGCCCGTGTCCGACCAGCACCTTCATCTTTGCCTCATAGGCGGGGCTCAACCATCCATAAACCAGGACACCAACAAAAATTGCTGCGAATAAGCCGGTCGCGAGCCGGCGCTGCCGGAATAGCACGGCCACCACATCGCGCGCCGTAGGCGAATAGCCCTGGTAATGATTGTGGCGGAAAGTAATTTCATGCGGCATATGGGACTATGAACGCGGCTCAGGGATAAGCTCTCTCTTACTCTTCCTCAGAACTGCGATCCATTCATGTACATTCCCAGGCTGGGGACGGGCATATATTTCTTGATCTTCGAAATAGTGCTCTGCGGGACAAACACCAAGTCACCCGCTTGCAGGTGCATGTCTTCTCCCAGATCATGACTCTGAAGCATTTTTTTCACGTTGATTATCCGGGCCTCTACAATTTCGTTCGTGATTCTGCGAAAAAGCAATACTTGCGAGTGTCTGGCTTGTTGCGTAAATCCACCGGCCATGGCGACGGCTTCGTTGACCGTCGTGTCGCTTCGCAATTCGTACTTTCCCGGACGCGCAACTTCGCCGCCCGCAATGAAATACGGTTTATCGAACTCCTTCAGAGCGATCGTAACTTCGGGATTGTGAAGGGTTGGCGCGTAGGTTTTGTAAATAGCGTCCTTCAGCTCCGCCAGAGTCTGGCCTTCGGCAAAAATAATGCCAATTCCCTTGAGCGCGATGTACCCATCAGGCTGGACGCTAAGAGTCTGATTGAACTCCGGCGAAAAAGTGAACCCAATCTCCAATACATCGCTTTTGTGAAGCCGGTAGAGCGGACGGCGCTCCCCTCTGAGTGCAGGATTTCCCGTTTCGTCCGCTCCCCCGGGTTGTATGGCCACCGTCCCAGGCTTCCCTAAAGCGCTAGCAGCGTTTTCTGGGCCAGGCACGCGTCCAACGGCCGTTTCCAGGCTCTGTCCCTGGGCCACGGCGACCACCCACAACTGCTGCATGAGCATTACAGCAGCCACGACCATCGTTACTTTGAGGCAACGCTCCATTTTCCCCGTTTGTGACTCGACGCCGCTTTGAAGCGTCTTCGCTCTCTTCACTCTCTGGTTTGTACCTTACCCACATGCTGTCGAGCCCACAAGACATGGGAAGTGTTGCCTACGAAGGTTGGCGCAGCCAATTGTGATCAATCACGCAATCCAACAATATTCGGATTGCCTGCCCACGCCTGCTTCTAGCCAACTTTGGCTGAGTCCTGTTAACACGAAGGACATAACGTGGAAGAGAAGTAACAACTACTTTGGTAGCCCCGACAAAAGTTGACTTGACCCCAGAACTTCGTCGCCTGATGCAGGCATGGTCCAGGCTGCGCTTTGCCAAGAAGGCAACTTGTTGCCATCACTTGGCCTGTCGGCGAGTCTCAGAACTCTCGCCCACACCGCGACCGCCTCACCAGTTTTTCCAACACCACACTTGCGCCAGTCCGATTCGGGAATCCGTACTGATTTGGTGACGCCCAACACATCTACTTGTCACTATCCGTGCCTACAATTCAAAATGTGGCCGGTTCCAAGCCATATGAGGTCTAATGAATTCCATCTCCGCCGCTTCAGTTCCGATCGGCGTCCTGGTTGCCGATTCCAGCCAGATGCAATCCCAATTACTGGTAGCTGCCCTGCGGCGGCGTCCGGAATTTCATGTGATTTCCTGCAACATGGGTGGCGATGCGGTCCTTGAAACCATTACGGCTCGCAGGCCCCGGGTTGTTCTTATCACTACCGATCATCAAAACGGTGGCTGGCAGGACATGGCGACTGTGCGCCGTGTCCATCTTGCGCATTCCGAGATCGCGATGATTCTTTTGGTGGAAGCTTACGACCGGGAACTGGTAGTGAATACCTTCCGCTCAGGAGCCAGAGGGCTTTTCTGCTTCACCCAATTACCGTTCCGCACTCTGTGTAAATGTATCCACCGCGTCGCCGCCGGACAACTGTGGGCCAACACTGAGCAAATGCAATATCTGATAGAAGTCTTAACTCAAGTGCCATCGTTACGTGTAATCAACGCCAAAGGGGATCCCTTGCTGACCCCGCGGGAAGAGCAGGTCGTCGCTCTTGTAGCCGAAGGCCTCAGCAATCGCGACGTCGCCGCCGAACTGAAACTAAGCGAGCACACGGTAAAGAAGTATCTGTTCCGCATCTTCAACAAATTGGGAATCTCAACCCGCGTGGAGTTGGTCCTTTATGCGGTGAATCACGGACAGAGTCGTCCCGCAGAGTGGGTGGCGGGCGGATCGTGAGCTTTAATGTGAACAATAGCAACAAGCCACTCAAGATGAGAAAATGTTGTCCGACCTCCAAAATAAAAAGGGCGGCTGAAGCCGCCCCGAAATTCGCTCAAAGGATCTTAGAAGCTGTAACGTAGCGCAAACTGCATCACACGCTTCTGGCTCAGGGTTTGGATGAATTTGCCAAATGAAGTGTTATTGGCTAACGATCCATTCCCACTGGCTGCATCAAAGCGAACAGAGTTTGTCGCGTTGAATACCTCCCAACTGAACTTCAGCGCTTGGGACTCAGTAACCTTCCATGACTTGGCGATGCCGGCATCGAGCCCAAAGATCCCTGGCCCCGTCAGCTCATTTCGTTGTCCCGACTCCCCAGGGAAGGCGAACCTAAAATCTTTGATAGCCGTGTCCTTATTCTGGAACACGTTCGGGTCTAGATCGCCGGTAGAGGGGGAGGTGGGGAACGTGCCCGTCTTTGGCCGTGGACCGTTCAGGACTGCGGATGAAGTCAGTTCCCAGTTTGTTGCCCAGAAACCCAGACCTGGACCTATTGTGAAGGGCAATCCGCTACTCCAGCGTAATAAACCGGAGAACTGCCAGCCACCGACAATGGCGTCCATCCAGCGGCTCATGCCTGATCCGAACGTTCTTCCTTGCCCAAAAGGAAGCTCGTATACCCAGTTAGCGTTGATCTGATGCCTCGTGTCAAAATCGGAAACCGAGCGCAATTGGTTCGGTGACCAGGAGTTGATAATCTGGCTAGCGAACCCTCCGCCTTCAAACTGATTGATGCGTTCCGCGTTAGAGCCGACGTCAATCGACTTGGAGAACGTGTAATTGACATCAAACTGCAGCCCGTGGGTCATCGCATGCCGCAAGCTCAATTGGCCGGCATGATA
>WNFG01000727.1_pt1 | contig 27389 bp, 21 predicted proteins | sample 5400431 | NCBI WGS metagenome assembly WNFG01 (sample SAMN13153346, study PRJNA577476) | soil metagenome | isolation source: 120 cm saprolite under Douglas fir tree site 2 hole 3 replicate 2 | place: USA:California | collected 2015-04-18 | reverse complement strand
GAAATACCTCTCGAATTGCAGACCAAACTGCTCCGCGTGTTGCAAGAGAGGGAGTTTGAGCGGCTGGGAAGTTCGCGCACGCTTCGAACCGACGCGCGTTTGATTGCCGCGACGAACCGCGATTTAGAAGCGATGGTGGTGGAGCAGAAGTTCCGGTCCGATCTGTTCTTTCGCTTGAATGTTTTTCCGGTTCACGTTCCGCCCTTGCGGGAACGCCAGGGGGATATTCCGCTGCTGGTGCGGCATTTCACGCAACAGTTTTCCACAAGGATGAAAAAAGTGATGGAGACGGTTCCATCAGCGACGATGGATGCGCTGAGCCGCTATCATTGGCCGGGAAACATACGGGAACTCCAGAATGTGATCGAGCGCGCCGTAATTATCTCGGCGGGTCCGGCCCTGAGCATCGACGTCAGCGATCTTAAATTTTCCAAAGCCGGCCCGGCGGTAGAAAAATCCGCTGCTCAGAAATCGACAAATGGCACGCTCCACAACGTTTTGGAGGAAACGGAACGCCAACAGATTCTCGACGCCCTTAAACATTGCAATTGGGTTGTGGCAGGTCCCAACGGGGCAGCGGCACTTCTTGGAATGAAGCGATCCACGCTCCAGTTGAGAATACACAAACTCGCGATTTCGCGCGTTTCTGCGTAGTCGCGGCATCCGTTTCGTCAGCCCTCTTCTGCAAGGTTCCTGCTTCAAGTACAGATCTTTTTGCGCGCCAGGAAGCTGGCAGCCTACCAGTTCGCTGGCACTGGCAGGCTTGGCAGCTTGATCTAAAGAACCTTCTTTCGTCCTGCTATCCCGCAACAAATCAACAAGTTCGGCTCATTCAGAAACATACGGCACGCTTTGGTAAGCGCGTTGCATTTGTCCTGGGCGTGAGGGACTTGCCATGAGCGGAGCATCCAGAACGGAGCGCGCGGCAGCAACGAAACACTTTCCCTCCGTGCGGCAAGCAGAAGGGGGCACGGGGCAACCGTTGTCGGGGGGCGAACGAGTCAATTCGCCAAACGAACGAGGCTGACGTGTTGAGGATCACAAGGACGGAAACGCCAGCAGAAGAGAAATGGATATTGCAAGGCCGCTTAGTCGGGTTGTGGGTCAGCGAACTGAGAAAAAGCTGGAAAGAGACTCATCGAACCGACTGCGAGCGAAAGTGCGTTGTCGACCTCAATGAGGTCACGTTCATCGACAAGAAGGGTGAGAGGCTCTTGCGAAGCATGTCAAAGGAGGGAGCGCAATTCATCGCCACGGGTATTTATACCAAGCACGTACTTCAACAGAGGTGTGCAAGATGAAATCACGAAGGGACAGAAGTGTGGCAGTCAAACACATAAACAACACCGGCAAAGAAGAAGCAGCGATTGCTTCCATCTTCAGCCTTTCCGACAAAGGGGACATGACCCTCGTTGCCGCGGCGAAGAACGAGAACCGTCAAGCGTTCGAAGTTCTGGTCGAACGTCACGCGCGAAGGATTTTCTTCGCAGCGCGGCGCATGACCCGCACGCGAGAGGACGCCGAAGACGTCGTGCAGCAAAGCTTGCAAAAAGCGTTCGTCCACCTGGACCAATTCGAGGGGAAATCCTCCTTTTCCACCTGGCTGACGCGCATCGCCATCAACGAAGCCCTCATCTTGCTGCGGAAGACCCGCGGGCTGCGCGAGGAATTGATCAACGATTCAACCGAGGGCGAGGAGGCGCAATTCACGCTGGAGATCCCTGATTCAGGTCAGAGTCCCGAAGATAACTATTCACAGCGGGAGCAGCAGCGAATTCTGCTCTCGGCCATGAAGGAGTTGCCGGACGGAACGCGGAGGGCAATGCAGTTGCGCGAGCTTGACGAGCGATCGACGGAAGAAACCGCTCGAATCATGGGAATTTCCGTCGGCGCGGTAAAGGCTCGAGTGTTTCATGGGCGAAGGAAATTGCGCGAGAGATTGAAGCGCTATGCCGGATCAGCTTGGAGGCCTGGAAGGGACGCTTCACGAACGATTGGCGACGCGAGACCTATCTCGCAAGATCAGGCCGCTTGCAATGCATGAGGTTAAAACGGGGACAAAGGGAGGCCCTCATGATGACATTTCTGATTATCGCCGCACTGGCGATTTTGGGGTTTCTGTGTTTCACCGGGCCGGATGGTTTTATCAATCCGAGGCATCGTCACTGATTCGAGTGCGCGGCGGCGGCATTCCGTCCGTCGCGAGCCCAGGTTTGTCAAGCAAAGCGTTTGATCGAATTGGGTTTGTTGTTGAGAAAATCCAACACTGGGAGAAAGAGAAAGATGATTCGGAAGATTGCAGTGGCAACGATCCTGGGAGTCCTAATGTGCGCCTCGGCGGCAATGGCCCAGGAAGGACGCTGGCAGGAAATCAGCGCCCAAGGAACAGGTTTCTTTACGAAGGACTCGAGCGGAACGGGGATCAACCAACACGCAACGGATGCAGGCGGATTCCTCCTAAGCTACCGCTATCACTTCAATCGGTGGCTGGCGGCTGATGCAAGTTACGGCTACGCCCGGAACACGCAACAGAATTTCACTTCCTCCGGCCCTCTCAGCGAGCAAGGGAATGTGCACCAGGCCACGGGCGCGCTCGTGTTTACAGTTCCGCGCCGCGTTTTCAGACTTCATCCCTATGTTCTCGCCGGCGTCGGCGCCCTCGTCTTCGATCCCACAGGCAACAGGGGCGGGTTTGTTTCTGGTGCGCAAAGCCAGTCCAGGGCAGCGTTCGTCTATGGCGGCGGCGCAGACTACGACCTTGGCAAGCACTTCACACCTCGCGCCGAATATCGTGGCTTTGTGTACGAGCGGCCAGACTTTGGCCTGGCCACACTACACTCGGGCGCGACCACGCACACCGCTCAGCCCTCCGCCGGTATCGTTTTTCGCTTCTGAACCAACGATACCGTCATCGTGGCCGCGGGTCCCGATTACCCCGTTCGAGACCCGCGGCGCGGAGGTTTCATGGGCGCCCCCGCTGAGATCGAGAGCAATTCAACCGCGAAAGGAAAGGACTCGCGTATGACATTGAAAGGCAAGAGAAATGTGACTTCGGAGCATGACGCAAGCCCTGTTCAGCCTCAGGCTGAGGATACTTCTGCAAACCACGCACCAAGTCAGGAAGAAATCAGGCGGCGCGCCTATGAAATCTATCTCGAGCGTGACGGCCTCCCCGGCGATGAACTTGATGATTGGCTCAGGGCCGAACGCGAACTCCAAAAGGTCGCTCTTTTCAAACGCGGTTGGAATCGTCTCCAGGAGCGGCGTGGCGCCGGCTCCGAAGACGGAAATTGATATTCGGAGGAAAACCATGGAAAGGGGGATTAATGAGGAAGCTGGTGATTTTAAGAAAGGGTGCGCAACCGAAAGCATGAGACCAACCGAATTGAAAACTACCCGGCCGAAAAGTTTGCTGTTCGACAGACTCGACCGAACGAGACGTTTCCCCATCATGACACGCGGAAAATTCAACTTGCCAACGCTGGTCCTGACGCTAGCCCTGGGCACTTTGGTCGCAGGGTGCAACAAGAGTCAAGCAACGACACCGACGCCAGTTCTCGAGGTCGAAGTGGCCACGGTAGAAACGCGCAATGTCCCGGTGTACAGCGAGTGGGTAGCGACGTTGGACGGATACGTGAACGCCGAGATGCGACCCCAAGTCTCTGGCTACATAGTCAAGCAAAACTACACAGAAGGTTCGCTCGTCCGCAAAGGCCAGGTACTGTTCGAAATAGATCCGAGGCCCTTTCAGGCGACGCTTGATCGCGCAAAGGGCGATCTTGCGCAGGCGCAAGCACAACTTGGAAAAAGCACCCTTGATGTGGAGCGCGACACACCGCTGGCAGAAGCCATGGCCATCGCCAAGAGCCAATTGGATAACGAGGTTCAGGCCAAGCTAGGTGCACAAGCGGCCGTCGAATCGGCCAAAGCGGCGGTGGAGCAAGCGGAACTCAACCTGGAGTGGACTAAAGTAACCTCGCTGGTGGATGGAATCGCGGGGATCGCACAGGTCCAGATCGGCAACCTGGTCGGATCCAACTCTATCCTGACTTCAGTTTCGCAAGTGGATCCGGTCAAGGCTTTTTTCCCGATTAACGAACATGAGTATCTCATCGCACAAAGGAAGAGCAACGCCATTTCCAACAAGGAGACTATCCGTTTTTACGGAACCTCGGTTGAACTGATTCTTGCAGACGGCAGTCTCTATCCTCAAAGAGGCAAAGTCTTGCTGGCAGACCGGCAAGTCGATCCAAACACGGGCACGATTCGCATCGTTGCCGCCTTTCCCAATCCCGGCAACATTTTACGTCCCGGCCAGTATGGACGTGTGCGCGTCGAAACCAACATGAAAAAAGGTGCTCTGCTGCTGCCGCAGAGCGCCGTCGCACAGTCGCAGGGAAGTTATCAGGTGGCGGTTGTCGGCAGAGATCACAAAGTTAGCATTCGCACCGTGAAGCCCGGCGAGACGGTCGGGACGATGTGGGTAATCGACGAGGGCCTCAAGCCGGGTGACCAAGTTGCGGTCGGAGGACTGCAACAGCTCAAGGAAGGAACTCTCGTAATGCCCAAGCCCGTGCATCTTTCTGGGGGAGGAAACTGATCTATGTCCAAGTTTTTCATCAACCGTCCGATCGTGGCGATGGTGATCGCCATCCTTACGGTGATTGTGGGCGCGGTCACGATCGCAAGCCTGCCCGTGGCGCAATTTCCTAACATCGTTCCACCGGAAATTCAGCTACAGGCCAGCTATGTCGGCGCGGACGCGCAGACCCTGGAGCAATCCGTTGCCACGCCTATCGAACAGCAAATCAACGGTGTGGACAACGTGAACTACATGTATTCCCTGAACGCCACCGCGAATTCACAGACCACCATGGTCGTGGACTTCGACCTGAAGACGGACCCGAACACCGATCTCATCCTCACGCAGTCGCGCGAGCAATTAGCTGCCGGTCAGCTTCCGCCGGACGTTAACACCTACGGGGTCACCATCAGAAAGTCCGTGACCGCGCCGCTCATGCTGGTCGGCCTATTTTCCCCCAAGGGCACTTACGATACCAAGTTCCTCGGCAACTACGCGTATATCAACCTCAACGATCCCATCGCCCGCTTGTATGGCGTGGGCCAGACGCAGGTTTTCGGCGCAGGGCAGTATGCGATGAGGCTGTGGGTACAGCCTGACAAACTGGCGAAGCTGGGCATCACGGTCACGGACATTGTCAGCGCAGTGCAACAGCAGAACACGGTCAATCCTGCGGGTCAGGTGGGAGGTGAACCCGCTCCCGCGAACCAGCAATTCACTTATTCCGTGCTTGCGCAGGGCCGCTTGACGTCCCCGGAACAGTTCGAAAACGTGATCGTGCGCGAGGCGCCAGACGGCGGCATTGTTCGCGTGAAGGACGTCGCCCGCGTCGAGCTGGGCGCACAGGACTATAGCATTGTCAGCCGCTTGAATGGCAAGCCCGCCATCGTCATTCCCGTCTACCAGTTGCCCGGTTCCAATGCCGTCCAAACGGCCGCAGGCGTCCGAAAACTTATGGCCGAGATGAAGCAACGCTTCCCGCAAGACATGGACTACGCCATATCGCTTGACCAGACGAGCGCGGTTACAGAAGGCATGAAGGAGATCATTCAAACCCTTTTGATTGCTATCGTCCTGGTGATCCTGGTGGTCTACCTTTTTTTGCAGGACTGGCGGGCAACGCTGATCCCGATGCTGGCCGTGCCGGTTTCGCTGGTGGGCACGTTTATTCTCTTCCCACTCTTCGGCTTCTCCATCAATACGCTTTCGATGTTCGGGTTGGTCCTGGCGATTGGCCTCGTGGTGGATGATGCCATCGTCGTCGTCGAAGGTGTACAGCGCCATATCGAGGAGGGTCTTGCTCCCAAAGAAGCCGCTCGGAAAGCAATGGAAGAACTCTCCGGTCCCGTCGTCGCTATTGCCCTGGTTCTCTCCTCGGTGTTTGTACCGACAGCCTTCATCCCGGGCATCACCGGAAGGCTCTACCAGCAATTTGCCGTTACCATCGCCATTTCGGTGGTCCTCTCCGCCTTTAACGCCCTCACGCTAAGCCCCGCGCTTGCGGGGCTACTCCTCCGGCCAAAGGGGGAGAGCCGCGGGCCGCTCAGCAAGTTCTTTGACGGGTTCAATCGCATGTTCGAGCGCGGCACCGAGATCTATGTCCGGCTCTGCGGAGGGTTTATTCGCAAAGGTGTGCTGGCTTTGGTGGTGATTGCGGGCTTCGGCGTGGGCGCGGCCTTCTTTGGCAGCCGTCTGCCCTCGAGCTTCCTGCCGGATGAAGACCAGGGCTACGTGTATGTCAACATGGACCTTCCGAACGCGGCTTCGCTGGAGCGTACCAGCGCAGCGGCGAGGCAGGTTGAGGAGATCCTCGCCAACACGCCTGGCGTCGAATACACCACCAGTGTTGTTGGCTTCAGCTTGCTCAGCTTTGTGCGGACTACTTACAACGGCTTCTTTTTCGTCACCCTTAAGCCCTGGAGTGATCGTAAAACCAGAGCGGAACAATATCAGGAAATCAAGGTGCGCTTGAACCAGCAGCTTAGCAGGCTTCCGCAAGGAACCGCTTTCAGCTTCTCGCCTCCCGCAATCCCTGGAGTCGGCACATCCGGCGGATTTCAGTTCGTGCTTGAAGATCGTGCCGGGCGGGACGTCCCGTTTCTTGCAGGCAACCTGGAGAAGTTCCTGGCGGCCGCTCGCAAGCGCCCCGAAATTGGCTCGATATCCACCTCCTTCCTGCCAAGCGTCCCGCAAAAGTTTCTGGAGGTCGACCGTGAGAAAGTGCTGAAGCAAGGCGTGGCGCTCAACGACGTCTACAGAACGATTCAGGCTTTCATGGGCGGGCTGTTCATCAACTACTTCAACGATTTTGGCCGTACCTGGCAGGTATACGTGGAGGCCGAAGCACCTTACCGGTCGAATATGGAGAACCTCGGGCAGTTCTACGTCCGCAACAGCGGGGGTGAGAGGGTTCCGCTGTCCGCGCTGACGAGGTTCGAGTCGCGTTCCGGCCCCGAATTCACGATGCGCTACAACGAGTATCGCTCAGCGCAAATCAACGGCAGCGCCGCGCCGGGTTATAGCTCGGACCAGGCGACAGCGGCTCTTGAAGAAGTCTTTAGGCAGACCATGCCCCGCGAAATGGGCTTTGATTATATGGGCATGTCCTATCAAGAGCAGAAGGCACGTCAAGGGATTCCGGCTTGGGTGATCTTCGGCTTCTCGTTGTTGTTCGTGTTCCTAATCCTGGCGGCGCTCTACGAAAGCTGGTCGTTGCCTTTCAGCGTGCTCTTGGGCACGTCCGGGGCGGTATTCGGGGCGTTTGGAATCTTATGGCTGCGCCGGGCGGTGCTCAGCGCCTTCTATCCGGCGTACATGGTGCAAATCGAGACCGACGTCTACTCGCAGATCGGCTTGGTGATGCTGATCGGTCTGGCCGCCAAAAACGCGATTCTGATCGTCGAATTTGCCAAGGAGCATTATGAAAGGGGCAAGCCTCTGGTGGTTGCGGTGCTTGAAGGGGCAAGGCTTCGCCTGCGTCCCGTTCTGATGACCTCGTTTGCGTTCATTCTCGGTTGCGTGCCGCTCTGGACAGCATCCGGCGCCGGTTCAGTAGCACGCCAAATCATGGGCACGGCCGTAATCGGCGGCATGCTGGCAGCGAGTACCGTCGACATCCTCCTCGTTCCAGCAATCTTCTACCTGGTGGAGAAGTGGTCAGGCGTTGGCAAGAAGCACGCTGTCGCTGAAGGGCCAGCAACGCCCGCGCCGGCGGAGGCCGACTGACGTGAGAAGACTTATCGCTCTTTCCCTGATTATGTTCCTCGCTTCGGGCTGCGCTGTGGGGCCCAACTACAAGAGACCGAACGTAAGCGTTCCTGGTACCTACCGTGGAGCCATGCCGCAAGAGGCGCCGCAGCCTGCGGCCGAATCGCTCGGAGACCAAAAATGGTGGGAGGTGTTCCAAGACAAGCGACTTCAAGACCTGATCCAAACTGCCCTCCAGCAGAACTACGATGTTCGCATTACGGCGACGCGAATCCTGGAAGCCCAGGCACAGTTGGGGATCACACGCGCTGACCAGTTGCCTACGGTCAACGCCGAAGCTCAGGCTGTCAATCAGCGCTCGGCGCGCGGAAAGTTTTTTCCTGCGTTTGAAACAAACTCAAACCAAGTCGATCTCTCGCTGGCCTGGGAGCTCGATTTTTGGGGCAAGTACCGCCGCGCCACCGAGGCGGCGCGGGCAAATCTCTTGGCGTCAGAATGGGCCCGTGAAGCGGTCATCAGCACACTTGTGAGCGATGTTGCCACAGCCTACTTCCAGCTACGTGAGCTCGACCTGCAGCTCGAAATCTCCCGGCGCACGCTGGTTTCGCGCCAGGACTCGTTGCGACTTACGCAGATGTTAGCGAACGGCGGGGCTACCTCCATGCTCGACGTCCGGCAGGCCGAGCAGTTGGTGTTCACCGCGGCTGAAACGATCCCCGATCTAGAGCGGCGCATTGAGCAGCAGGAAAACTTCATCAGCACGCTTCTGGGAAGCAATCCCGGTCCAATCGCGCGCGGAACGAAGCTGACCGAGCAACCGCATTCGCCGGAGATTCCCGCAGGGCTTCCCTCCAGCCTCTTGGAGCGGCGGCCCGACATTCGCCAGGCCGAAGCACAATTGATCGCCGCTAACGCTCAGATCGGAGTGGCGAAAGCCGCCTACTTCCCGCAAATCAACTTGACCGCGACCAGCGGGTATCAGAGCTCCGCGCTTACGAGCCTGTTTAGCGGTCCGGCAGGGTTGTGGAATTTCGGAGGATCATTGGTACAACCCATCTTCGCCGGGGGAAGGATCCGCTCCGGTGTAAGGTTCTCCGAAGCTCGGCAACAGGAAGCACTGCTGGTCTATCAGCAGACCATCCAGCAGGCTTTTCGTGGCGTTTCGGACGCACTGGTGGAGTACCGCAAGGACCGGGAGTTCCGAGAGCAGCAGGAGCAACTTGCGCTTTCCGCTCAAGACGCGGCCAGGCTTTCGGAGACGCGCTATCGAGGCGGTGCCACCAGCTACTTGGAGGTGCTGACAAACGAAACCAACTATTTTGATGCTGAGTTGGGACTCGCCCAGGCTCAGTTGAATGAGCTTTTAGGCCTGGTCAGCGTTTACCGAAATCTCGGCGGAGGCTGGCAAGAACGATGAGCACCTGGAGTTACAAGCCCACGGCCTGGGCCCATTCGGATTGCTATACAGGGCCCCGGCGAACTCGTGGGCAAGGCACGTTCGGGCACGACGAGGTGAGCCGATGATCTTTGTTCGCGAAGCCAGCGCGGCATTCGTTCTGGTAACGCTCACGCTTTCGTTGCAGGGCGTCGGGATGGCGCACAGCCGAGGCGGTGGTCCTTAAGCAGGGGCCGCTTCTCGAACCTCCGCGCGTTGAGCACGCACTCTACCGGCCTCCGGCTTGGTGCGCAGGCGGGCGTCCTCCTGCTGCCACTTCCGCGCCAGTTCATCTAAGTCGCCCATGACCTTGCTGATGTCCTTCATGCGCTTGGTGATGCCGTAAGTTACTGAAGGCGGGATGGTCGGCTCGTAGTCGCGGAAGAGGAAGCCCTTTTGCTCCAGAACGCGGAGGCGCTCCGTCAATACCCGCGAAGAAATCCCCTCCACTTGCCGCCGTAGCGCTCCGAAGCGCGTGGGGCCGTTCGTGCTCAGAACCCACAGAATGTGCATGGTCCAGGGCCGGGCCAGGATTTCCAGCAACTCACCGAAAGGGCAAGAGTGTGGTTCTTTCGCTGCCTGTCGCATGGAAGCGCCTCACTTCGTTACTTTAAAGTTCCTACTGTACAAATGCAAGTAGTTATTTATAGTAACCAAGAAGCGCTTCAGCTCATCCAACGAGCATAGGGAGGAACAACATGGCGACGAATGCAACGGCAATTTCCCACGGTGCGGAGGCAACCAGCTTCTCGCAAGGCGCGGTGGTCGTCTTGGGACGATTTTTCTATGTGCTGCTTTTCCTGATGGCGGGCCCCAGTCACTTTTCCAAGCAAACCATCACCTATGCGGCTGCTCAAGGCGTGCCTTTGGCTTCCATCGCTGTTCCGCTTTCTGGTGTGCTGGCCCTGGCCGGCGGCCTAAGCATTTTGCTCGGCTATCGCGCAAAACTTGGCGCTTGGCTCCTGGTGATCTTCCTGGTGCCGGTTACTCTCACGATGCACAAGTTCTGGGCCGTGCAGGATCCCATGATGGCGCAGATGCATATGGGGATGTTCATGAAGAATGTCGCCATGCTCGGCACCGCCTTGCTGATTTCTCAGTTCGGAGCAGGGCCGTTCAGCCTTGACGCCCGACGCTCGCGCTGAACGGAGCTGATCCGGCTCCTCTCGGTTATGGAAGGAAACGTACTAAGGAGAGAGAACCAAGATGCGCAATCAATCTGAAACTTCGAGTCTTGCTGTCACCAAAACCCCGATCTCACGGGAGGCCCTCGATCAGCTTTTTCGCGAAGCGCGGACGCACTCCACGTGGCTTCCAGAACCCGTCCCCGTCGAACTCCTGCGCGAGGCCTACGAATTGGCCCGTCTTGGGCCGACCAGCGCCAACGGCTCGCCTGCCAGGTTCGTTTTTGTAACCACTCCAGGCGCCAAGGCGCTTCTTAAGCCAGTTCTCGCTCCAGGCAATGTCGAAAAAACCATGGCCGCTCCTGTAACCGTTATCATCGCCTGGGACACCGAATTCCACGAGCAGCTTCCCAAGCTCTTTCCACAGGCGGATGTCCGCTCCTACTTTGTCGGAAATAAACCTCTTATCGTGGAGAACGCCTTCCGCAACAGTTCACTGCAAGCTGCATACTTCATTCTAGCCGCCCGCGCTTTGGGGTTAGACTGCGGACCGATGTCCGGTTTTGACGCAGATAAACTGAATGCGCAATTCTTTCCTGACGGCAAATGGAAAGTCAATCTTCTCTGCAATCTCGGCTATGGAGACCCTAGCAAGCTCCACCAACGCAATCCTCGGCTGAATTTTGAGGAGGCAGCCGTGATTCTGTAGAGGTCGAAACTCCCTCGGATACGCCACCTCAAACTCTTGCCCCATTGGCAAGATGCCACGCAGATCCACTAATGGAAAGCCATCGCCGTTTGGGACTCGCTCTGCGTCGCCGAGACTTCCACATACCTCGTCAGGTAGGGCACCAAGGGCGTCACCTCAAAAGGCATTTTATCGCGCCCGGACAGCAGCGGCATTGGCTTGGACTTCATCAAACTGACTCCCGCGCTCCACGGATCGAGCTTGAGCCTCGAGCCCATCGGCAACGCCGCGATCTGGCTTTTGTTGCCGGGCTCCAGCGCGGGCGCCGCCTGCAGTAACTGCGTGGCGAAAAAAACTTCATTTCCAAGCTGAGGATTGATCAATTGCTTCAGTTCCTTCGCTCTCGCGTGCAGTTGCTGCAGGAAAAGCCCGGCATTCCCCAATTTGGACGCATAGGGTGATTTCTTCAGGATTTCCATCGCCTTCTGGTTGTTTTCGGCGGACTCCGTTTTCCCTTCCTCGAACGAGAGCCGTTTCAGCGCTTCGGTCGGCGGCAGCCGCAATATATCGCTGAACGCATATTGATCTTGGTTCGGTTTGGGCAGCATGGCGTCCGCCATCCCATGCGCGATCAGTGCCGCCAGAGTCTCTTCGTTTGGCACGACGTCGATCAATCCGCGGCTCAATACCAGGGTGTTGCCTATGGAAAACATTTCCAGGCCGCTGGTGAGCAGCACGCGGCACCGCAGATCGAACTGCTCGTCGAAGTTTTTGGTGACCTCTAAATTGTTGACGATGGTATTCAAGACTTTATCGACCTCTCCCGCAGGAGCGAGCAACCCGTCGCGTTCCAGGAGATCCAGCACATTGTTCTCCGCTTCATGTCTCCATTCTCGCTGGGCTTCAAGGGGCGAGCGGTCGTGCTGCGTCGCTTCGTCCCTGACCGGATTTGTGGATTCCACCAGCAGCCTGCTCAATTCTTCCTCTCGCGCTCCCTGCTTCAATTTGTACCCCCACAGGTGCGTCGAGGATTTATAGCTGGGATCGCCGAAGCGCCAGGGCCGGTGGAGCTCCTGGCTGTAAATGTAGCTGGGCAGCCACAGCCCGGATTTCACGTTGGTGCGCCAGGAATCGAAATGCAGATAATATTCATCTTCCAGGTGTTTCAACGAAAAATGAATTGCCGGAGTATACTTACCGCTGATGTGCACCACGGTAAAGTCTTGGTCCTCGACCCAGATTCGCCCCACAAAGCGGGCCCCCCGCACTTTCGGCGCCGGGGTAACATCAAAAACGTAACATCTCACCTCGCCCAAAAACTCCCGACCCGAATAGTTGAACCGGTAGTGGGCTTTGTCGAACTCCGCTCGATCGATGTAAATCATCTGAAGAAATCCCGCTGGCTCGAAGGACCACATTAAAGAGCCTTTCCTGCTGCTTCCCGCCATCGAGTGAACTTTGAGCCGACCTCGAAAATCCGCCTGGCCCAGAAAATAGAAATCGGACTTGGGGACCGTGCCCATCGCCGGGTCAAATTTCACTTCCTGAATGTAGGTTTCTATGACCGGGGCATAGAGGTTGAGAGCCGCAATTTCCTCATGCTCTCGTTTGATGATTCGCTCGATGATCTCACCCAGTTTGTTTGTCGCCTGGGCACCTTTTGCGTCGGCGCCCTTGCTCTGTGCGTCGGCAGAACTCGACAATTCAGCCATGGCGTTCGCTTGATCTTGTGCCGCAGCCAAATTTTGCAGGTGCGGACACCATCCAGCCGGAATCGCCGCAGCCAAGATGGTCCAAATCAAGAGTCGCGCGCGCATATCTGCCCTCCCAACGAAGCCACCTGTCGGTCTTCGCTTGGCTAGAAAGCACGCGCCGTGCCAGGAAATAACTGAGGAATTCAGACCATAGTAATTACGGGCATAATCTTCGAAGAATCTAACGAATGCGGGCCGAGCGCTCACCGTGCATGCCCACAGGATATGTAGTCGATGCTAGTCTGTTGCTGCTGTTGTCCCAATTTGGGCGGGCCGGAATCAAAATGGAACGATTCCCGTTGTCAGATACCGGACCCGTTCGCGCAGTCGCGTCTTCACCCTGAATCAATGTAGAATTTCCCGCGACGCCTTTTTCACGCTGAGATGAAGAAAACCAAGCTGTTCCACAAACTGCTCGCCGCCAATCGCAGCGAAATCGCAATTCGTATCTTCCGCGCCGCTAACGAACTCGGCTTGCGCACCGTCGCCATCTATTCGCAGGAAGACCGGCTCGCCCTGCATCGCTTCAAAGCCGACGAAGCGTATCAAGTCGGCGCCGGCAAAGGCCCCGTCGAAGCCTATCTAGACATCGCGGGAATCGTCGCGCTGGCGAAGGAGAAGGGCGTCGACGCGATCCACCCCGGTTATGGTTTTCTTTCGGAGAATCCCGCCTTCGCGCGTGCCTGCGAAAAAGCCGGCATAATCTTCGTCGGTCCGCCGCCGAATCTTCTCGAATTATTGGGAGACAAGACCGCCGCGCGCAGACTCGCCGCTTCCGCTGCCGTTCCCGTCCTTCCCGGAACCGAAAATCCCATCAAGTCCACGGCCGAGGCGCGAACGATCGCGCGGGAGATCGGCTACCCCATCATCGTGAAAGCAGCAATGGGCGGCGGAGGCCGTGGCATGCGCGTCGTTCATGACGCTGCGCAGCTCGACGCCCTCCTCGAAGAAGCACAGGGCGAAGCGCGCTCCGCTTTCGGCGATGCCTCCGTCTTCCTGGAAAAATATCTGCCGCGCGCGCGGCACTTGGAAGTGCAGATCCTCGCGGATCATCACGGCAACTTGCTGCATCTTTACGAGCGCGATTGCTCGGTCCAGCGCCGCCATCAAAAAGTCGTCGAGGTTGCTCCCGCCGCGAATCTTCCCGCGAGCATTCGCGGCGAACTCTGCGATGCGGCGTTGCAGTTGGCGCGCAAAGCCGGCTATCGCAATGCGGGCACCGTCGAGTTTCTTTACGATGTCGATTTGCGGAAGTGGTATTTCATTGAGGTCAATCCCCGCATTCAAGTCGAGCACACCGTCACCGAAATGGTCACCGGCATCGATCTGGTGCGCTCGCAGATTCTCGTTGCCCAAGGCCACCAGCTCCACGAGCCGCCGATGGCGCTCCCGCAACAGGAGCAGATTCCCCTCAATGGCGCCGCTCTCCAGTGCCGCGTGACCACCGAGGACCCCGAGAATAACTTCGCCCCCGATTATGGCAAAATTTCCACCTATCGTTCCCCCGCAGGCTTCGGCATTCGTCTCGATGGCGGCACCGCTTATGCTGGCGCGATGCTCGCCGCCTATTACGATTCACTGCTCGTCAAAGTCACCGCTTGGGGCGCAAATCTTCCCGAAGCCTGCCAGCGCATGGACCGCGCCCTCCGCGAATTCCGCATTCGCGGCGTGAAAACGAATATCCCCTTCGTCGAAAACGTCGTGAACCACCCGAAGTTTCGCGCCGGCGAAGTCACCACCTCTTTCCTCGACGACTCGCCCGAGCTTTTCCGTTTCCCCAGCCGCGGCGACCGCGCCACCAAGCTCCTCTCCTATCTCGGCGATGTCATCCTCAACGGCAATCCCGAAGTAAAAGGGAAGGAGCTCCCCGGGGAAATCGAAGCCGCCGTCGTTCCAGCGGCGCCCGCCGGAAAACCGCCGGCAGGCACCCGCCAGCTCCTGCAAAAACTGGGGCCGAAGAAATTCGCCGCCTGGGCGCGAAAAGAAAAACGCCTGCTCATTGCCGACACGACTTTCCGCGACGCCCACCAGTCGCTCATGGCCACGCGCGTCCGCACTTTCGACCTGCTCGCCACCGCCAGTGCCGTCGCGCATCGTCTGCCGAATCTTTTCAGCCTCGAGATGTGGGGTGGCGCAACCTTCGATACGGCAATGCGCTTCCTCCACGAAGATCCCTGGCAACGATTGCGCGAACTTCGCGAGGGCATTCCCAACATTTGTTTTCAGATGCTCCTCCGCGGCGCCAACGCCGTCGGCTACGCTTCCTATCCCGACAACGTTATCATTGAATTTGTGCGCGAAGCGCATGCTCAGGGCATCGACATTTTCCGCATCTTCGATTCGCTCAACTCCATCGAAAACATGCGCGTTTCCATCGATGCTGCGCTTGAAACCGGCGCCGTTTGCGAAGCCGCCATTTGCTACACCGGCGACATCCTCGACAAGGGCCGCCCGAAATACTCGCTCAAGTACTACGTCGCCATGGCCAAGCGGCTGGAAAAATTGGGCACGCACTTCCTGGCGATCAAAGACATGGCCGGTTTGTGCAAGCCCTACGCCGCATTTGCATTGGTGAAAACGCTGCGGCAGGAAGTTGGCGTTCCCATCCACTTTCACACGCACGATACGAGCGGCATCAACTCGGCTTCCGTGTTAAAAGCCTCCGATGCCGGAGTCGACGTCGCCGACGGAGCCATCGCTGCCATGAGCGGCGGTACCAGCCAGCCCAATCTCAATTGCATCGTCGAAGCCCTCCGCCACACCCCGCGCGACACGCAGCTCGATATCGATACGCTCAACGAATGCTCCGACTATTGGGAAACCGTTCGCACGTATTATCTGCCGTTCGACTCCGGCCCCAAGGCCGGCTCCGCGCGCCTGTACCAGCATGAAATTCCCGGTGGCCAGTACACCAACCTGCGTGAACAGGCTGCCGCCATGGGCCTCGGCCATCGTTGGCGCGAAGCCGAAAAAATGTATGCCGAGGTGAATCAGCTTTTCGGCGACATCGTCAAAGTCACGCCCTCCAGCAAAGTCGTCGGCGACATGACTCTTTTTCTCATGGCCAAGGAGATGCAGCCGGCGGACGTTCTCAAGCTCGACGAAAAACACGATGTATCCTTTCCGAATTCCGTTGTCGAAATGTTTTCCGGTGTCCTGGGCGTGCCTCCCGGCGGCTGGCCAAAAAAGCTCCAGAAAATCATCCTGCGCGGCCAGGCGCCTCTCCGCGGCCGTCCTAGCGCAAATCTCGAACCAGTGAAACTTGAGGAAGAGCAAAATTCCCTCGAGAAAAAACTCGGTCATTCCCTCCGTTGCGACGGCCTGCTGAGCTATCTGCTGTATCCCGACGTTTTCACCAAGTACGACAAATTTCGCCAGACCTATTCCGACGTCAGCGTCTTGCCCACGCCCGCATTCTTTTATGGCCTGAAGTCCGGCGAAGAAATCACCGTCGAGATCGAATCCGGCAAGTCTCTCATCATCAAGTTCCTGACCATCAGCGAACCGCATCCTGATGGCACGCGCACGCTCTTTTTTGAATTGAACGGCCAGCCCCGCGAAGTAAACGTCCGCGACCGCGACCTCCGCGTGGTCGAACGCGCGCATCCCAAGGCCGATCCCGCCGATCCCGGCCAGGTCGCCGCTCCAACCGCTGGTGTCATCAGCGGCATCGCCGTGCAAGCGAATCACGCTGTGGAACGCGGCGCAAAACTTCTCACTCTCGAAGCCATGAAAATGCAGTCCAATATCTACGCACCCATTTCAGGCCGCATCGTGAAAATCCTTGTCACCTCCGGCCAGCACGTCGAAGCCAAAGATCTCCTGGTGACCATCGCACCGTGAGTTCCGGAGAGCTCCGCAAACACGAAAAATTCCGCTCGCGCTTTCTCCGCAACCAGCGCGACCTCATCGTTTACACTCCTCCCGGATACGCCGCCCAGTCGGCGCGCCGTTTCCACGTCCTCTATCTTCACGACGGCCAGAATCTTTTCGATGGCGCCACTTCCTTCATCCCCGGCCAGGACTGGCACGTCGGCCAGACCGCGGACTATGCCATTCAAGCCGGCGTTGTCGCCCCCCTGATCATCGTCGGCATGTACAACACCAAAGCGCGCATCCGCGAATACACCCCCACTCATGTCCCCAAGCTCGGTGGCGGCCGCGCCGACCGCTATGCCAAATTTCTCCTCGAAGAAGTGAAGCCCTTCATCGATCGCGAATACCGCACTCTTTCCGGCTCGCAACACACCGGCATCGGCGGTTCCTCGCTGGGTGGCCTCGTTTCGCTTTATCTCGGTCTCAAGCATTCGCGCATTTTTGGAAAAATCGCCGCGCTCTCCCCATCGGTCTGGTGGAACCATCAAGTGATTCACCGTTTTGCGCGCGCGGCCATCGTCGAGCTCCGCCCCCGGATCTGGCTGGACGTCGGCACTCGCGAAGGTCCGCGGATTGTGTCGCAAGTCGAGAAATTTCGCGACGTGCTCCTCGAAAAGGGTTGGAAGCTCGGCCACGATTTACATTACGAGGTCATTGAAGGCGCCGAGCACAATGAAGCCGCATGGGCGCAGCGCGTCGGCCCGTTCCTGCAATTTCTTTATCCCGCGCGCGAAGCCGCTGTATAATCCGCGCTCGACTCGCTTGCTTCCCAGGGAGCGTCGCATGCCGCAGGACCGGCCTCTCACCATTCTCTGCGTCAGTTCCTACGAAAAGGGCCAGGAATTCATCCGCACCTGCAAAGCTATGGGCTGCGTCGTCCTTCTCCTCACCGTCGAAAAACTTCGCCACGCCGATTGGCCGTTCGAATGTATCGACGAAGTCTTCACCATGCCCGAAGATCTCCCGCTGCAGAGTCTGATTTACGCCGTGAGCTATGCCGCCAGGTCCCATTCCATCGATCGCATCGTCGCGCTCGATGAATTCGACATGGAGAACGTCTCCGCCCTGCGCGAGCATCTCCGCATTCCCGGCATGGGGCTCACCACCGTCCGCTACTTTCGCGACAAGCTGGCCATGCGCGCGCGTGCCCGCGAAGCCGGCATCCTCGTCCCCGAATTTGTCCACGTCCTCAATTACGACCATATTCGCGAATTCATGTCCCGCGTTCCCAATCCCTGGTTGCTCAAGCCCCGTTCGCAAGCCTCCGGCATCGGTATGAAGAAGATTCATTACCCCGACCAGTTGTGGCACTGGCTCGACCAGCTCGGCGACCAACAATCCTTTTACTTGCTCGAACAATTCGTTCCCGGTGGCGTCTATCACGTCGACAGCGTGGTTTCCGAGCGCAGTGCCGCCTTTGCCGAAGCACATGCTTATGGAACGCCGCCGCTCGATACTTCTCATCAAGGCGGCGTTTTCACCACCCGCACTCTTCCCCGCGAAGCCGAGGAAACCAAATCCCTACTCCAGATCAATCGCAATTTGCTCGAAGGCCTCGGCTTCGTGCGCGGCGTAACGCATGCCGAGTTCCTCCGCTCCCACGGCGACGGCAAATTTTATTTCATCGAAGTCGCCGCCCGCGTCGGCGGCGCATACATCTCCGACGTCATCGAAACCGCCACGGGAATAAACCTCTGGCGCGAATGGGCCCGCCTCGAAGTCGGAGCAGGGAATCAGCCCTACCAGCTCCCGCCGTCGCGCCGCGACTACGCCGGAGTCATCCTATCTCTCGCACGCCAGGAACATCCCGACACGTCCGCCTACACCGATCCAGAAATCACCTACCGCATCACCAAGTATCACCACGTCGGCTTCATCCTTAAGTCCCAAAGCCCCGAACGCATTCAACATCTGCTCGATTCCTACGCCACCCGCTTCCAAACCGACTTCGTAGCCACCCAGCCCGTCCCCGACAAACCAAGCTCCTAGCAACCCGCTCGCTTTTCCGTTGTGCGCCTTTATCGTTCAAGTGACTGATTCGCGGGGCGCGCTCTGGACCAACTGGACTAGCAAGCTTCTATTGCTTACGCTGACGATATGAACATGGTGCGACACACGGTCAGGAACCTGCTCATCGGCTATGGCACCTATATTGCTTCGTGGTGGGTCGCCTACCCGTTGGCCTTTACATACGGCAAGCTAACGGAACGGATTATTTATCGTGGCGATTTCGCTGGCTCGGTCGTGATGCCCTTAGTAACGACTGTCCCGTACGCGTTGGTCGCTTTCGGCGTCGGTGCGTCTGTTGTCTGGCTAGTTGATTCTGAAAAACCGCTTCGCTGGGCGATATTTCCCGCAGCGTTCTATATATTCTTCGGGACCATCGGTTATCACTGGGCGCGACCGCCTTTGCTCCTCGACCGAGTGGCGCAGGTACTCGATGCAACGTTTATGGGGATTGCCTGTGTTGGTGGCGCGATGGTTGCTGTCCGAAAGCGAACTCCATCTCGCGACCCGAATAACTCCTGATTTGCCTAAACAAAAATTGGATTACCTCTCCCCACACTCCGCTTTACATTTACCGCAGTTTCCTTCAGTATTCCCGTGGACTGCCCACCAGCCCTGGCACGCCCTGTCCCAAAGTCTAGTTACTGTCTGGAACAGCGTCTTCACTCATAGTTTGCCGCGCGCACTTCCGAGGAATACAGTTTGCTCTACCCCGGACGGAATTCTGCGTGGGGTGGTGCTGTCCCTTTGGGAGGTCCGATGTGGGGCAATAAGAAACCGGATGCGCCGCAAGCGGGGCAACCGGAAGTAAAAAACTTACAAACGAATCAGTCGCCGAAGCCCGCTCCGGCGGCTTGGGAGGATAAACCCGCGATGAGTACAGATGCGATGCGTCCATTGGGTGCAACCGCCGACCGCGCCACGGCGCGGCTCGGGGCCAGCCTGCACATAAAAGGGGAGATCTCCGGCAACGAAGATCTGTTAATCGATGGATCGGTCGAAGGACTGATCACACTCGATGAGCGGAAACTGACTGTCGGGCCCTCAGCAAAAGTAACCGCCGACATCATTGCCCGCGAGATCGTGGTATACGGCAACGTGAAGGGCAACCTTCGCGCCAAGGATCGAATTGAAATCAAGAAGGATGGTTCGGTCAATGGTGACCTGACCACTTCCCGCATCATGATCGAAGACGGCGCCTACTTCAAAGGTTCCATCGAGATCGACAGGACGCCAGAGAAGGAAACCGGTTCGCATGCTTTCGCCCGGACCTCTTCGTCGCCCTCCACTGCGGCCGCGGCCAAGACCATTTAACTTTCGTCTACATTCCGCGCTCTTTTCTACAGCGGCGTCCCGGTATCACCGGGACGCCGTTCGTTTGTTAGCGTATGGAGTGCGGCGGCTTGCCGCCGCTTTTCTTCCACCCTCCGTCGTCCCCGCTATCCTCATCGAACATGGCTCCTTTTCGTCCCGGCTGCTCGTCCGAGAATACACAATCTCGGAGCTCGCGAAAATCAGAATTAGCTATTCCCTTCACTAACATAATTTGTCCATTGACTTGACAATTACAGTAGTCATTGTATAGTTGCCACGGGCATCCACTCGGGGTAGCGCGGCCGCTGGTCCCCCTTTTGTCTCAGGGCCACCAACCGCTCGCGCGGAATGTACGCGGGGTCATCTCGTGGGACGGTTACGGCACAGCGTCCCGGCGGCGGTTCTACTCTCACTGGCGTTAGTCTGCGGGAGTTGCGGCGGCTCATCTTCAAGCTCTCCTCCTCCGCCTCCCCCCGCTGCGGACTTCGCGCTGAACCTGTCATCGAATTCGATTTCCATCACACAGAATGCCTCAAGCCCTGCCGTCAACGTGACCGTCAATCCCATGAACGGCTTCTCCGGCGCTGTTCAGGTAGCGCTCAACGCGCTTCCTTCCGGCGTCACCTCCAATCCCGCGAGTCCCTTTAGTGTTGCCGCGGGCGCGAGTACCGCCGTCGTCTTTGCCGCCTCCGCAAACGCAGCCACCGGAAATTTCACTATTTCCGTTCAAGGCACAAGCGGCGCCCTATCTCACTCCGACAGTCTGGCTGTTGCCGTACAAGCCGCCGTGAACTCAACGCTGCCGCGCGCCGCCTACTCCAGGACGGATTCCACTTCCGCCTCCGACGATCCTTTTGGCGAACCCCATCATCGCCACATCGCTTACGATCCCGTCAACAAGCACGTTTTCATCGCCAATCGCGCCATGAATCGCGTGGAAATTTTTTCCACTGCCACCGAATCGCCCGTAGCGCAAATCTCCGTCCCTGGCGCAAGCAGCGCCGATCTCTCCGCCGACGGTGCAACAATCTGGATTGGCACTGCGCTCGAGCAGATCGTCGCCATCGATACAACCTCCCTGCGCATAAGGAGTCGCTACCAGTTATCGGGGCTCGCTCCTATCCCGGGCGCCATCTTCAGCCGTCCCTTTGAGGTTCTTTCCCTTTCGAACGGCAAGTGCCTGGTCCGCCTGCGCCAGCCGGGTTCCTCCGAAGCCCTGCTGGCTCTCTGGGATCCCGCTTCGAATTTGCTGACCGATCTCACTTCCACCGCCCCTGCGCTTTTCCAGCACGGCGTCGGCGTCCTTGCTCGCTCCGGCGATCATTCGAAAGTCATCGCTGCCGCCAACGATTCCAGCGGCGAAATCGCCCTCTACGATTCAGGAGGCAACGTCGTCGCCGGACCGCTTACCCTCGGCACGGGCTTAGTCCCCTTGGTCGCTGCCAACTCGGACGCCAGCCGGTTCGCCGTGCTCTTTGCCTCCAGCGGCGGCGCACAACTCCTGTTGCTCGATGCTTCACTCAAGCAAGTTGCCGTCTACGTTCCCGCCACGGCGCGCGGGGTTGCCTTCTCTCGTGATGGAAAATATTTGTATCTCAGCGAGCCCTCTTTCGGTGCGCCTTTCATTACCGTTCTCGACGGTCAGACCGCGCAGCTCATCGGCCGCGTCCCGGATGCCGCCGTTCAAGGAGTCTCCTCGGAAATCGAAGAGGCCGATGAAACGCACCTCCTCTTCGGTCTTTCGAATCGCGGTGTCAGCTTTGTAGATACCGTAACACCGGCGAGTCTGCCTTTAACCGCTCCCGCCATTGCTCCCTCTCCGAGTCTTCAGCCTTCCGAAGGCCCCCTAGCCGGCGGAACTTCTGTCGTCCTGTCCGGCCAGAACTTCTCAACCCCCGCTCAAGTGCGTTTCGGCACTCAATCCGCCACGAACGTCACCCTCTCCGGACCCGCTCAAATCCAGGCAACCTCCCCTCCCAGCGTTTCGAACGGCGCCCTCAACGTAACCTCTTATTTCCAGAACGGCTGGCTCGCCATCGCCCCGGACGCCTTCAGTTACGGTCCACAAATTCTGCAGCTTCTTCCCAACGCCGGCCTCAATGCCGGCGGCGACTCCGTGCAAATCTACGGCTACGGTTTCGGCGCCGATCCAACAAAAATTACCGTTAAAATCGGCGGCGCAAATGCCACAGTGCAAAAAGTGGAAAACATCACAAGCATCGCCGCCTCCATCGGACTCGACGCCAGCTATCCTTTTTCTCTTGAGCGCATCACCCTGCAAACGCCTCCCGGCTCTTCCGGTAAAGCCGACGTTTTCGTTTCCACTCCCGCAGGTTCCGCCACGCCCGCCAAATCCTTCCAATTCCTGCACAGCGTTCAGTCCTATTCGAAAGCTGCCTCCTTCAAGTTCTTGCTCTACGATCAATCTCGCCAGCGCCTCTACCTCACCAACGTCGATCACGTCGACATTTTCGATCTGCAACAAGGCATATTCCTCGCCCCGCTCTTTCCTCCCGGCGGCCCTCCCCCCGCTGCCGGTTTGCGCGGGTTGGCTCTCACTCCCGATGCTTCTCAGCTCATCGTCGCCGATTTCGGCGCGCAAAATGTCTATCTCCTCGATCCAGTAAAAGGCACCGGCACCACCGTACCCGTCGGCGGAGTTCCCGGCTTCACAAATTCTGGCCCCGCGCGTGTCGCCGCCACCAACACGCAAACAGTCTTCGTCGGTCTCACCGGCGAAGGCGGCTCTTCCGGCGCGTGTTCTACCTGTCTCGCGCAGATGAACCTGACCGCCAGCCCGCCAACCATCCAGCCCGCTCCCCAGCCCCAGGTAACCAGCCTTACTGGCGCTCCGCTCGTTCAGGGCACCGCCGCTGGCGATCACGTTTTCGTTGCCTTTGGCGCTGCTCCCGGTGGCCCCGTCGCGGTGTGGAGTGCCAGCGCCCCAAACCAATTCCTCACTTCCGCCGTCAACGCCTCCACCACCGATCTGGGCGCTTCTTCCGACGGCAGCATGTTCGCCTACCAATCCGCCAGCGCCACAGAAATTCGCGCCGCCGATCTTTCGCTCACTTCCGTCCCAGCTTCCGCTGAACTCCAGCAAATCCCGGGCCGCATACTGGTGCCCGGTGTGACTCTTCATCCGTCTGGCGCCTTGCTCTATCAGCCTTTCCTCACCGGCGCTCCCTCGAGCGCTGGCGTAAGGGGCGGCATCGACATCCTCGACGCCCACTCGGGAGCGCTCCGTCTGCGCATTTTTCTCCCCCAGCAGTTCATGACCGACATCGACGGCCTTCATGGCAGCTTCCTCGCCACCGACGAAACCGGCCAGCGCCTTTTCGCCCTCACTTCCTCGGATGGCACGCCCCAGAACGCCGCCTTGACCGTTGTGCAACTCGCCGCCGTTCCCTTGGCCATCGGCGCTATCACACCTTCCACCGTTGCCGCTACCGGTGGCGCCACTCTCACCCTCCGCGGCAGCGGCTTCCAGAACGCCACCACTCTTTCCATCAACGGAAAAGCCGCCACAGTAACCTTCAAGGACGCCAGCACTCTTCTCATCGTAACTCCCACCCTCACCCCCGGCCCCCAGCAGCTCACTCTCACCAATCCCGACGGCGAAACCATTTCCCTAGACGCCGCCCTCATCGCCAACTAACCGGGTTCTGGTCTCTCTTCTTCTCCGCGTAGGGGCCGCCTTCCGAGGCGGGCCGCTCTTCTCGCCCCTAGCCGGCCGCTCTTCCTGTTTCTCCCCGTTTCTCCTAACCTTTTCTGCCGTTTCCTCATCCAACGCTAAGAGAGTAAAAAACACATTCGTCGCGAGGGAAATCTGCCCCGCGCACTTCAATGAGAGGGTCTAAATGGAAACGCGAAAACTAGGAAATTCCGACATCAAAATAACCCCCGTCGGCGTCGGCGCCTGGGCCATTGGCGGCTCCGGCTGGGAATTCGCTTGGGGCCAGCAAGACGACGCCGATTCCGTCGCCGCCATTCATCGCGCGCTCGAGCTTGGCGTCAATTGGATCGATACCGCCGCCGTCTACGGCATGGGCCATTCGGAAGAAGTCGTAGCCAGCGCGCTGAAGGAATGGCGTGGCCCGCGCCCCCATGTCTTCACCAAGTGCGTCCTTCGCTGGGACGAAAAAGGGAAAGTCAGAATGGACTTCAGCGCCGCTTCCATTCGCCGCGAATGCGAAGACAGCCTCCGCCGCTTGCAAGTCGACACCATCGATCTTTACCAGATTCATTGGCCGCCTGAGGACAACGGTCCCGGGCTCGAAGAAGCGTGGCAAACTCTTGCCGCTCTCAAGAAAGAAGGAAAAGTTCGTTGGATCGGCGTTTCCAACTTCAATGCGCAGCAGCTTCAGCGCGCTGAAAAGATTGCTCCGGCAACATCTCTTCAGCCTCCTTACTCCCTGATCCGGCCCAAGATCGAAGAGGAAACTCTGCCTTACTGTGAAAAGCGCGGCATCGGCGTAATTGTTTATTCTCCGATGGCCTCGGGCCTGCTCACCGGCGCCATGACCCGCGAACGCGCCGCCGCACTGCCCTCTGATGACTTTCGCAGCCGCAATCCGGAATTCAGCGAGCCGCGCTTGTCGAAAAATCTCGAACTCGTCGAGCGCTTGCGCCAGATCGGCGCCCGCCACGGCCGCACCCCTGGTGAAGTCGCCATCGCCTGGACCTTGCGCCATCCCGCGGTCACCGGCGCCATCGTCGGCGCTCGCAACGCCAAACAAGCCGAGGGCGTCATGCGCGCCGGCGAATTGAAACTCTCTGCCGCCGAGATTGCCGAAATCGAAGGCTCGGCAGCCCTTGCTACGGCCCGGTAAAAAAACTCTCCATTAAAGGACGGCCGGAAATGGATCTTGGACTTAGCGGCAAGACAGCAGTGGTGTCTGGCTCAACCGCGGGCATTGGTTTCGCCATTGCAGCCGTGCTCGCCGCGGAAGGTGCGAAAGTCATCGTGAATGGCCGCACCGAAGCGCGCGTGTCGGCCGCGGTTTCGCAAATTCGCCAACGCGTCAAGAATGCCGATGTTCGCGGCATTCCTGCCGACCTCGGCACTTCCCGTGGTGTGGAAACATTTCTTCAGCAGGCGCCCGAAACCGATATTCTCGTCAACAACCTCGGCATCTTCGAGGTCAAATCGTTTCTCGACATTCCCGATTCCGATTGGCTGCGTTTTTTCGAAGTAAACGTCCTCAGCGGCGTTCGGCTTTCGCGTCACTACCTCCCGGGGATGCTCAAGAAAAATTGGGGCCGCATCATTTTTATCTCCAGCGAATCCGCCCAGCACATTCCCGCCGAGATGATTCACTACGGCATGACCAAGACCGCCCAAGTGGCCATCGCTCGAGGAATTGCCGAATCCGTCACCGGCACCGGCGTCACCGTGAATTCCGTTCTCGCCGGTCCAACCGCCTCCGAGGGCGCCAGCGAATTCGTGGAGAATATGGCCAGGCAGCAGGGCGTCACGAAAGCGGAAGTCGAAAAACAGTTTTTCGCCAGCGTACGCCCGACCTCTCTCTTGAAGCGCTTCGAAACTCCCGAAGAGATCGCTGCCGTTGTCGCGTTCATCGCTAGCACGCAGGCGATCGCCGTCAACGGCTCCGCCGTGCGCGCGGAAGGCGGCGTAGTTCGCAGCATTTTCTAATCGCGAGTGGAGCGAGTGGAGCTATGCGCGCAGGTAGTCCGGCCGCCAGGTTTTGATGAGCTGCTTGATCGCCTTGCGTTCCGTCAGCTTTTCGTCCAGCACTTTTCGCGCCAGCGCCGCCAATTCCGCATCGCACGCGAACCTCAGCGCTACAATTTGTCCCACAGTCAGTTCGCCGCACCTTCCCTGCAGATCCGCGGGCAACACCCGCTCATAGCGCAGCCGTTCTTCCAGCCGAATCACCCGGTCCTGCACCGCCAGCGGAAACACCCGCGCCCGGAAAACGAGGACGACCAACGCCGCCGCCAAAATCACGCCAAAGATTCCCTCGAAGGAAATCCCCAGCTTCCACAGCCGGTACAGCGACCATAGAAAATTGACCATAAACACCGGCAGCGCGAAAAAATGATACGAAGGCACATACTTTCCATGATTCCCAAAATTCTGTTCGTCCATTGCCGTTCCTCCATTTTGCCGTTCGATTTCAGCAAACTGCCGTCCTGCCAGGCTCATTCGCGCCGATTGCCCTGCCCCGGCACGCGAGCTTCCTTTCCGTCGCGCGCTCATTTCTAAACTGATTCTGCCCCACCAGCCTCACGCACTCGCTTATTTCGCTATCTCGTTCTTGAAAATCGAGCCATTGTGCATCACAAACCGCACATGCTCAAGCTCCCCTATATCCTTCAGCGGATCCCCAGCAACCGCGATCACCTCGGCATAAGCTCCCGAACCGATCACCCCGATCTCGCCTTTCATGTCCAGCATCTCCGCCGCCCGCGAAGTCGCCGCTTGAATCGCGTCCATTGGCGCCATTCCCAGCTTCACCATTTGACCGAACTCCTGCGCAATCGGTTCCGTCCACGGAATCCCGCCCATGTCCGTCCCGAACACAATCTTCAAATGCGCCTGCATCGCCTTCTTGAAACTGATTTCATGCACTGCCGCTCGCGCGCGGTCCCGCTTTCCCTCCGGAGTGTCCGCTCGTGCCCAATCGCCGTAATACGCCGCAAGCGTCGGGCAATACCACGTCCCCTGCCGCTGCATCTGCGCGATCTGCGCGTCGGTAATCTCCAGTCCGTGCTCGATCGAATCGCATCCGCCATCCAGGGCCCGCTGCAGTCCGATTCCGTTGTACGCGTGACACGCCACTTTCTTCTGCCATCCATGCGTCTCGTCTACGATCGCCTTCAACTCTTCCACGGTCAGTGTCGGCTGCGAAACCAGGTTTCCTTGCTTGTCCACCCACGACCGGTGCGTCATGTACACCTTGATCCAGTCCGCGCCGTGCTCCAGTTGTTGCCGCGCCGCCTTCCTCGCTTCCACCGGCCCATCCACAAGTTGCGCGCCTTTGGGCATTTCCAGTTCCGGCGCATACCCTTCCAGGTTGTATCCGCCCGTCGTCGATATCGCCCGCGTCGCGCCGAAAATTCTCGGTCCGGGAATCGTTCCCTCTTCTATCGCTTGCTTGATCTCTATGTCGCCGTATCCCGCGCCCTCCGTCTCCACATCCCGCAGCGTGGTAAAACCTTGCTCCAGCGCCCGCCGCGCCGCATAAGTAGCCCGCGCCGCCCGCAACGCGATTCCCGCTTTCAAAATATTCGCGTCGTAACCGCCTTTCGCGGGGTCCTCGCCCCACAGGAAAATATGCGTGTGCGCATCGATCAGCCCTGGCAGCACCGTCGCGGTTGAAAGATCAATCACTTTCGCCCCGGCTGGAATCGCGCCGGAGCCTTCCGTCACTCTTTC
>WNFG01000761.1_pt1 | contig 27394 bp, 22 predicted proteins | sample 5400431 | NCBI WGS metagenome assembly WNFG01 (sample SAMN13153346, study PRJNA577476) | soil metagenome | isolation source: 120 cm saprolite under Douglas fir tree site 2 hole 3 replicate 2 | place: USA:California | collected 2015-04-18 | reverse complement strand
TGTTCTATTTGCACCCGCATTGCCGCCGGCGCGCTGAGCGGTCGCCCCCCGGCATGACATAAGTCTCCTCGAGACGCAGCGCAAGTTGAGGATGGGCTATGATAGGGGGAGCGTTCATCATACGGGGAGGAGGTGCCGTGAAGTTACACCTGCCGGCAATGTCAGTTTGGCCGATCGTGTTGCTCTGGGCGCTCTGCGCCGCGAGCGCCGGGGCGATCCCTGTGTCCCATCTCGAGGTTCGCGTTGTCACCGGCGCCGATGAATTGAGCGCCGGCAGCTCGTTGGAACTGCGGATCTATGAGGCGGGTAAAAGTGTCAGGCGCCTGCCGCTGGTGCACGGCGAGGCATGGCCGCGCGATTCCACCCACATCATTCCGGTGAAGCTGAGCGAGGCGCTCGACCCGCGCAATGTGGTGCGTTTCAGCTTGTACTATCGCAGCGCAAGTCCCTTGGCGCCCGAGTTGGAGATCGTCGCCGCCGATGTCGAGTTGCCTTCGAGCGAGGCGCCGCCGGAGAGGCTGCTCGACGCCACGCTATCGGGCGTGATTACCCGGCAAGGCGAGCTTGCAACCATGGACCGGGATCAAGCGGCCCTCATGTGCAGAACCGACTCGGAACGGTGTGCGCCGCGCTCCGCCGGCGCAGATGCGCGCGGCTGCGTAAAGGGAACCCCTGTGGTGTGTCCCGTCAATCAGGTGTGCAGTGAAGGTGTGGGTTGCCGCGGCCTTACCGGGGGCCCCAAACCCCCTGAGGCGGGGGGCTCCAAACCCTGAGGCGCCTCCGCCCAACCCGTCGTGCAGCGAAGGCTGAGGGTGCTTGGCGTGAGTCAGCAATTCCTACAGCGGCGATACTACGTCAAATCTCTCGCCTTCGCCGATGCGGAATTGCGCGACAGCTTTTCCATGGCCTCGCGCGCGAGCAGGCGAGTGAGCTGTCCGGCCGGCACCGATCGGCGAGCCAAGGCGGCCGCCTGTCCTGACCATAGATTGGTGAAATCCCCGCGGCCGGCTGCTTCGGATTTCGCTTTGAGCGGAGTCAGAGCCGCGGCGGCCAGCGGAAACGCGGGTGCAAGGGCTGACAGAGGACCTTGTTCGCGCATGATGCGGTTGACGATGCCGCGCGCCGGCCGGCCTGTAAATACATTGGTGATCATCGTATCGTCATCGCCGGCGCCATTCAGGGCCTCGAGATAAAGCGGCGGCACGTTCGCTTCGGGACAGAATAAGTAGGCAGTGCCGATTTGCACCGCCGCCGCGCCCAGCGCAAGGGCGGCGACGATGCCGCGCGCGTCGGCGATGCCGCCGGCCGCGATGACCGGCACTGTTACGGCATCGACCACTTGGGGCACCAATGCGAAAGTGCCGACCTGTCGCGACATGTCCTCGACCAGAAAACTGCCGCGGTGGCCGCCGGCCTCATACCCCATCGCGATGATCGCATCGCACCCGTGCTCCTCCAGCCAACGGGCTTCCGCGACGGTGGTTGCGGAGGAGACCACTTTGGCGCCGACTGTCTTGACGCGCTCCAACAATTCTCGCCGCGGCAAACCGAAATGAAAGCTGACCACTGTCGGCCGATAGTCCTCGACCACCGCGCAAAAATCATCGTCGAAGGGCCGCCGGCCGGCGACGGGAAGGGCGGCCTCCGGGTCGAGACCCAGCTCGACATAGTAGGGCGCCAGGCGCGCGCGCCACGTCAAGCTGCGGACGGCGTCGACTGCCGGCGGGGTATGACAGAAAAAATTGAGATTGAGCGGTCTCGATGCGCAGGGGCCGACGAGCTCGAGGGCTGCGCGCATCTGTTCCACGCTGAGCTGCGCACAAGGCAGAGAGCCCAACCCTCCCGCGTCGCTGACGGCCATCGCCAATTCGGGGGTGCCCGGTCCGGCCATCGGCGCTTGGATGATGGGCATTTCAATGCCGAACAGGTCGAGTAGGCGCCGATCAGGCCAGCTATTCATGCGAGTCTCCCGAGGCTCAACGGAAAGAGATCACCACCGCGGCCATCAGTGCCAACAATGCCGCGGCCTGAAAACGGTAGTCCTGCCACAGGGGCAGGAGCTTCAGCCGGAGTTGCTCGGCGCGGCTGAAATCGAGTTTCCACATCGAGACGTGGATGGCGGCCGGTGCGGGATTGAGCAAACTGACGCTGACCAGGATTGCCGCGTCGAGCACGGTGAGAATCGGCGCCGCGTACAGAAAATGAAAATGCGTCCAGCGAAACACCACGTTGATCATGAAGAGAGCGAAGCCGAAGAGCGAGCCCAGACCCATGGTCGCCGCGGCGCCGTCGGCGTTGGCGCCGCGCCAAAACATCCCCACCAAAAATAGCGCGACCACCGGCGGCACCGCATAGGCCAGCACGGCCTGCAGATATTGCCAGAGCGACGGAAACAGCTGCAGCTGGGGAGCCCAGGCTACGGCGACCACCAGCAGAGCGGCGGTGCTCACGCGCCCGATGCGCACGATCTCTGCGTCCGACAGGCTGAGCTTGAATTGCTTGATGACGTCCATGGTGATCAGGGTCGAGGCCGAATTGAGCATCGAGGCGATCGACACCATCGTCGCCGCAACGAATCCCGCGACCACCAAGCCCACGATTCCGGCGGGCAGAAGTTGCAGGATCAGGTTCGGATACACGAGGTCGGGCTGCGGCAGCTTCGGGAACAGCAGGAGCGCGCACGTCCCCGGCAGCACGATCAAGAACAGCACCGGCAGTTTCAGCAGGCCGGCGAATAGCGCGCCCCAACGGGCATGATCGATGTTTTTCGCCGACAACATCCGCTGCACGATCGATTGGTTCGTGCACCAATAATAAAACCCCAGCAGCGGAATTCCGAGCAACAATCCCGGCCAGGGAACACCAGGATCGCCGATGGGCCGGATGAGCGATATCGCCGCTGGATCGACGCCTCGCATGACGGCATGCCAGCCGCCGGCGCGGCTGAACGCGCCGATCGATATCATGAGGGCGCCCAGCATCAGCACGACGGCTTGTACCGCTTCGATATAAATCACCGCCCGCAGTCCGCCCAGGGTGGTGTAAAGGCCGGCCGTGCCGGCCAGGAGCGTGACGATCAACCACAATGGCCACCCGGGAAAGAGCAGCTGGCAGACCAGGGAGCCGCTGTACAGCACTCCGGCAGAATCGACGAATATATTCAAAAACAAGGTGAGCAGCGCGAAGTACAGGCGGACTCGGCGATCATAACGCCGCTCGAGAAATTCCGGCATGGTGTAGGTTTGACTGCGAATGATGGAGGGCAGCAGGAACACGCAGAAAAACACCAGGATCACGACGGCCGACCATTCGTAGTCGTAGACCGAAATACCCATGGCATAGGCTCCGCCGGCGAGGCCGACCAAGGCCGTCGAGGACATATTGGAGGCGAGCAGCGCCAAACCGATCACCGGCCATTGGGATGCCCGCGAGGCCAGAAAATAGTCCACCGGCGCGATGCGCCTCTTCGACATCAAGAGACCGAGAAAGATGAGGCCCCCGGTATACGCGGCGACCACCACCCAGTCGAGCAGGCCAAGCAAGCCGAAAGGGTGGGAGTTAATCGGCACGGCAGACACTCGCCTCAGGCCTCTCGTACCGAGCCCGCCGCCGATGCCGACGATCATTTGACAGCGCTGACATTTTTGCTTCTAATCCTGTAAGCTTCAATCTCGAGGACGATTTTTACGGTGCTACCGGCCGCGGCCAGGTCATCAGAAATATAAGTATTACAAATAGTTATAACGTGCCCCGCCTTGACAGTCGCCGCCGCGCTTTTGTTGTTGGGTTCCGCTGCCGCGGCTCCGCCGACGTCCGCCCCAGGCGAATGGCTAATATAGACACTTCAGCCCCGAGGTTCGAATATTGGCCATCAATTTGAGTCCGGCATCCGTTACGATTCAAGAGGTGGCGGACCTCGCCAAGGTGTCACCGAAGACGGTATCGAGGGTCATCAACAATGAACCTCGGGTTCGTTCCGACACCCGCGCGCGGATTCTCGACGCCATCGAGCAGCTCAATTACCGGCCGAATCTCAACGCGCGCGGCCTCGCCAGCAACCGGTCCTTTCTCATCGGGCTGTTCTGCGAAAAGCCCGGCGACTATTTGCGCGAATTTCAGGCCGGCGCGGTCGAACGTTGCCGAGAGTCCAGCCTGCACTTGATGGTCGAGCCCTGGGATGTGGAAAGTCCCGCGATCGACAAACAGATCGACACTTTGCTCGGACAGCTGCGCCTGGAAGGAGTCATTCTATTGCCTCCCCTGAGCGACCACCCCGTCGTATTGAACAAGCTTCATGAGGCGTCGATCCCCATCGTTCGAATCGCGCCGAAACACAACCTGAGCACCACCCCGTCGATCGGAATCGACGACTACGCGGCGGCGCGGCAGATCACGGCGCATTTGGTGAGCCTCGGACATCGCCGCATCGGTTTTATTTTGGGAAGACCCGAGCATGGTGCCACCGAGCAGCGCTATCTCGGTTTCGTCGACGAGATGCGGGCTCACCAGATTCCCGTCGACTCCGATTTGGTTCAAACCGGCAACTTCGTTTTCGGCGACGGCTTGATTTGCGCCGAGCGGATGTTGCGTGCGGCCATGCCGCCCACCGCCATCTTCGCCAGCAATGACGACATGGCCGCGGCGGTGGTATCGATGGCGCGCAAATTCGGGCTCGATTTGCCTGGCCAGCTGTCGGTGGCCGGTTTCGACGACGCGCCGGTCGCCGGCATGATTTGGCCCGAGTTGACGACCGTTCGCCAGCCGGTGGCGGCGATGGCCAGGATCGCCGCCGACTTGATCATTCGGTTCGAGCCGCGGCGCAACGGTTGGCCCGATCGCATCCCGCGGCATTTGCTCGATCATGAATTGGTCATTCGGAATTCGACGGCGCGGCCGACCCGCCGATAGAGGTGCTCCCCTTAGGGTATGCTCCCCTCGGGAGGCGTGAAAAGTTCACGGCTCCTTGCTACTCTTGGCATCTCGGATTGATCTTTCCACCGACGGAGGAGAGATGCGATGCGGGTTGCGAAGCAAACACAATGCTGCGCCGCGCTTATGCTCGCTTGCCTGACCGCGGGCTGCACGAGTCCGACGGAGAGAGCCGATCGGTACGGAGCGATCCGGCAAACGACGCTGAAAGCGCCGCCTATTCCGAAGGCGGGTGCGCTGGCCCAGCCTAAGTCTCCCCGACAGATCGGCTTGCCCGACGGCGCGGTTCTCGCGGCGATTCCGCCCGACAATCCGCAGACTCCCGAGAAGATCGCCCTCGGCCAGAAACTATTCTTCGACGGCCGCCTGTCGGCTGACGGAACCGTGGCCTGCGGCACCTGTCACGATCCCGCCCGCGCTTTCACCGACGGCAGACCCGTTTCGGTCGGTATCCATGGCCGCGCCGGCCAGCGCAACGCGCCGACCATTCTGAACGCACTCTTCAACAAGACGCAGTTCTGGGACGGCCGGGTAAATACCCTCGAGGAGCAGGCGGCGCTGCCGATCGTCAATACAGTTGAGATGGGCCAACCCAGCATGGACGCTGCCGTGGCCCGGATCGCCGCCATCGGAGAATACCGGCGCGCCTTCAGCAGCGTCTTCGGCCGCCCGCCCAACGGCCCCGATCTGCTGCGCGCCATCGCATCTTACGAGCGGACACAGCTGGCGTTTGATTCGCCCTTCGATCACTACATCGCCGGCGAGAAGCACGCCATCGATGCCTCAGCAACGCGCGGATGGATTGTCTTCAACACGCGGGGCCGATGCAACAAATGCCACGCGTTGACCGAAGACAAGCGGGATACCTCGAACTTTACGGACAATGTCTACCACAATGTCGGCATCGGCATCGTCCGGCACAATGTCGTTGCGCTGGCGCGCCAGGCCGAGCAGCTCATCAAGTCGGGGGATTCGGCGGCCATCGACAATGCCGCCATTCAGACGGAGATGTCGGCACTGGGCCGCTTTCTCATTTCGAAGAAGGAAGCGGACATTGCAGCGTTCAAGACACCGAACTTGCGCAATGTGCTGGTGACGGGGCCCTACTTTCACGACGGCTCGCAAGAGACACTGTGGGATGTCGTGGACCACTACAACAAGGGCGACGGTTTGCACAATCCCTATCTCGACGAAGACATCCAGCCGCTCGCTTTGAAGGAGCCGGATATCGACGACCTGGTTGCATTCCTGGCGTCGCTGACGAGCTCGAACTACAAGGAGCTCGGGATCAAAGAGCTGGCGCGCCAGCGAGCGCTCTCGCGGACCACGCGTCCCCAGCGCGATACCGCAAGGGCTTTCGGCCCGAAACCACCCCGGCCCAATCCGAACCCCCCTTGATGTGCGCGCTGCAGGGCGCTCATTGAAGCGTGATGTCGCCGCTGAATTCGACCTTTACCTTGAGCCCCGCAATTTCCAGCGTCATTTTTGCGGGAAATGATTCGGTGCCGGCAATGGCGCCGGCCGCAGCGGCCTTGGCCACCGCGTGCTCGATCTCCCGCTGCGAATTGACGCCGACCGTTTTCAAGAACTTTCGTATGCTGAGGTTCAGGGCTTCTTCGTTCATTGGAATCTCTCCGGCGGCGGAATCATGCGCGCGCAGAAGATTATCCGATAAATAGCGAGGCAGTAAAAGACGATCGGATATTCCATCGGTTGACCGGAATGCCCCGCGGCAACAAACTAAGGAGGCGAAACTCGCACAACGGGGCCGGCAAATGACCAAGAAAATTCACGTCGACTCAACCAAGACCGTCACCGGCTCGCGCTACCCGCCGCCCTACGACGGGCCCTGTATGGGCCGAATCCGCCGTTTCCTCGGAGATGCGGCGGGTCTCACCGATTTTGGCGTGAACTTGACGCGGCTTCCCGCCGGCGCCTGGTCGAGTCAACGACATTGGCATACCTCCGAAGATGAATTCATTTATGTCGTGGAAGGCGAACTCGTTCTGGTCACCGATTCGGGTGAAGAAACTCTCCGCGCCGGCGACTCTGCCGGTTTCAAGGCGGGGACTGCGGACGGCCACCATTTGCAGAACCGCACGGCCAAGGATGCGGTTTTCCTGGAAGTGGGGTCGCGCCGCCCGGACGACGATGAAGTCGCTTACCCCGGCATCGACTTGAAGGTGCCCAAAGGGTGCGCGGGGTTCGCACACGCCGATGGGCGACCTTTCGCAGCCGCCAAATAAGCGGAATAGGGCCGTCAGGCAGAACTGCGCAACGCCGTGTCCAGCGCCACGATGGCTCCGACCAAGTGATAGAAGGTGCTGGCCGGCGCCGGGGAGTCGATGAATGTACCGTCCGGCCGCTGCAAGTCGAACCACAATCCCGGCACGGAGGTTTTCAGGTAGGGGAAAAAGCTAGCCGCCGCCCTATGGGCCATGGTCCAGAAACGCGGATCGCCCGTCACGGTTGCAGCCAGCAGAGCCGCTTTGAGGCGCTCGGTTTGCGGCCAGAACCGGGCGTTGGCGTCCGTGACCGTGAAGTCGTCAAGCAGCTGATTGATCGCGACCCCATGGCGCACCCCGTATTGATCACCAATGGCCAGCAGCCGCAAAGCAATGTCCCGCAGCGGCGGATGCAGGGGTTCACATCGCAGCAGCAACCACGCCCATTCGAATTGATGCCCGGGTTCAATGATGCGGCCGGCGAGCCCGGGCGCCGGCTGCCACGCCGCGGTGTAGGACTCGCCGATCGCGCCGCTGTCTTTGCGGATGAAGCGCGAGACCGCGAGTTCGGCGAGGCGTCGAACCCAGGCCGTCCATCCGGGATCGCCGCCGATTTCGGCCCATGCCAGGCAGGCCTCGAGCAAATGCATGTGGGGATTCGATTCGCGAATGGCATCCGCGCCGTCTTCCGAGCGCAGCGAGCCATCGGCCGTGCTGAAGTGGCTCTCGATCGTTCCGCGAAGCGCAACGGCGCGTTCCTCGAACTCGTCGCGCGCACCGAGCGCCGCGGCGGACGCGGCTAGCCCGAGCAGCGCGAACGCCTGGTCATAGAGGAGGGCGCGCCCATCGAGGGCCGTTCCATCGGCCGCGGCCAGCGTGCGAAACAATCCGTCGCCGCGGCGATAATGAGCCGTGAAATATTCCATCCCGCGGCTGATGATCCCGGTCGCGTCGCCACTCCAACCCAACGCCTGCGCCTGCCCAAACGCGTAAATCTGACGCGGATGAACCCGCGCCCGCCGTGGATGAGGAAGCGCGAGGCCGTCTTGCCCGAGCGCCTCGATGAAGCCGCCGTTCTTCGGATCGATGCCGTACTGCGCCCAGCGGGGATACGCCTCGTTCACCAACCATCCGATGAGCTTCGCGTGAAGTGTGGCGAGCCGCGCCCTGTGGCCAGCATTTTCGCGATGTGCCATTGGAGAATTATGCCTTAAGTCACGGATCCAAATCCGTCAGGCGGAGCAGAGGTCCCAGGAATCTCTCGTAATTGCGCCAGCGCAGAACGGATGGGCCGGTGATTTTCTGCCGAACCTGCCACTTACTGGCGGTGATGACAGTGCGTTGCGTCTCGTGAAAATTGAGACAACGAGGGTTCGCACGGACCCGGTACAATGACGCCGGGTTCGACACGGAGGCTGGATTGGACACGCGCCGCTACGACATCGATTTACGCAGTGATACGGTAACGCGCCCCGCGGCGGGCATGCGTGCCGCCATGGCCGCAGCGGAAGTGGGCGACGACGTCTATGGCGACGACCCCACCGTCAATCGCCTGCAAGCATTGATGGCTGAACGTTTCGGTTTCGAGAGTGCGCTGTTTTTCTGCAGCGGTACGCAAAGCAATCTGGCGGCCTTGATGGCTCATTGCGGCCGCGGCGACGAATACCTGGTCGGGCAGGAAGCCCACACCTATAGCTACGAACAGGGCGGAGCCGCCGTTCTCGGCAGCATCCAGCCGCAGCCGCTGGAGAATGAGCCCGACGGTGGGATTTCCATCGAACGCATCGCCAAGGCCATCAAACCCCGGGACATCCATTTTGCTCCCACGCGGTTGCTGGCGCTCGAAAACACCATTGGTGGCCGCGTGCTCCCACTGGCCTATCAGCGGCAGGCCACGGAGTTTGCCCACGCGCAGGGGCTGCGCACCCATCTGGACGGCGCGCGAATCTTCAACGCCATCGTGAAACTTCAGATCGACGAGCAAGCCGCCGTGGCGGGCTTCGATTCCGTGTCGGTGTGCCTCTCCAAGGGTCTGGGCGCGCCCGCCGGGTCGGTGTTGCTGGGTTCCCGGGATTTGATTGCGCAGGCGCGACGCTGGCGCAAGGCACTGGGCGGCGGCATGCGCCAGGCCGGCGTGCTGGCGGCGGCAGGACTCTATGCCCTGGAGCATCATGTGCGGCTGCTGGCGCAGGATCACGCGAATGCAGGCTTTCTCGCCGACGGATTGCGCGCCTTAGGGCTGCACGTCGAACCCCCGCAAACCAACATTCTGTACGTCCGCATTCCGGACAAAAACGTCGAGGGTCTCAAGAGCCATCTCGACGAGCACGGCATCCTCGCGAGCGTCGGGACTCGCACGCGTCTGGTCACGCATCTGGATGTACCGCTTCCTAAGATCGAGACGGTTTTGCAGGCGTTTCGCGACTACCCGCACTGGGACTTCTGAGCCGATCCGCGCCGGGACTCCCGGACTCCTCCTTTACACCGCCTTTACATCGGCGATAGTAAATACTGCCGTGTTTTTCCACCCGCGGGCCTAACTTGTTCCTTTGGCAGAGTGCGTGCTGAGTTTAAGTCGCGGGAGATGCAGTGGATATCTTGTTTTTGGCATTGATCGGCGTGTTCTTGCTGTTGACGCTGGCGTTGGTCGCAGGCTGCGCGGCCTTGGAGCGCAAAAAATGACCTGGGCGTATGCACTGAGCGGAGCCATTGCTTTGGCGCTCCTCGTCTACCTGGTGGTTGCACTGTTTCGAGCCGAGGACCTGTGATGTCCACCCAGGCCTGGTCCACGCTGCTGCTGTTCTTGGGAGTGCTCGCCGCGGTGAGCTATCCCCTCGCCATTTACCTGACGCGCATCGCGGACCCCGCGCCGATCCGCGGAATTGTCGGCAAGTTGGAGCGGATCATCTATCGCGCGGCCGGCGTCGACGCCGCGCAAGACATGCCTTGGACGCGCTACGCCATGGCGCTCTTGTTGTTCAGCGCCTTGGGCGTGGCGGTCGTCTATCTCACGCAGCGGCTGCAAGTATCGCTGCCGTTGAACCCGCAGGCCTTGGCGAACGTCACGCCGGATTCGGCCTTCGACACGGCCGTGAGTTTCGTGACCAACACCAATTGGCAGGGCTATTCCGGCGAATCCACGATGAGTTATTTCACTCAAATGGTTGCGCTGGCCGTGCAGAATTTCCTCTCCGCGGCCACCGGCATCTCGGTTGCGTTTGCGCTGATCCGCGGTTTTGCCCGCCGCTCGGCGCAAGGCATCGGTAATTTCTGGGTCGATCTGACGCGCAGTACTTTGTACATTCTGCTGCCGCTATCCTTACTCCTGGCCGTCATTTTCATGGGGCAGGGCGTCATCCAGAATTTTGACACCTATAAAGACGTGAGCACTCTGGAAAGCTTGACCTACAGCCAACCCAAGCTCGACGCCGGCGGCCTACCGCTCAAGGATGACAAGGGCAATGCCATCACCGAGACTTTGACGACTCACACGCAATCCCTCGCGATGGGCCCCGTGGCCTCGCAAGAGGCGATCAAGATGCTGGGCACCAATGGCGGCGGCTTTTTCAACGCCAATTCCGCGCACCCTTTCGAAAACCCGACACCCCTGACCAACTTTCTGCAGATGATCTCGATGTTGCTGATTCCCGCCGCGCTGTGCTTCACGTTCGGACGAATGGTGGGCGATACGCGCCAGGGTTGGGCCGTTTTCGTAGGGATGACGGTCATTTTTGCGGTGATGGCGACGGTCGCGCTGTGGGCCGAACAGCAGGGCAATCCGCTGTTTACGCCATTGGGCGTGGATCAAACGCAGAGTGCGCTGCAGGCCGGCGGGAATATGGAGGGCAAGGAGACCCGCATCGGCGTCGTTGCCTCGGCGCTCTTCGCCACCGTCACCACGGCGGCTTCCTGCGGCGCCACGAATGCCATGCACGACTCCTTCACGCCGCTGGGCGGCATGGTGCCGATGTGGCTGATCGAACTTGGCGAGGTCGTGTTCGGCGGCGTCGGGTCGGGCCTCTACGGCATGCTGATATTCGCCATCATGGCGGTATTCGTCGCCGGATTGATGATCGGCCGCACGCCCGAATACATCGGCAAGAAAATCGAATCGTTCGAGATGAAAATGACCTCGATCGTGATTCTGGTGACGCCCTTCCTGGTGCTGGTCGGCGCCGCGATCGCGGTGATGACGGAGGCGGGAAGGGCCGGCGTGTTCAACCCCGCGGCGCACGGATTCTCTGAAATTCTTTACGCCTTGTCATCCGCGGCGAACAACAACGGCAGCGCCTTCGCCGGCCTCTCGGCCAACACGCCGTTCTACAATACATTGCTGGCGGTGGCCATGTGGTTCGGACGATTCGCGTTTATCGTGCCCGTACTCGCGATAGCCGGATCCCTGGCGAAGAAGAAACGCATCGAACCCACCGCCGGCACTCTGCCGACTCATGGACCGCTATTCGTTGCGATGCTCGTCGGCACCGTGGTGTTGGTGGGCGCATTGACCTATGTTCCGGCGCTCGCGCTCGGACCGGTGGTCGAGCATCTGCAGCTGTACGCGATTCACTGAAGGGTTAACATGGTTCGCAAGTCTCTGACATTGTTCGATTCGGCGCTCTTGGGTCCGGCCGTCGCCGATTCCTTCCGCAAGCTCTCGCCGAGGGTGCAGATACGCAACCCGGTGATGTTCGTCGTGTACATCGGGAGCCTTCTGACCAGCGTCTTGTTCGTGCAGGCGCTGCGTGGCCAGGGCGAGGCGCCGGCCGGCTTCATTTTTGCCGTAACGGCGTGGCTGTGGTTCACCGTGCTGTTCGCGAACTTCGCCGAAGCCCTGGCGGAGGGGCGGAGCAAAGCCCAGGCGGCCTCCCTGCGCGGCTTGAAGCAATCCGTCAGCGCCAAGAAGTTGCGGGCGGCAAAGAATCGAACGGAGTGGATGGCGACTCCGGCGCCGCAGCTGCGCAAGGGCGATTTTTTTCTGGTGGAAACCGGCGATGTGATTCCGGCGGACGGAGTGGTGGTCGATGGCGTCGCCTCGGTGGATGAGAGTGCCATCACCGGCGAATCGGCGCCGGTAGTTCGCGAATCCGGCGGCGATTTCTCGGCGGTGACCGGCGGCACGCGAGTGTTGTCCGACTGGCTGGTGGTGTGCGTCGCCGTGAATCCCGGCGAGGCGTTCATCGACCGCATGATCGCCATGGTGGAGGGCGCCAAGCGGCAAAAAACGCCGAACGAAATCGCACTAACCATATTGCTCATCGCCCTGACGCTGGTCTTCCTGCTCGCCACCGCCACCTTGCTGCCGTTCTCGCTGTTCAGCGTGGCCGTGGCCAAACTCGGTGCACCGGTGACGATTACCGTGCTGGTGGCCTTGCTGGTCTGTCTCATACCGACGACCATCGGCGGCCTGCTGTCGGCCATCGGCGTCGCCGGCATGAGTCGAATGATGGCGTCCAACGTCATCGCGACATCGGGCCGCGCAGTGGAGGCCGCGGGCGATGTGGACGTACTGCTGCTCGACAAGACCGGCACCATCACTCTGGGAAATCGGCAAGCCGCGGCGTTCATTCCCGCGGAAGGCTATACTGAACAGCAACTCGCGGATAGCGCGCAGTTGAGTTCGCTCGCGGACGAAACCCCCGAGGGCCGCAGCATCGTCGTGCTGGCGAAGCAACGCTTCAATCTGCGCGAGCGAAACCTGACTCAACTCGAAGCCACCTTCGTCCCGTTCTCCGCGCATACCCGCATGAGCGGCGTCAACCTGGGATCCAGAGAGGTGCGCAAGGGCGCTGCCGAGTCGATCCGTTTGTACATCGAGGCTGCAGGTTTCATCTTCCCGCCGCGTATCTCCCAGACCGTCGACGAAGTGGCGCGAAAGGGCAGCACACCCTTGGTGGTCGCCGACGGCGGCCGCGTGCTGGGCGTGATCGAGCTCAAGGACATCGTCAAAGGCGGCATCAAGGAACGATTCGGCGAGCTGCGCCGCATGGGCATCCGAACGGTGATGATCACCGGCGACAATCGCCTCACTGCGGCGGCGATCGCGGCCGAGGCGGGAGTGGATGATTTCCTGGCCGAAGCGACCCCCGAGGCCAAGCTCAAACTGATCCGCCAGTATCAGAGCGAAGGGCGGCTCGTCGCCATGACCGGCGACGGCACGAATGACGCACCCGCTTTGGCCCAGGCAGACGTCGCGGTCGCCATGAACTCCGGCACTCAGGCTGCCAAAGAAGCCGGCAACATGGTGGACCTGGACTCGAATCCCACCAAGCTGATCGAAATCGTCGAAGTCGGCAAGCAGCTCTTGATCACGCGCGGATCGCTCACCACGTTTTCCATTGCCAACGATGTTGCCAAGTATTTCGCGATCATTCCGGCCGCATTCGCCACCACGTATCCGCAGCTGGCGACTCTCGACGTGATGCGGCTGACGAGTCCGAACTCCGCGATTTTGTCCGCGGTGATATTCAACGCGCTCATCATCGTCCTGTTGATTCCGCTCGCTCTCCAGGGCGTGAAGTATCGCGCGCTCGGCGCCGCCTCGCTGTTGCGCCGCAACCTGCTGATCTACGGCGTGGGAGGCATCATCGTGCCCTTCGCCGGCATCAAGCTGATCGACATGATACTCACGGCGCTGCGGTTGGTTTAGAGAAGGATTACGATCATGAGTTCGATGCTGCGTCCTTTGCTCGTGCTGTTCGCGCTGCTGACCGTATTGACCGGCCTGGTGTACCCCCTGGCCGTCACCGGCATCGGCAAGGCGGTCTTCCCGAACCAAGTGTCCGGCAGTCTGGTGATGCGCGACGGCAAGGCCGTGGGTTCTTCGCTGATAGGCCAATCGTTCCAGGAGCCGAAGTATTTCTGGGGCCGCATCTCCGCGACTTCGCCGATGCCGAACAATGCCACGGCCTCTGGCGGTTCAAACCTTGGGCCGACGAACCCCGCGCTCATCGAAGCGGTGCGGGGGCGCATCGATGCCTTGAAGGCCGCCGACCCGGACAATTCGCTGCCCATTCCCGTGGATCTCGTGACCGCATCGGCGAGCGGAGTCGATCCGCACGTGAGCCCGGCGGCTGCGTTGTACCAGGTGGGACGCGTCGCGCGCGCGAGGCATCTGGATGCCGACAAAGTACGCCAGCTCGTCATGGACCACGTGGAAACGCCGCAATGGGGGATCTTCGGCGAAGCGCGAGTCAACGTTTTATTACTCAATTTGGACTTAGATCGCGCACAATAGCGGCAGATGCCGACACTGAGCGAACAACGCCCCGATCCCGATCTCCTGCTGGCGAAGGTCAAGCGTCAAGAGGCCGAGGCGCGCCGCGGTAAGCTGTGGATCTATTTCGGCTCCTCCGCCGGCGTGGGCAAGACCTACGCCATGTTGGTGGCCGCGCGCAAACTCAGCGCCGAGGGCCGAGACGTCGTCATCGGGGTCGTCGAGACTCACGGCCGCGCCGAAACAGCGGCGCTGCTCGCGGACTTGGAGATCCTGCCGCCGAAGCCGATGCCGTATCGGGGCAAGGACCTCTACGAATTCGATCTCGACGCGGCATTGCTGCGCCGTCCTGCTCTCATCCTGGTCGACGAGCTCGCGCACTCGAATGCTCGAGGCGCGCGCCATCCGAAGCGATGGCAGGACGTGGAGGAGCTGTTGGCGGCGGGAATCGACGTCTTCACCACGTTGAATGTGCAGCACCTGGAAAGCCTCAACGACGTCGTCGGCGGCATCACCAACGTGCGGGTATGGGAAACGGTACCCGATACGGCCTTCGACGATGCGGACGAAGTGGTGCTGGTCGATATTCCGGCGGACGAACTGCTGGAACGCCTGAAGGCCGGCAAGGTTTACGTGCCGCATCAAGCGGAGAGGGCGGCGAGCAATTTCTTCCGCAAGGGCAATCTGATGGCCCTGCGCGAGCTGGCGCTGCGGCGCACGGCCGATCGCGTCGAGGGCGATGTCCAAGCCTATCGCGTCGACAAATCCATAGAGTCCGTTTGGAAAACCGCCAATGCGCTCTTGACCTGCGTGGGCCCGGACGCCGGGGCGGAGCGGGTGGTCCGGGCGGCGGCGCGGCTCGCGGGCCAGTGGAATGCCGAGTGGCACGCCGTCTATGTGGAAACTCCCGGATTGCAGCGTTTGCCCGCCGCCCGGCGCGAGAAGATTCTGGGAACCCTGAGGTTGGCCAAGGAATTGGGCGCCACGACCGCGGTGATCGCCTCTGCCGACGTGGCGACCAGCGTGATCGCCTACGCCCGCAACCACAATCTGTCGAAGCTGGTCATCGGCCGCGATCCGGCGCGGCGGCTGTGGCCGTGGCAACGGTCCAGCGGGCAGAAACTGGCGATGCTGGCGCCGGATATCGATCTCGTCGAGATCGGGCGAGCCGATGGCGTGATGCAGAACGGGGACGCAAGGACCTCCTCCTGGCCGGCGAGTCCGGGTGTGGAGTCCAGCGATAGGCGCAAGTTCAAACAGCTGCGGTATCTATGGGCGACGCTGGCGTGCGTGGCCGTGACGCTGCTGTCGATGCCGCTCGCCGCGCACTTCGATCGGTCGAATATCGTGGCGATATTCATCCTCACCGTCGTGCTGGTTGCCGTTCGTTTCGGACGCGGCGCCGCGGCTCTGGCGGCGGTGCTGAGCGTGTGTTCTTTCGATTTCTTCTTCGTTCCACCGCGGTTTTCCTTTGCGGTGAGCGACGTGCAGTATATTTTGACGTTCATCATCATGCTGGCCGTGGGCTTGATCACCGGACAGTTGACCGCGGGCTTGCGTTTTCAGGCGCGCGTGGCCGGACATCGCGAAGAGCGGGCCGGTTCGCTGTACGAGATTGCGCGCGACTTGTCCGGCGCGGTGCAGATCGATCAAGTCGTGAGAATCAGCGACGCCTCCATCGAGCGCACCTTTCGCGCCAGCGCGGCATTGCTGTTGCCGAACGCCGCCGGTCAATTGGCGGTGACCGCGCCGCGCACCGAGACGGCGCTCAACGTCGACATCGGCATCGCGCAATGGGCGTTCGACAAGGGCCAGCCGGCGGGATTCGGCACCGACACTTTGCCGGGCAGCGAGGTTCTTTACGTGCCGCTGCGCGCACCGACTCAAGCGCGCGGCGTCCTGGCGGTCAAGGCGCGCAATCGGCGTCTGCTGCACATACCGGAACAGCGGCAACTGCTCGACACCTTCGCCGCGTTGATCGCCATTGCGCTCGAGCGCGTACACTATGTGGAGGTGGCGCAAGATGCCTTGGTGCGGATGGAATCGGAGCGCTTGCGCAATTCATTGCTCGCCGCGCTGTCGCATGATTTGCGCACGCCGCTGACCGTTCTCGTGGGTCTGGCGGAGTCCCTGACCCTCACGAAGCCGGCGCTGTCGCCGGCGCAGCTCGAGAGCGCGGAGGCCATACAGGACGAGGCGCGCCGCATGAGCACCCTCGTCAGTAACCTGCTCGACATGGCGCGCATCGAAAGCGGCGAGGTCAAGCTCAACCTCCAATGGCAGCCTCTGGAAGAGGTGGTCGGTTCGGCATTGAATGCGACTCAGGGTATGTTGAAACAACACGTCGTCGAAGTGCACGTACCGCGGGATCTGCCGCTGGTGCGCATCGATGCGCTGCTGATCGAACGAGTCTTGGTCAACTTATTGGAAAACGCTTCGAAGTACACTCCACCGGGGAGCAGAATCATATTGGCGGCCGAAGCCATTGCGGATCAGCTCAGCGTATCCGTGTCGGACGATGGACCGGGTTTGCCCTTAGGAAGGGAGGAAGCGGTATTTCAGAAATTCACCCGGGGCGAACGCGAATCGGCGACGCCCGGAGTAGGACTTGGATTGACGATTTGCCGCGCAATCGTCGAATCGCACCAGGGCAAGATCGTCGCCACAAACCGTCCGGGCGGCGGCGCGCGATTCACCTTCACCCTGCCCCTGGGACAGCCGCCCGCGGCCGCGGAAGAGGCGGAGGCTGCCCATGGCTGAGCCGCTGCCGGTGGCGATTCTCGTCGAGGATGAGCGCCAAATCCGGCGCTTCGTACGCACCGCACTGGAGGCGGAGGGGTGGAGCGTGCACGAGACCGATACCTTGCGGCAGGGCTTGATCGACTCCGGTACCCGCAAGCCCGATCTCATCATTCTGGATCTGGGGATGCCCGACGGCGACGGGATGACATTCCTGCGTGACTTGCGCGGCTGGTCGAGTGTCCCCGTGATCGTGCTGTCGGCGCGCGTCGGGGAGCAGGACAAGATAGGGGCATTGGATGCCGGGGCCGATGATTATCTGACCAAGCCCTTCGGAGTGGGAGAATTGTTGGCAAGGGTGCGCGCCGCCTCGCGGCGGCGGCGAGACGCGGGCGCGGTCTTAAGCTCGATCTTCGAGTTCGGCGACGTCAAGATCGACTTGAGCTTGCGTACGGTTCACAAGGGTGGGGCGCCCATCCACCTGACTCCGATCGAATACCGTCTGTTGACGCTGTTGATCGCCAATTCCGGCAAGGTTCTCACCCATCGCCAAATCCTGCGCGAAGTCTGGGGTCCCTCGCACACGGCGGATGGCCACTACGTGCGCGTATACATGGGGCACCTGCGGCAGAAACTGGAAGACGATCCCGCGCAGCCCAAGCATATCTTGACCGAAACCGCGGTCGGATATCGGCTGGTGCAGAGCGCTAGAGACTAAGTCGGCCGTCCGGCCGACTTGAACGCCCGAAGGGGCGGCCCCAAAGGGGCGAGGCGCGTCAGCGCCGAGTACTAACGCCCGAGGGGCGCAGACGACGCCTCGCGGCGCGCAGATCTTGCGGCGTATCGACGTCCAGCGCCGCCGACGGAAGCTTCAACAGCACTCGCTGCGGCGCCGGCAACCCGCTGACCAAGTCGCGCAGTCCGATATCGCCTGTCACCTCGAGCGCCCGTGAATACAGCCATCGTGGCAGGATGAGGGGCACACCGCCGCGCAGCGTGCCATCTTTCTGCCCAATGCCTCTCGCGATCACGCAACGCCGGGCGGCGCGCCAGCGCGAGATCAGCCGGGCCACGTCGCGCGGCTGCAGCGCGGGCAGATCGACCGGCAACAGGAGAAGTGCAGGTGAGTAGCGCGCCAGAATGATGCCGCGGCGCACCGAACTCGACAACCCTTCCGCGCGCCGCGGATTGGCGGTGAAGACGACTTCGACTCCTCGCGCTTCGATCCGATAGCGCGCCGCATGGCGCGGGATCACGACCACGATCTTCGCGGGCGCAAAGCGCGCCGCTACGTTGAGAGTTCGGCGCAACAAGCTGAAGGCCCGCACCCGGGCCAAGGGTTTCGGGCGCCCCAATCGGGAGGAAAATCCAGCGGCGAGGATGAGGACCTGCAGCCTGGGAGTCTGTCTGACGACATTCATTGGTATCATGCTCTCATGAAAAGAGACCACGTGAGCTTTCAACGCCGACCTTTCTTGACGCCGATCTGGTTGACGGCGATGGCGGCCTTCGTGGGCTTGAGTCTTGCACTTTTTGCCGCGTGGGTGTGGGGGACGGCCGGCTCGACCACCGTCATCGTCGTTCGCCATGCAGAAAAGGATTTGAGTGTCAGCGTCACCGATCCGCCGCTCAGCCCGGCGGGAGAGGCACGGGCGGCGCTGCTCGCGCGGATGTTCGTCGATGCCAAGGCCTTGGGTCACGTGGACGCCATCTATGTGTCGCCCGCCCTGCGCAATCGGCTCACCGCCGCGCCCCTGGCGGCGCGCCTGGGAATTGTCGAGACGGTTGCGCCGGCCGACGACCCACGAGGCCTCGCGCGCAGGGCGCTGCGAGAGCACGCCGGGGGCAGGGTATTGATCGTGGGGCACAGCGATACCGTGCCTCGGATCGTCGCGGCACTGAGCGGCAACCCGAATATTCCGGAAATCGGCGATCAGGAATACGGCACCATGTACATCGTCACCGTGCCGCGAATCGGTCACGCCAATTTATTGCGATTGAATTACTAGACGGACTCGCTCCGTGCGGGTGCTTGCGCCGAACCTCTCGGGTTCCCGGCCTAGGAGGCCGCCGTGGCGCGCAACATGATCGCCTTGCGGACGAAATCCGAGTGCCGGCCGATCTTGAAATCCGCCAATACCGCGTCGCGAACCCGGCGGCTGGCGTCGATCAAGAACGTGGCGCGGCGTACGCCTGCTCCCAAGGGCCCGTTGACCCCGTACATTTTGACGACGGTCTTTTGTTCATCCGACAGCAAGACAAATGGCAGCTGGTACTTGGCTTTGAACTTGGCATGCGATTCGGGGCTCTGCGGGCTGATGCCGACGACCCGTAAGCCGGCGCTTTCTATCTCCGTGTGTATGTCTCGGAGCGCGCATGCTTGGCGCGTGCACCCGGGGGTGAAGTCGGCGGGGTAGAAATAGAGAACGATCGCGCCCGCGCTCAACAGCTCGGTCAGGGACCGGTCCTTTCCAGTCTCGTCCGGAAGTGTGAATTCCGGCGCACGTTCACCCGCTTTGATCATATTGACCCCCTCCTGAGCTATATCCTAGCGTAGGTTCGACCGACTTAGGCGCGATACTTTGGCTTGCAACACCTTTGCTGCTAATATTCCGGGCCCTTTTCAGGGGGAGTAGCTCAGTTGGGAGAGCGTCGCGTTCGCAATGCGAAGGTCGAGGGTTCGATCCCCTTCTCCTCCACCACTATTCGGGGCCGGAGGCACCTCCGGCCCTGAACCTTAAGCCTCGGTAGCTCAGTGGATAGAGCGAGTGCCTCCTAAGCGCTAGGTCGCCGGTTCGATTCCGGCCCGGGGCACCATTGACCTGGCATCAATTCTGGCCCGATGCGATCGCGCCCGCGCGAGCGACTACGCTTTCGAGCGATGGAGGCGTGCGAACTTATCCGGTTACACAAAACCGGTCGCGGCATGTGACTGTGATTGTCTGAGGCAGAGTTCGCCCCATTGCCTCGAGAAACGATCCGATACCTCGGTAATACCGCAACGCAGCATTCGGCGAACGCCATCGTATGCGGCTAAGTGATTACCGAGATCCTTACGCGGAGTGTGACGTGGGCTTGGGAAGCGCGGCATTTTATGGGCGTGTAATGCACTTGCCGGGGGATTCTTCGGTGCGGAGTCGTGCTGGCCGCGCATTCATGTCATCCCGGCACGAGCAGGAGAAGTGTCGCATGGAAAGGCTGAGCCAGAAAATGGAACTTATGGAGCTTAGTGTGTTGCTGATCGAAGATTCCGAGCCGGACTCGGAGTTGGCGATCAGGCGGTTAGACGCGGCAGGATTCAAATGCAGCTATCGCCGCGTGATCAACGAGCAGGAAATGCGAAGCGCGCTGAAAGAGCGGCTGCCCGATCTCATCCTGTCGGATTTCAGTTTGCCCGGGTTCGGCGGGATGACCGCTCTTGCCGTTGCGCGCGTCGAGGCGCCCGATGTTCCCTTCATTTTTCTATCCGGGACCATCGGCGAAGAGGTCGCCATCGAAGCGTTGAAGTGCGGGGCGATCGATTACGTCCTGAAAAGCAATCTGATGAGGCTGGTGCCCGCCGTGAAGCGCGCGCTCGCGGACGCTGAACTGCGCCGCACCAGCCAACTCGCCGAGCGGCAGGTGGCCCGGCTGACCGGGGTTCTGCAGATGCTCTCGGGAATCAACGCGGCTCTCCTGCGTATACAAAACCGCGACGAGCTGTTGAATGAGACATGCCGGCTGGCGCACCGCATAGGCGGATACGCGATCTCGATGGTGGCGCTGATCAATCCGGCGACTCGCATGGCACGCCCGATCGGATGGGCGGGCTACGAGTTTCTTGCCCAGCCCGATCGCGAGTTTCCCGTAGCGGATCACGAGGCTGCGGACACGAGTCTCATGGGGCGCGTCATCCGCACGGGCCAGGCCGACCTCTGCGAGGATATCGAACGGCCCCCGTTTGTCATCGAGGGAAGGGATGCGCTCATCGCTGCGGGCGTCCGATCACTGGCCTGTCTGCCGTTGCGGATCGACGGCACCCCGGTTGGCGCATTCCTTTGCGGCACGACGACTACCGGCGTCATCGGTCAGGAGGAATTACTGCTGCTCGAGGAAGTGGCCGCCAATCTGTCGTTTGCGCTTCAGTACCTGGACAAGCAGGATGCGGTGCGGTTTCTGTCGTATTTCGAGCCGTTGACGGGTCTTGCCAAGCGGGCGCTTTTTTGCGAACGCTTGAGCCGCCTGCTGGTACGCGGGACAGAGAGCTTGCCGAGGCTCGCGGTGGGGGTATTCGACATCGAACATCTGAGCGTCATCAATGACTCCTTTGGCCGCCACACGGGCGACCGGCTGCTGCAGTGTGTGGCGGACCGGCTGAAGGGACATTTTCCCGACACGGAGCAGGTTGCGCACCTCGGCGGCGGGACCTTCGTCAGCATGCGAGCCTTGCCCGAGCGCGTGGAAGATGAAGATCGAACTCTGCATCGCGACTTCGCGCGGCTATTCGATCGGCCGTTCAGCGTCGACGGACACGAGATTGTCGCAAAAATAAAAACCGGGCTCGCCTGCCATCCGGAAGATGGACGAGAACCCAACGAACTCGTGCAAAACGCCGAAGCCGCCCTCAAAGAGGCGAAGGCGTCGAGCGAGCCATACCTGCATCACCGGATCGACATGAACTCGGGGCTTGCGCGGCGCGTGGGGATGGAACACCGGTTGCGCACGGCGCTCGACTACGAAGAGTTCGTGCTGCATTACCAGCCGAAAATTGCGCTGCGCACGGGCAAAATTGCCAGCGCCGAGGCGTTGCTGCGCTGGCAGGATCCGGAAGGCGGACTGATCGCGCCGGGAATATTCCTGCCGCTGCTCGAATCCGCCGGACTCATGGCGGCGACCGGCGCCTGGGTTCTGCGGCAAGCAGCGTCTGATTGCCGCGAATGGCGCCGCATGGGCTTGCCTCCCATCAGAATCGCCGTGAACATCTCTCCCCCGGAGTTGAGGCGCCGCAATGCCGCACGCGAGATCCTCGACTGCATCGGCGATCTGGCCGGCGATTCCGATTGGGGCATCGATATCGAGGTCACCGAAGGCGCGCTGGCCGGCGATTCCTCAGCGTGCGTCCATGAGCTCAGATTGCTGCGCGCCGCGGGTGTACGCACTGCGATCGATGATTTCGGAACGGGTTTTTCCTCGCTGGGCCGCCTGTCCGAGCTGCCGATCGATACTCTGAAGATCGATCGCACGTTCACCGACCGTCTGCCCGCCGACCGCAAGAGCTGTACGCTGGTCTCGACGATCATCGGCTTGGCGCACGCATTCGACATGACCACGGTCGCCGAGGGCGTGGAGACTCAGGCACAGCTCGACTATCTCACACGTGCAGGCTGCGACGAGTCGCAGGGCTATTTGCACAGCCGGCCTGTAGCGAAGGCGGAATTCGAGCGCTTGCTGGGCGTTTCGCGCCCCGCGCCGGGCGATGCCGCCGCACCCATTGCCTACATCGATGCCGGCACTCCCGCTTCACGAACCCGGCGCGCTTGATGCGTGGTGCTCATTGGCTCGCGACGAAGCTGGGGATGATGCCGGGCACGAGATACTGCTGAACGATGACGATGACGACCAGCACCAAGGTCAGCACGATGCTGTGAACGAAGGTGCGCGCCAGCACCGCTCCCTCTTTGCCCTTCAAGTCCGTGACGCATACCCCGGTGGCGATGTTCTGCGGCGAGATCATCTTGCCGAGCACACCCCCGGAAGAGTTGGTGGCGGCGAACAGCAGTGGATTGAGCTGCAGTTGCCGAGCGGCGACGACTTGTAAATTGCCGAACAGCGCGTTGCCGGAGGTATCGCTGCCGGACAGGAACACCGCAATCCATCCCAGGAAGGGCGAAAACAAGATGAAGGCGTGCCCCGTCGACGCGACCGCCAACCCAAGGGTATAGGCGAGACCGGAGTAGTTCATCACATAGGCGAGTCCGACGATGAACATGACGGTGATGACCGCCTGCCAGATCTGGCGGATGGTACGGACGACGCATCGAAAAAGCTCGACGGGCGGCAGTCTGACCAGCAATGCCGTGATGAGCGCCGCCAGCAGGATCGCGGTTCCGGTTCCGAGCGGCTGGAAGGTCCAGACCGCGGCATACGGCTTATCGTGGTACAGAGTGATTGATACCGCCTTGTCCAACCCGGGCCAATGAATCGCGAGTTGACCGACGGTGGCAACCTTCTTGTAGGTCCACAGAATCACGGTGACCGTCACTATCACCCAGGGCATCCATCCCTGCCAGGCAGGAACCGGGCGGGAGTTGGCGGTGGGCGCCGCCGGCGGTGAATGCGAGATGGCAAATTCGGCATCTGCGGCCGGGCGCCAGACTTGCAGAAATAGCAAGGTCGCGACCAGCGATCCGAGCGCCGCGAACACGTCGGTCAGGGTGTAATCGAGATAGTTTGACGCGCCGAATTGCGCCAGACCGAAGCTTAGGCCTGCGACCAGCAATATGGGCCAGAGGGCGCGGATGGAGTGCCATCCACCGTAGAGCGCCATGACATAGAACGGCAGCAAGCCCGCCATGAACGGCAGCTGACGACCGATCATTGCCGCCAACGCCGGCGCCGGCAGTCCGGTCACCGCCGCCAAGACGGTGACGGGCGTACCGAGCGCACCGAAAGCGACCGGAGTGGTATTGAAAATCAGCACGAACACCAGCGCTTCGAGCGCCGGAAAACCACACATGATGAGCAAGGAAGCGGTGATGGCAACCGGTGCGCCGAATCCGGCAACACCCTCGAGCAGCGCGCCGAAGCAAAAACCGATGGCGATCAACACCACGCGCCGGTCATTCGGCAAGTGCGTGATCAGCCACTCGCGAAATGCGTCGAAACGGCCCGATGCGACGGCGACGTTGTAGAGCAGCAGCGCATTGATGACGATCCACATCACCGGCCAGAGCGCAAATACCATGCCATTGATGGCTGAGGCGAATGCCGTGCCCACCGGCATGCGCCAGACGGTGACGGCGATCAACAATCCGACTGCGAGCCCCGCCAAGGCAGCCTGCCATGCCGGCCGCTTGAGTATTCCCAGCAGGATGAGAACGGTTGCGATGGGCAGTATCGCGACCAGGAAAGACAGCAGCAGGCTGTCCCCGACCGGCGTCAACAACTGGTGAAACATGTGTACTTCCTGTTTGCGGTCTTTCGCCGCCGTTTTGCTTTTGGCGAATCCTACTCCAGTGCCGCCGATTCTGTCATTGCCGAGGTGGGGCCGGGAGTGATGCATAATACGGAGATGAACACCTCACTGGGGGCCGACGCGCCGCGCGCCGCAGCGCGGACGGAAACCTCGCGCGATGAGCGCCAGGCGGACGTGGTGGCCGCGCTCACCGCGGTTTTGCCGCGCGCCGCAATCCTGTGTCGCCATGAAGACACCGCGCCCTATGAGTGCGATGCGCTGACGGCCTACCGCGCCTCGCCCCTGGCCGTGGTGCTTCCGGAAACCGAAACGCAGGTCGCGGCGGCCCTCAAGATCTGTCATCGGATGCGGGTGCCCGTCATTGCCCGCGGGGCGGGCACGGGCTTGTCCGGCGGCGCCACGCCGCACCATGGGGGCGTTGTTTTGTCGCTCGCCAAGTTCAACAGAATCCTCAAGATCGATGCGGGAACGTGCACGGCCGTCGTACAATGCGGGGTGCGCAATCTGGCCATCAGCGAGGCCGCGGATCCCTACGGCTTGTACTACGCCCCCGACCCCAGCAGTCAGATCGCGTGCACCATCGGCGGCAACGTGGCTGAAAACTCCGGCGGCGTGCACTGCCTCAAATACGGTCTGACTCTGCACAATGTGCAGCGGGTGCGCGGCTTCATGGTGGACGGAGAACCGGTGGAGTTCGGTTCGGGAGGCTTGGATGCGGCGGGCCTCGATCTGCTGTCGGTAGTCGTGGGCAGCGAGGGCATGCTGGCGGTTACCACCGAGGTTACCGTGAAGCTCACTCCCAAACCGCAGCTGGCCCGCTGCATCATGGCGAGCTTCGGCGACATCGAATCGGCCGGCGCCGCCGTGGCCAGCGTGATCGCGCACGGCATCATACCTGCGGGCCTCGAGCTCATGGACAAGGCCATGACTGCCGCGGTGGAAGCCTTCGTGCACGCCGACTACGACCTCGATGCCGCCGCCATTCTGTTGTGCGAAAGTGACGGCACGCCCGAGGAAGTGGCCGAGGAGATTGTTCGAATGGAGGAGGTGCTGGTCGCCGCCGGGGCATCGCGAATCGAAGTCAGCATCGATGAAGCGCAGCGTCTCAAGTTTTGGAGCGGCCGCAAGAACGCTTTTCCGGCGTCGGGAGGCATCAGCCCCGACTACATGTGCATGGATTCCACCATACCCCGGAGGCGGCTGGCGGAGATGCTGCGCGCGATCGAGCAAATGCAGGGCAAGTACGGCCTGCGTTGCGTCAATGTCTTTCATGCCGGCGACGGCAATCTGCATCCGTTGATCTTGTTTGACGCGGAAGACCCGGAGGAGATGCGCCGCTGCGAGCTGTTTGGCGCCGATATCCTGGAAACCAGCGTGCGGCTGGGAGGCACCGTCACCGGCGAGCATGGAGTCGGTGTCGAGAAGTTGAACTCCATGTGCGTGCAGTTCTCGCCGTCCGAGCGCGCGCAATTTATGGCGGTGAAGCGCGCCTTCGATCCGCTCGAGCTGCTGAATCCGGGAAAGGTGATTCCGACCCTGCATCGGTGTGCCGAGTACGGGAAAATGCACGTACACCGCGGCATGCTGCCGTTTCCCGACTTGCCGAGATTTTGATGGATCAGGGCGATCCGGTGCTCGTACGTTTGGTCGACCAGGTGAATCACGCGCGGTCGCATCGATCGCCGCTGGACATCCGCGGCGGCGGCACCAAAGCTTTCTACGGCGGACCGCGCAAGGGCGAGCCTCTGGACGTATCCGGCCTTTCGGGTATCAGTTCCTACGAGCCCACCGAATTGGTGGTGACGGTGCGCGCGGGTAGTCTGCTCTCCGAGCTGGAGGCCGCACTCGACGAGCAGGGCCAATGCCTGCCGTTCGAGCCGCCGCGTTTTTCTCCCGGCGGCACGGTCGGGGGAATGGTGGCGGCGGGTCTGTCGGGACCGGCACGCGCGAGCGTCGGAACGGTGCGCGATCATGTATTGGGCGTGACCATGCTCAACGGCCGCGGCGAGGTTCTGACCTTCGGCGGTCAGGTGGCCAAGAATGTCGCCGGCTACGATGTGTCGCGGCTCGTGGTGGGGTCCTTGGGAATCCTGGGGGTCATCTGCGAGGTGTCGCTCAAAGTGCTGCCGATGCATCGGGCCACCGCGACGCTGTGCTTCGATTGGGACGAGAATCAGGCCCTCGAGCAACTCAACCTCTGGGCCTCGCAGCCGTTGGCCGTGAATGCCAGCGCCTGGCACGACGGGCGGCTGCACGTGCGCCTCGCCGGCGCGGCCGCTGCGCTGAGCGCGGCCTGCGACAAGATGGGCGGCGCCGCGGTCGCTCCCGATGCCGCACTGTCCTGGTGGCGGAGCCTGCGCGATCAGAGCGGCGATTTCTTTTCGCTGAGCGACGCGGACCTGGCTCGCGGCGACTGTCTCTGGCGGCTGTCCGTGCCGGCCACCGCCGCGCCCGTCAGATTGCCCGGCCGCCAGTTCATCGAGTGGCATGGAGCAGAGCGCTGGTGGCGCACCACCGTGGAGCCCCGAGAGGTGCGCGCGGCCGCCGCGCTCGCGGGTGGACACGCCACGCTGATCCGGGGCGCCGACAGGTCCGCCGGAGTGTTCACGCCTCTCAGCGATGTTCTGATGCGGATTCACCATGAATTGAAACAGGCCTTCGATCCCGAGTGCGTGTTCAATCCCGGGCGTATGTACGCCGAGCTGTAACGCTGCCATGCAAACGCATTTGAGTCCCGAATTCGCGGACACTCCGGACGGCGAAGAGGCGCAGGCCATCATCCGCAAATGCGTGCATTGCGGGTTCTGCAACGCGACCTGCCCGACGTATCAATTGCTGGGCGATGAGCTCGATGGGCCGCGCGGACGAATATATTTGATGAAGCAAGTGCTCGAGGGCGGGGAAGTCACGCGCAGCACGCAGCGACATCTGGATCGCTGCCTGACCTGTCTGAATTGCCAGACCACGTGTCCGAGCGGCGTCGAGTACGGGCATCTGGTGGATATCGGCCGAAAGATCGTGGATGCGCGGGTGGAGCGCCCGGCGCCGGAGCGGACGGTGCGCTGGCTGCTCCGGGAGGGACTCACGTCGCCGCTGTTTGCGCCGGCGCTGCGG
>WNFG01003089.1_pt1 | contig 27395 bp, 25 predicted proteins | sample 5400431 | NCBI WGS metagenome assembly WNFG01 (sample SAMN13153346, study PRJNA577476) | soil metagenome | isolation source: 120 cm saprolite under Douglas fir tree site 2 hole 3 replicate 2 | place: USA:California | collected 2015-04-18 | reverse complement strand
CGAATACGTCGAGCGCCGTGGAAGAGCTGACGGTTTCGATGAAGCAGGTGTCCAACAACGCGGAAGCTAGCGCCGAGGCGGCGCGCCGCGCGCTGGACGCTGCCGAACAGGGCAACCGGGCGGTGCGCGACACGCTCGAAGGCATGCAACGGATTCGAGCTTCGGTGCAGGCCACCGCGAAAAAGATCAAGTCGCTGGGTGACCGCTCGCTGGAAATCTCTGAAATCATCAACGTGATCAACGACATCACGGAGCAGACGAACCTGCTGGCATTGAACGCCGCCATCGAAGCGGCGCGCGCCGGCGAGGCGGGGCGCGGGTTCGCAGTGGTTGCGGACGAAGTCCGGAAACTCGCGGAACACAGCCGCAGCGCAATGAAAGACTTCGCGGCATTGATCAAGGCCATTCAGGCAGAGACGAACGAAGCCGTGGTGGTCATGGAAGAAGGCACCAAGGAAGTAGAAGGCGGCGCGACGCTGGCGGATCAAGCAGGCCGCGCGCTGGACGCGATTTCCAACGTGGTGCGCCAGTCCGCGGAACTCGTCCAGGAGATTTCGCTGGCTTCGAAACAGCAGGTGCGAGGCACGGAAGGCGTTGCGCACGCGATGCAGATCATTTCGAGCTTCACACGGCAGACATCACAAGGAACGCGCGGAACGGTGGCCACGGTGAGCCAGCTCGTGAAACTCTCAGATCAGTTAAACGAGGCATTGGCGCAGTTCCGCGCATCTTCGAAGTCCGGAAGCGTGTCAATCGAGTCCGAGCGGCCCGTCCCAGCCGGCGCTCTGCGCTAAGCAGTGATTCCCTGCCCCAGCAAGGGGCTGGGGCAAGAGCGTGGCGAAGATGAATGAACGCAAAGAGCCGGGATCCGGTCTGAGTGAACATGAGCTGAGCGAGATCCGCATGCTGATCGAAGAGCGGACAGGAATTTGCTTCGATGAATCGCGCGAGCGGTTTTTGTCGAGCCGCGTGAACGAGCACCTGCGTGAGAGGGGCCTGGCGCGGGGCACGGAGCTGGTGCGGGCGGTTCGCAAGTCAAACATCGAATACGAAGCGTTGCTAGAACGACTACTCACGCAGGAGACGAGCTTCTTCCGATACCCAAGCGTATACGAGGCTTTCGAAAAAAGGATTTTGCCGGAACTGCATACCAAAAAGTTCTGGAAGAACCCGCGCACGCTGCGCATCTGGAGCGCCGGGTGTTCCACGGGGGAAGAGCCGTATTCGATCGCGATCACCATCGCCGATTCGCTTTCGTTTGCGGACGCCTGGGACGTTGAGATTTTGGCGACGGACGTTGGGCGGCAGGCGTTGAAGCACGCGGAGCGCGGGATCTACGCGGGGCGCAGCCTGGCCAGCGTGAGCGAACAACAGCTTGGGGCGCACTTTGCAAAGGTGAACGGCGGGTATCAGGTGAAATTGCGGCCGAAGAAGATGGTCGCTTTCGCGCAAATGAACCTCGCATCGCCGGTCTACGTTGGGCGAATGGACTTGATTTTCTGCATGAACGTGCTGATCTATTTTTCGGAGGAACGACGCCGCACGCTCGTCCAGCGGTTCTACGACACGCTGGAGCCCGGCGGCTATCTCTGCCTAGGACATTCGGAATCCATTTCGAAAATGCCAGTCAAGTTCCAAGCCATCGTGCTGAATGACTGCATTTTGTACCGCAAGCCGACGTCCGAGGAGCTGCAGAAGCCGGAACTTGTGACGGAGGGACGCGCGTGAGCGTGCCGGACCGCGAAGCCGTCGAGGTATTTCTCCAGGAAGCGGCGGAGCACCTGCAGTACTTGCGGGAATACATCAGCGTGCTGCAGGAAGTGGAGCCGCGCCGCGAGGATCTTGAGCGGCTGTTCATATCGGCGCACACACTGGGCGGTACTTCAGCCAGTTATGGCTTTCCGCGCTTTTCGGAGATCTCCGGGAAGCTGGCACACGTTTTTCAATACGCGATGAATGCGCCCCTGGGAGATGATCTTCATGGCCCGCTGACAGAATTTCTTTCTGATGGAATTTCGGTGCTTGAAACTGACTTGCTGGAAATCAGCGACACGGGCAAAGAAAGCATCGATGACATCGCGGCATTCAAGGATCGCTACCGTTTCGCTTTCCCGACGGAACCTCCGCCGCTGAATTACCCTCAAACAGAGGCTTACGCAGAGGCTGCCGAGGAAGAGGCCCACGAGGGCGTGGTGGCGGCGGCAACGGGGTCGTACTTTGATGCGTTGCCCGGGGACGACGAAGTCCCCAATGAAATTCTGGAGTTTTTTCAACCGGAAGCGGATGAACATCTGCAAATCGTCAGCGATTGCCTGATTTCGCTGGAGGGAAACAACAACCCCGAGGAGATCAACAAGCTGTTCCGCGCGATTCACACGGTAAAAGGATCAGCGGCACAGGTGGGGTTGAAACGCCTAGGCGCGATCGCCCACCGCGTAGAGGATCTTATCGGGCGTCTGCGGGATGGCGAGCTTGCGCCTTCGGCAGCGGTCGTCGACTTGTGCCTGGAGTCAGTGGACGCATTGAAGAAGACGCTGCACCGTCAATGGCCGGATGAATCGGAGATGCGCACCGGCCTCGATTCGCTGCTGGGGCGCATTGCTGAATTCGCCCCGCTCGAGCCTGAAGAAGAGACTGCGTTGGGCGAGAGTCCGGTCCTAATGGAAGGCCACGCAACAGGCGGAGCCGGAGGGACGGAACAACCTACCGTTGCGGCGGGCCGTAAAGCATCCAAGCACACGGTTTCCGCAGCGGCGGCTGCGAAATCCGTGCGCATCGCGCTTTCGAGGCTCGACCGCATGATGAACACCGTTGGCGAGCTGGTGATCAACCGCACAAGGATGGTCGGGCGCGTGGCGGAACTCGAGAAACTCGTCGATACGCTGGGGTTTTCCAAAGAACGCCTGCAAGGCAAGGTCAATGAATTTCAGGAGAAACACGAGTTCAGCCGCATCAGCCCGACGCGGCAAACGGGTCCCTGGAACCCGGCGACGACGCAGCAAAAGCTGACGAGCGCCGCCGCAGGCGACACGTCGTTCTGGTCAGATTTCAGCGAATTGGAGATGGACCGCTACGACGATTTCAATATTCTTTCACGCTCGATGACGGAAATCTCCGCAGACGTCAACGAAGTGCTCTCGCAGCTTGAAGGGTTTATCGGGCGCGTCGAAGGAGACATCGACGAGTTCACGAAACTCGCGCATCACCTCCAGGATGAAATCACGGCGGCGCGCATGGTCCCGATCGGGACGCTGTATTCGCGGTTGTCCCGCGCCGTGCGGGACGCGGCGCAATCCGCCGGGAAGCAAGTCGAACTAGATCTCTCCGGCAGCGAAACGGAACTCGATAACAACATCATCCAGCAGATTTCCGACCCGCTGGTGCATCTGGTCCGAAATTCCGTGGCTCATGGGATCGAGCGACCGGAGGCCCGCGCCGCGGCAGGTAAGGCCGAACTCGGCAGAGTTTCGCTGCGTGCCTATCACCGCGGAAATCACATTTACATAGAAGTCGAAGACGACGGCCGGGGCATCGACTACGAGCGCGTAAAGCAGAGCGCCATCGAGCGCGGCCTCGTGTCGCTCCAAACCGCCGACCGGTTAACCGAACGAGACCTCCGCGAGATGCTTTTCCATCCAGGGTTCTCGACGGCGCCCGTGAAGACGGAGCTCGCCGGGCGTGGCGTAGGGCTCGACGTTGTTCGAGCGAATCTAAGTGCGCTCAACGGTGAAATCGACATTCAGAGCGTGAGCGGCCAAGGCGCGAAATTCACGCTTAAGGTCCCTCTCACGCTGATCATCTCGCCGGCATTGTTTGTGCGCTGCGGAGTGACGAATTTTGCGCTTCCCTTGGCGGTGGTAGAAGAAATCCGGCGCCTGAGAGCCGACGAGATTGAAGATATCGGCGGAAAGCTCCTGACGAAGGTGCGCGACGTGGTGACCGAGGTCGTGAGGCTCGACACCTATCTCGGCTTGTCGCCACTCGAACCTATCAACGGATACTTCAAAATGGTCGTCGCCAACGCGGGCAACCGTCAGATAGGCCTGGTCGTCGAGGAAGTGCTCGGGAAAGACGAAATCGTTATCAAGAATCTTGGGGAGTACCTGCGCCGGGTAAAACTCTTCTCTGGCACGACGATCGCGCCCGACGGCAGTCTGATCCTGCTGATCGATCTGAACCGTATGGTTGCGAATGAACCGAACGAACGGCGCGCGCTGCAGGCCAGCGCCAGCGCGGCACGCATCTTTGCGCCGGGCTCTGCGGCGGTGGCACGCGGGACGATCCCGACAGAAGCGATCGACCGTGTCGAACACGAGCGGGTGATCGTAGTGGCCGATGACTCGATCAGCGTGCGCAAGTTCGTCGGGCGAATGCTCGAGAAGAACGGCTATCGCGTGTTGCTCGCCGCGGACGGACTGGAAGCGGCGGAACTCGTGGCGCAACACGGCTGCCACCTGGTCATCACCGACCTGGAAATGCCGCGGATGACGGGTTACGAGCTCATGGTGCAGCTACGGCAAAGTCCGTCGTCGCGCCGGATTCCGGTGATGGTAGTGACCTCGCGCGCCGGCGCCAAACACCGGGATCGGGCGATGAAAGAGGGCGCCGCAGCATTTTTGACGAAACCCGTGCAGGAAGATCAGCTAATGGAAGCTGTTGAACAACTCATGGGATCGGAGGCGGCGCCGGTATCACCAGTGGCGTAGGGGAGCGATGGCAATCAGCATCAACAAAAAGTTTCGCGTGCTCGTCGTGGACGACTCGGCATTCATGCGCAAGGTGCTGGAAGCGATCTTCAATGCGGATGAGCAGTTGCAAGTGGTGGGCCACGCAAAGGATGGGCGCGAAGCCGTTGCTCTTGCCGAATCGCTCAAGCCCGACGTCATCACGATGGACATCAACATGCCGCACGTCGACGGCCTGCAGGCAACCGCCGAGATCATGACCACGAACCCCCGGCCCATCGTGGTCGTGAGTTCGGAATCGCGGGAGGGAGCCGCGAGCACCCTGAAATCGCTGGAACTGGGGGCCATCGAGTTTGTGGCAAAACCCTCCAGCGGCGTTGATCTGGACATGCACAGCATAAAAGACGAGTTGCTGCGTAAAGTCCGCATGGCCGCAAAAGTTCGCGTCGTGCGCACGGCTTCCCGAATAGCTTTGACGGTGCAGAAGGCCGGGAACGCATCTAAGCCAGTTCTTGCACCGGTTGCGAAACGCACTGGGCCGGCGACCGGCCTGGATCAGCGGTTCCCGGTCGTTGTTCTGGTTGCTTCCACCGGAGGTCCCGCGACCGTCATGCGCCTTGCGCCAGGCTTTACGCGCGACTTCCCCGCGGCAGTTATTCTTGTGCAACACATGCCGGCTTCGTTCACCAGTCAATACGCGACACAACTCGAGGAATTCACGGGAATGCGGGTTAAAGAGGCCGAACCGAACGAAGCGCTGCAACCCGGCACGCTGTATATTTGCCCGGGCGGGCAACACTTACGAGTTACACCGACGGGACGGATCCAGCTCGATGGCACGACCGGGCGGATAAGCGGTTATCTGCCAAACATGGACATCACGATGGAATCAGTGGCGGCATACGCAGGCGGGCTGAGTATCGGTGTGGTTCTGACGGGAATGGGGAACGACAGCGCGAACGGCGCCAAGGCGATCAAGGCCGCGGGCGGACTGGTTCTGGCGCAGGATGAGGCAAGTTCCGTCATTTTTGGCATGCCCGCAGAAGCGATCAAGTTGGGCGCCGTGGATCAGGTGCTCGGCATCGACGACATCTACGCCGCCATCGAAAAGCGGGTGATCGGCATCTGTCGCCCAACTCCGGTAGGAACACGCTGATGCACACGGCAGGAAAAGTAAGTGCACGTGTAGCGCGGACGGAACAGATCATCCTGTTTCGAGTGGGCGGACAGATCTTCGGCGTCTCGTCCGCCTCGGTACAGGAGGTTCGAAGCGTGGACAGCCTGGCGGGTGCGGCGGCCGAGATCAACCAATCCAGTTTGCGCAAAGTGAAGCACATGGTGCGGCGCGGCGACAAGACATGGTATGTCGTGAACGGAGCGATGCATTTTGGTCTCCCGGCGTCGCCGGCAGCGCTGGTTTTTGTTCTGAGGAAAACGCGGACGGCGTTGCTGATCGATGGGATCGAGAAAATGGCCACGATGACACGCCTGCAAGCGCTCCCGATGGCGTATTGCCACGAAGAACGCCAGTGGTACCGCGGGCTGACGGCGCTGGATCAGAGTGTGGTTCCGGTTGTGAATCCCGAAGGTTTCCTGACGCCGGAAGAACTTGACCTGCTAGATGCATCGTTGCCGAATGAACCGACTCCTGAAGAACCGGCAGGCGAAGGATTGGATACGCCAGAATGACACAAGGCTCCGGACTCGAATCACAATCCTTTGTGCTGCTCCGGCTGGGCGAGCGGCGCTTTGCGATTGCCGCGCAACAAATTGCGGAGCTGGTCGCGCCCAGCCGCGTCTTTCGCTTTCCGAATCGAACGCCAAAGATCGAGGGAGTGATTCTGCGCCGAGGCCGGATTGTTCCGGTGTGCGACGTTGCGGAGAAACTGGTCGGAAAGAGCTTAAATTCACGCCGCTTCTATCTGATTGCCGTCCGGCACTACAGTTCGCAGAAAGAGTGGATCGCGCTACCGGTGACGGGCGAATGCGAACTGATCACGGCGGAGATGACCGGGGCCGGCGATACCGACTCCGCGCACGTAGCGGGATGGATTTCGCATAACGGCGAAGTCATAGAAGTGCTGAACCTGGACGCGATCACGCCTGGTGATCCGAGTTCCCCGGAAAGGATGCCCGGCTCGGCGGCGCTGGAGGCAAGGCCGTGATGCTCGCAGGGCGTGGAGCAAGAATCCTGCTGATCGACAGTAACGTGTACTTTGCGAAGCGACTGGGCGACGCCCTGAAGCGCGAAGGATTCGAAGTGGCATCCAGCACGCAGGCGGCCTTCGCATTGACGGCGCTCGAATACAACGTGCCAGCCGCGATTATCTGCGCGACGAACATGAGGGAGATGGGCGCCCTGGAGATCGCAAGAATCATACGCGCAGACGCCAAGAATGCCACCCTGCCGATCATTGCCATCGGAGATGGCAGTCAGCGCGCACTGATGGAAGCCTTTCAGGCGGGGTGCGACGAGTACGTTGACCGGCACGGCGCACCGGCGGTGATTGCTTCGCACATAAAACAAGTCATCCTGAGCAAGGCAGAGGGATTTCAACCCACGCAGATGCTGGCACAGGCTGACACCAGCCTCAGCGGCAACCTGACGCACCACGATCTCTCCGGGGTAATGCAGATGCTGGGGCACGCGCACCAAACGGGCGCTTTGCACATCAATGCCGGGGAGACCGACGCGGTGCTCTTTTACGATGCCGGTGAAATCACACACGCCGAGTGCGGCAACCTGTTCGGCGACGAAGCGGTGATTCACATCCTGAAAAGCTGCGTGCACGGGGGAGCCGGAGTCTACAAATTTGCCTATGGATCCAATTCGCCGCAGCGCACCGTTCTGCGCTCGGCGACAGACCTGATGCTAGATGCCATGCGCGAATATGACGAAAGCGCGCACAAAATGGCGGACAAGGAAGCGCAATGAGCGAAGCGATGACGATTCCACCACCGCTGGATGGGGCCGGTACGAAGCGCACACCAACCGTCTATTTTATCGATGACAGCGCGACGATGCGCGAAGTCATCAAGATTGCTTTCCGCCGGGAAAATATGAATGTGATTACCTGCGCCGATGCCGCGTCTGCGCTCGCGCAATTCGAAGTGAACCGGCCGGACGTGGTCATCACAGATGTGATCATGCCCGACCAGGACGGGTACTCCGTCTGCACGCACATAAAACAGCACCCCGAATTCGGCTCGACCCCGGTCGTGTTGATGTCCGGTGTGGTCAATAAAAGTGTTGCGGACAAGGCCGTTTCGGTGAAGGCCGACGAATTAATCCGCAAGCCGTTCCAGCCGCAGGAGTTGATCGGGCGGGTGAAGAGCCTGCTGGAACCAAAGACCGCCACCGCAGTTTTGCCCGGGCGGCGCCCAGACGCTTCAAGCGCCCTAAGCAGCTTCTTTGCGCCGCCGCCCGGTCCGCCAGCCCAACGCGCCGCCCCCGCTCCGCCCCCGGCAGCCGACCAGAGAGCTGCCGAGTCGATCTGGCCTCGTGCTCTGGCAGAAGCATTTATTGCCCGGGCAACGGAGAATTCTCCTCCACAGGCAAACCCGCAACAACCCGGCGCGCCTGGCGCGCGGCAGTCATTCGGTGCGGCCGATATCCACAAGCTGCGCACAGAGATCGCCCGGCTCGAGCTGCTCATCAAGAAACTGCAAACGGAATTGCAGATCGAACGTCAATACAATCAAGCACTGGAACTGCAGATGCAAACGCTGACGCACGTGGAATAGCTCGGGGAAACCCCGGCTCTGCGCCTTTATCGTTTAGCGCCAGAAGAGTTGACGCTCGCACCGCGATTCAGTAGCCTCCCTCTTTGCCACTTGTGTCAAGAATTGCGCCGGGAGGTTTGCGATGAACGGCAAAGAGAATCCAGGGATCTCGCGGCGCGAGTTTGCGCGGCGTGCGGCAATCGCTTCGGCGGCTTCCCTGGTTCCGGCAAGCGCCTTTATACGCCCTGAAGCGGAGCCCCTACCCCAGCAGCCCGCCAAGCTTCCGCAACTCTCACAGGAAAGCCAAGCAGAGGTCGAAGCGCGCCTCCAGACAATCCTGAATCTGTACGGAAGCCGATTCTCCGATGCGCAGAAGGCTGACCTCCGGCGGCTCTGCATTCTGGCACAACCTCCACTTGACCGGCTTCGAGCCTATGGCGTCCAGAATGGAGATGGTCCAGGGCTTTACTTAAAGCCGCTCATCGAACGGGAAAGGAAGCCCGCTCCGATGCCCGCCTCAAGCAAAGCGCCGGGAACGAGCAAAAAACTCTGAGGGGACTTCTCTATGCCCGGCGAAGAACTTTTCTACCTGCCAGTGAGTGAACTGGCAAAGCGGATCGAATCGAAGAAGCTCTCGCCCGTCGAGCTGACACAGATTTACGTCGATCGCAGCATGAAACTCGGCCCACGGTTCAATGCGTATGCGCGCCTCACGCCCGAACTTGCCCTGGAGCAAGCGAAGGCGGCAGAGAAGGAAATTCGCCAGGGACACTACCGGGGGCCGTTGCACGGCATTCCGTACGCGGCGAAGGATTTGCTCGCGGTCAAAGGCATTCCGACCACTTGGGGCGCGAAGCCCTACGCGAATCAGGTTTTTAACTATGATGCGACGGTGATCGAGCACCTGAATCGTGTTGGCGCCATCCTAATCGGCAAAGCTTCCATGATCGAACTCGCCGGGGGCATGGGCTATCGCTATGCTTCTGCTTCGCTTCAAGGTGAAGCAAAGAATCCCTGGGACACGAAATGCTGGACCTGTGGTTCGTCTTCGGGTTCCGGCGCGATCGTGGCCGCGGGACTCGCGGCCTTTGCCATCGGCACGGAAACTTGGGGGTCGATAATCTGCCCTTCAGCATTTTGCGGAGTAAGCGGATTTCGGCCAACCTACGGCCGAGTGAGCCGGTACGGCGCCATGGCCCTGGCTCCTTCGATGGACAAGATCGGGCCCATGGCCCGGAGCGTGGAAGATTGCGCGCGCATTTTCGCGGCTATCGCCGGGCATGACATTAAGGATCGCGGCACACTCCCTATCGATAAGGCCGCCTTCACCTATTCGCCTTCGATGGAACTCAAAGCCCACCCGCTAAGGGTCGGGTGGCTCACTAACGCCTGGAAAAGCCTGGATTCCGGTGTGGCGAAGGCCGTAGAGGCAGCAGAGAAGGTCTTGCGGAAATATTTTGCAAGCGTGAGACCTGCTGCGCTTCCGGAAGGCCCGTTTGAGGATGCCGGAAACGTCATCGTGGCTGTGGAGTGCGCGGCTGCTTTTCGCCCCCTTATTCGCTCTGGACGGGTGAGCGAACTCAGCGATCCGCTCTGCCAGATCGCCGGCTATGTAAATGAACAATATTCCGCTGCGGATTATCTACAGGCACTTCGCGTGCGGGAAATCCTGCAGAAAAAAATCGACGCTCTCTTTGACTCGTACGACGTTCTGGCCACCGCCGCGCAGCCTATTCCCCCCACGCCTTTAGAGACAAATCTCGAAACGGACCTCGTTTTTCCAGACCCTCTCGGCGGCATCGGCAACTTGTGCGGGCTTCCGGCAATTTCCGTGCCCTGCGGCTTCACACCAAGAAACCTGCCAGTCGGACTGCAATTCCTGGGGCGCGCCGGGGATGACGCTTCCGTGATTCAGGCAGCGCGCACCTATCAGCAACGCACGGATTGGCACCGCAGGCATCCGAAGATGCAATGAATATCCGGTTGAGGAAGAGGAAAACAAACGGGTCTATTGTTTGACGGAGTTGTTTAGCGTTTCGCGCACCGCGCGCAAGACTGCTCCTCGGCTGAAGGGTTTGTTGAGCAACCTCACGGAAGCATCCCCTCGAAGGGATTCAGCTCCCACGTGCTCGCTATAACCGGACATGTAGATGACCCGAAGACCTGGCCGTTGCTGTTGGAGGCGGCCTGCGAGCTCCTGACCCGTCATTCCGGGCATTACCATGTCCGTCACCAAAAGGTCCAAAGAGCCGTTGTGTTCGATTGCAAGACGCAGGGCCTCAGCGCCGTCGCGCGCTTCGATGACCGAATACCCGCCGGACTGGAGAAACTCGCGGGCCACCTCGCGCACGTCCTGCTCGTCCTCAGCGAGCAAGACGGTTTCACTTCCAAGGGGGGCCTCCGCCAATGGGGCCGACGCTGGGACTCTTTCCTCCGGCTGATCGACGCGGGGGAGATAGATTTTGAAGCAAGTTCCCTTGCCAATTTCGCTGTAGACCCAGATGAACCCGCCGCTTTGTTTGACCACGCCATAGACGGTCGCGAGTCCTAGCCCCGTTCCCTTTCCCTGTTCTTTGGTCGTGAAGAACGGCTCGAATATATGCGCTTGCGTCTCTGCATCCATCCCGGTACCCGAATCCGAAACTGCCAGAAGAACATAACGACCCCGCTGCACAATTGGGTGGGCGGCATTATAGGTGCTGTCCAGATCGGCGTTCGATGTTTCGATGACCAGACGCCCTCCCGTGGGCATGGCATCGCGCGAATTCACCGCCAGGTTCATGATGACCTGCTCCATCTGACTGGCATCTGCGCGAACCGTTCCGAGATCCGACGCCGTGCGTATCACCAAATCGATGTCTTCGCCTATCAGGCGAGGGATGAGTTTTCCCATGTCTTCAACGACACTGTTCAGATTGATCGCTCGCGGCTGAAGGACCTGCATTCGGCTGAACGCCAGCAATTGCTTGGTCAAGGAAGCGGCACGGTCGGCCGCCCGGTCGATCTGCGCAATTTTTCGAGAAATATGATCCGAAGCCACATTGGAATTCATAAGCAATTCGGTGTGACCTTTAATGACCATCAAGAGATTGTTAAAGTCATGAGCCACTCCTCCGGCAAGGCGTCCGACCGCTTCCATCTTTTGCGCCTGACGGAGCTGTTCTTCGAGCAGCTGACGCTCGCTAATGTCCTGTGCGACAACCAATCGTACGCGGCGGCCGGCGTAGTCCAGTTTATGGGCGATAATCTCAACCCTAAAAACCTGGCCGTCTTTTTTCCGATGTTTCCAAACTCCTTCGTGGCGATCCCCGGACTGAATCTCTCGAAAATGTTTGCCAATCGCGGCCCGCTCTTCTTCGGGCCGGATGTCGGCTAGATCCATCTGGGCGAATTCTTCGAGGGAATAACCATACTGGCGAACGGCGGCCTCGTTCACTTGAATAAAGCGCAAGGTCTCGTCGTCAATCACCCAAGTGGGAAGGGGGTTGTGCGCGAAAAGAAGCCGGAACACAAATTCGCTCTTGCGCAAGGCTTCTTCGGAGCGGCGGCGCTCGATGGCGAGGGCAATGTGACCGCCGACAGAGTCAAGGAATTCAAGATCCCGCATGTCAAAGGCGTTTTCATTTTCGTAATGCTGGACGACGAGGACGCCGATGGTGGCGGTCGGAGTTTTGAGTGGCACGCCCAGCCAAGAAGGAGCGGGTGAACCAACGAGTTCCACTTCACCGATTGCTGCGAGCCGGTCAAACTCCGATTGCGGGATGAGCATCGCACGGCCGGTTCGAAAGACGTACGCTGCGCAGCTACGCCCCACCTTTTGCGGTGGCGGCGCCGCATCGAACTGGTCCGCGAAAAACGGAAACGAAAATGTATCCCTCTCCGAATCGTGCAGAGCGACAAAACAATTCTCGGCGGAAAGCACTTTTTTGAGCGCCTGGTGGATACCTTGGAGCAGTTCGTCGAGATTGGCCGTTTGATTCAGCGCATGCACGATTTCCGAGCTAACTTGACGCTCCGCTTCCATCCGGCAGAGCTCGGTGATGTCCACAAAACTTGCCAAGATTCCTTCGATAGCAGAATCGTTCAGGCAGTTGCGCAAGTTCACCTCAAACCATCGCCACGCGCCGTCCCTGGTTCGCAGGCGGCAGCGGAAGCAGTCGCTCGTCTCTGAGAGAAGCGCCGATTGTCTCAGGCGCTCTTTCACCTTGGTGGCATCGTCAGGATGGACGAGCGCAAGAAGCTGCTTCGCCGCAAGCTCATCCGCGCGGCAGCCGAGGACTTTGACGCAGCTGGAGCTGATAAGGTGAATCGCACCGTCACCGTCAAGGATGGCGAGAAGTTCGCGCGAATGCGCCAGCAACGCGTTCAATTGATCCACGCCGGCGTTTACACTGTGATCGAGAGGGACGCGGTGTGCCATGGGGTCGCTGGTAGCGGTGACGGCCTTGGACAACAAGCCGCAGAGCGCAGTGGATCCTGGTATTCTCCGTCTTTTGTTTAGTTTCTAGAATGATGCTGCAGAGTCAAACCCAACTAATCTAGTCCATAATATTGGATTTCGCGCCGCGGGAAAAAGCGCGTGGCGGCGCCTGCAGCGAATTGGTGACTGTACGGAAGTACAGGAACATGGCTTACGGTCCAACGCTTCTCCCTTCCGCTGGGAGCGTGCTACGCTCCCCGAGTATTGACGGGCCTTCAAATCGAAGGAGGAGTCAGATTCCTGTCGAGAGTTCTAGGAGGCAGTGCTGCAATGCATGACACATGGAAAGACATGTTCGTCCTTGGGATTCCCCTGATTGAAAAGATCCTCCGGCCGATCATCGTATATGCGTTTCTCGTCGTGAGCCTGAGGCTTTCCGGAAAGCGCGAATTGGTCCAGCTCAATCCTTTCGATCTCGTCGTTTTGTTGACGCTGTCCAACACGGTTCAAAACGCCATCATCGGAAACGATAACAGCGTCTTGGGCGGCATAATCGGGGCCACTTCCCTGCTCCTGACAAACTATCTTGTGGTTCGCTTCCTCTATGATCATCACAAGCTTGACCAGATCGTCGAGGGCCGATCAGACGTGTTTTTCCTCGTTGGCGGAGGTCGATCAATGCGTTCTCGAGCCCGGCGGAGCGCTTTGCTTCATCGGCAAAAAGCCTGCTGCCGAAGACGTCCGGCATAAAGAATTAATGGGGCGACTGGAGCAGTTGATGGAAGAGGTAGTACGCCTCCGCGGATCCCAGCCGCCGGCTCACGCATAGGCAGGCCGCCATGGCGCATCAGCTTCCTAGTGGAGCAGGAAAGCCGTGCCCGCAAAGAGAACGCCGCTGGCTCCGATCAACACACCCACAAGCCAATATCCCCTGCGCTTGGTGAGAAGCGTGAGGGAGCAAATGACAAGGCCCACCTCGATGAGAGCTTCCCCGCCATCGAACCGGTCGGCGCGGTGGCTCACCAGATCCCGCTCCTTTTCCAATTCTTTGGCTTTCTCGCTGATGTCCTCTTTGTCGCTCGCATACCGCTCGGATTCCTTTACGTATTTCTCGCGCACGGCTTCCGCCTTTTCATTACCCTGAGGAGCGAGGGCGCCGAGCAAATCCGCAGCGCTCTGCATTTCATGCCAGCGAATATTTTTCGCCTGGTAGTAGGCCCATTGGTCCGTCGCCTGAGATTGCAGAAGCAATTCCTCGGTGTGGGCACGATGCCCGAGGAGAGTTACCCCTGCCACCAGTACCGCAAGGATTGAAATCGTTACGGAGACAGGAACCACGAAGGGATTGTCACTGTGCCCTTCATGCCCTTCGTGAAGTTCCACACCTTCATACATCGCGATAGCACCTCTTAGTTCTATTTATGCCCCTGGGTCCGCAGCGATGGCCTTCAGAGAGTCCTGGGCCGCGGAAAGGGTGCGTTGGATATCAGCACCGGTATGCGCCGCCGAAACAAACGCCGCTTCAAATTGAGATGGCGCCAGGAATATCCCGCGCTCGAGCATCTCCCTGAAAAACCTTGCATAGCGCTTAGTGTCCGAGCGTCTGGCGCAATTAAAGTCCCGCACAGCCTCAGGGGTGAAGAAGAGCGTAGCCAGCGAGCCAATGGCGTTCACCTGACCGGCGACGTGAGCCTCGGCGAGAGCCTCGCGCAGCCCGGTGGCGAGTCTTTGGCCGTGCCGGCTCAATCCTTCGTATAGACCAGGCCTCGTTAGTTGCTTGAGCGTCGCGATTCCCGCACGCATCGCCAGGGGATTTCCCGCCAGCGTTCCCGCCTGATATATGGGTCCCAAAGGAGCCACGTGGTTCATGAGCTCTGCGCGTCCGCCGTACGCTGCGACGGGCAATCCGCCTCCAATGACCTTTCCGAGAGTCGTGAGATCGGCCTGGATATTCAGCAAGTCTTGGGCTGATCCGTTCTTTAACCGAAAACCGGTGATCACCTCGTCCGCGATCAGAAGGGCGCCATTCTTGCGAGTGATTTCCCGCAACCCAGTGAGAAATCCTGATTCCGGCAACACCACTCCCATGTTCGCCGCAATGGGCTCGACGATGACAGCAGCAATCTTGTCCTTGTGCTGTGCGAACAGGTTGTCGACGCCATCCAAATCGTTGTAAGGCGCGTTAAGGGTCAGCTCGGCAAGGGCCTGTGGCACTCCGGGGCACTCCGCAATCCCAAGCGTCGCAAGACCCGAGCCGGCCTGCGAGAGAAAGCTGTCTGCGTGCCCGTGGTAGCAGCCTTCAAACTTAAGAATGAAATCGCGTTTGGTAACGCCGCGGGCAAGCCGCAGCGCACTCATGGTGGCTTCCGTGCCGCTCGAAACAAAGCGAATTTTTTCAATAAATGGAATCGCTTCGGTTATCAGCGTGGCGAGTTCGAGCTCAAGTTCCGTCGTAACTCCGTAGCTCGTGCCGCGCGCAGCTTGATCCGTAATGGCCTCGCAGACCGCGGGATGCGCGTGCCCCAATAGCATCGCGCCCCAGGAACAGACATAGTCGAGGAATTCGTTACCGTCGACATCATAAAGATACGACCCTTTGCCGCGCTCGATGATCAACGGCTCGCCACCTACCGAGCGAAACGCGCGGACCGGGCTATTCACGCCTCCAACGAGAACTCTCTCGGCACGCTCGAAAATCTCTCGCGAGCGGCGCCGTCCACTCTTCAATTTGCCAGGCGTCGAACTCATCGGGCTTTTTCACAAATGCTCAAGGCTTCAGCCACCGGGCCGCATCCTTGGCGTGGTAGGTCAGGATAATATCCGCCCCCGCGCGCTGGATTCCTGTGAGAATTTCAAGCACCACACGCCGCTCGTCGAGCCAATCCTTTTGTGCGGCGGCTTTGATCATCGAGTATTCGCCGCTCACGTTGTACGCCGCAACAGGTACGTGAAAAGAATCGCGTACCCGGCGGATGACGTCGAGATACGGCAGCGCCGGCTTCACCATGACCATGTCCGCGCCTTCTTCCAGGTCGAGTGCAACTTCCTTCAGCGCTTCCCGAGCGTTCGCAGGATCCATCTGGTAGCTGCGGCGGTCACCAAATTGCGGCGCAGACTGCGCCGCTTCGCGAAAAGGACCATAGAAGCCTGAACAGTATTTTGCCGCGTAGGAAAGAATAGCGATGTTTTCAAACTTGTGCTCGTCGAGCATCTCCCGGATGGCGGCAACCCGGCCATCCATCATGTCGGAAGGCGCAACGACGTCTGCGCCGGCTCGCGCATGCGACAACGCTTGTTGCGCAAGAATCGGGAGCGTCGCATCATTGGCTACGTCGCCATTCTCGATGACGCCGCAATGCCCGTGATCCGTGTACTCGCAGAGGCACACATCGGTGACTACAATCAATTTCAGCTTTGCCTTCCGAATTGCCTCGATTGCACGTTGCACAACTCCCTGGGCAGACGTCGAACTCGTGCCTCGGGGATCTTTCGATTCTGGCAGGCCGAACAGTATTATTCCCGGGATTCCCAGAGCCTCAATCTCGCGGCATTCCTCCACGATTTGGTCGCCGGATTGTTGGAATATCCCCGGCATGGAACTAACTTCTTGCCGGACTCCTGAGCCGGGACATACAAACATCGGGTAGATAAGGCCCGCTGTGGCGAGCCGCGTCTCGCGCACGAGGCCCCGGAGCGCTTCGCTGCGCCGCAAACGCCGCGCCCGGTGGGTAGGGAAACTCATCCTCGCTTCACTCCTGCGGTAGAAAGTTTTGCCGCCCCGGCAAAATGTGCCTCCAGGGATTTCACGACCGCCATCGCCGTAGTATCCGCGGCCTGCACGACGCGCTCAATCCCGGCTCTTTGTAAAGCTCCCGCAGTGACGGGTCCCACCGCGGCGATAACGATTCTACGCTGCAAGGCCGGCAATTGCTCACGGCCCATTATTTCTGAAAAGTGGTGAACTGCGCTCGGGCTGAAAAACACAATGGCGTCAATTCCTGACCCGACCAGACGGTTTACTTCTTTTCGATCCAGATTGCTAGGAAGCAAGGTTCGGTATGCCACCACCTCCGTCACTCTGGCCCCGTTTCGGCGCAGCGCAGCGGACAAGTCCGGATTTGCGCGGTCGCTCCGTGGCAGAAGCACGCTCTTACCTCGAACCCGCTCCCCCAATTCTTCAGCGAGGGCAACTCCGCTGTGATTCTTCGCCACGTAGTCTACAGAAATCCCGCGCTTCTCAGCCTCTTTGGCCGTGGCCGGGCCAACCGCAGCAATCTGTGATGGCCGCTTCAAATGGAATTGGCCGAGGCCAAGTTTTTTGGTTCGCTGGACCACGGCGAGCACGGCATTCGCACTCGTAAAAATCGTCCAATCAAACGAATCCAATTGTTGAAGAGCCGTATCCATGGGCCGGCAATCTTCCGGGCCCGCAAATGAGACGAGTGGGAGAGAAATCGGATCAGCGCCGCGGTCCGTCAATTCCCGGGAGAGTTCAACAATCTGAGGAATTGCACGGGTTACAACAATCTTCCTTCCGGCCAATGGCGATGGAAGTCTCTCAGCCACGCTGGCGGCTCACTTCTTCGAGGATGGCCTGCGCGCCGGCTTCGATCAACAGACGGGCCATGTGTTCACCAAGCTGCCCGGCTTGCTCCGGCGGTGCGGCCGCGCGCTGTTTCACGTACTGCGCGCCGTCTACGGAGCAAACGCAAGCTTCCATGACCAGCTCTTCGCGCTCGATACGCGCCCACGCACCAAGGGGTACCTGACAGCCGCCTTGAAGCGCGGAAAGCAGCGCGCGCTCCGCAGCAATCGCAGTTCGTGTTTCGGCATCGTCGAGGCTCGCCAGCATGCCCCCCGCTTCCACGTCTTTCGCGCGGCATTCGACCGCGATTGCTCCTTGACCGACCGCCGGCATGCACACGTCCGGTGAGAGGACTTCCGTGATGCGTTGACTCAAGCCAAGACGGTCTAAACCTGCCTTCGCCAGCACTACGGCTTCGTACTCGCCGCTTTCCACTTTTCGGAGGCGTGTATCGACGTTGCCACGGAGGTCCCGGATATCCAGGTCCGGGCGAATGTGAAGAAGCTGCGCCTGACGCCTGAGACTTCCAGTGCCAACGCGCGCCCCATGCTGAAGATTGGCGAGCGTCAGCCCTTTTGCGCTCACCAAGCAATCTCGAGCGTCCGCCCGGCGGCATATCGCCGGGAAGCTAAGGCGCGAAGGCACGTCTGTGGGAATATCCTTCACGCTATGCACGGCCAGGTCGATCGATTCCTCGAGCAAAGCTTCTTCCAGCTCTTTGATGAAAATTCCTTTCCCGCCAATTCCTGTTAATGCGGACTGCTGCATCTTATCGCCGGCTGTTTTGATTACGACGATCTCCATCTCCACACCAGCAGCCGCAAACAGCTGCTTGCGAACCCACTCCGCCTGCCACTTCGCAAGCATGCTGCCACGGGTGCCGATGCGCAGGTGCCTCAAGACTTTCCCCCGTGAGAAAGGAACAGATCGCGAAGCGCCTCGACGTTTTGAATCTTGCGCCGCAGTTCCTTTTCTCCGCGCAAGCGCTCAGCGGGTTCAAGGAGCAGCTTCTCCAGCAATTCATCCATCAAGGATTCCACGCGCTGGCGCTCGGACGCGCCCAGGCCGTTCATCGAATCCACTCGCGCACGAATGAAGGCGGCACGTTCCTCGCGCATGCGTGTACGCAGTGCGTCCACCAAACCAACAAGCTCGACGCTCGCCTGCCAGGAGAGAAACTTGCCGACATGCTCTTCGACGATAGCTCCAGCCCGGGGGATTTCGTTTTCGCGGGCCTGCCGGTTCTGCTGGACGATGTCCGAGAGATCGTCCACGTTGTAAACGTAAACATTGTAGAGATTCGCCGCGGAAGCCTCGATATTCCGTGGCACTCCCAGGTCCATCAGCAGAAGAGCGCGATTGCCTCGCGCTGCCATCGCTTTTTCCAGGGTGTCACGCCGGAGTACAGGCTCGTCCGAGGAAACCGATGACACCACCACGTCCGGCACTTTCAGCGCCGTTTTCCATTCCGCCCACCCAATTACCTTCCCTTCATACTGCCGCGCGAGCTCATCGGCACGTTCTCGCGAGCGATTCATCATGAATAGGCGGGCAATTCCGCGGGCGCGCAGTTGCGCCACCACCTGTTCACTGATCGCCCCGGCTCCCAGCACCAGCGCGCTTCGCTCACTCAATTTGCCGAAGATACGTTCGGCCAGCTTCACGCCTGCCGACGCCACCGACATGGGACGAGTTCCGAGGTCTGTTTCTGTGCGAACTCGCTTCCCCACCTCCAGCGCCCCTTGGAACAGCCGGTTTAGAACCGGGCCGGTCGCTCCGAGCTCGTGAGCAATCCGGTAGGCCTCGCGGACTTGGCCAAGAATTTCGGCTTCGCCGAGGAGCATGGAGTCAAGCCCCGCCGAGACGCGGAAAAGATGCCGCACCGCCTCGCAGTCATAGTGATGATAGAGCGACTCCCCTAACACGTCTGGACGTACGGAATGAAACTCGCTCAGGAATGAAGAAAGCCCGGGCGCGCATTCGTGGGAAGTTTCCGGCGGGACACCATACACTTCGCTGCGGTTGCAGGTCGAAAGCACGAGTGTTTCTTCCAGGATCCCGCGGGACCGCAGCTGTTCGGCAGCCTGCCGCGCTTGCTCCGCCGTAAACGACAACCGCTCGCGCACCTCGACCGGCGCAGTGCGGTGATTCAGTCCGACGAGAACGATCTCCATACCGCGGCCGCGCTCCTAAAAGTATCTATGACTGTGCGAGAGGTACAGGTTCACCACGGTGAAACTCAAAACTACGACAAAGAAATTGAAAATACACAGTTTCGAGGCCCGCACTCCGCGCCAGGACGCCGTCCGCGCCAGCCTGAAATAGAGCGCGTACAGAAGCAATACGAGCACGGTGATCACATATTTCGGGTCGAAATACGACTGCTGGCCGGTCAGACGATCGACCCAAAGGAACCCGAGAGCAGTTCCGATGGCGATGGAGATGAGGCCGATGAGCGTACTGGAACGACTCATGCGTTCGAGGAGCTCCAGGGACGGGAGGCGCCACACAACATCTCCGAGCTTATGCCGCCGCAGGAGGCGCTCTTCGCCGAGAAAAATGAGGCTGAACACGAAGGAAAGCGCAAAGGCCGCATAAGCGAGAATACTCAAGGTCACGTGGAACGCAAATGCCGGACCGCGCGCCGGCGCAGGGGCGAGCCGATCCGCGGGCGCGAGATGAGCGGCAAGGAAAAAAACGATGATAAACGGCACAACAATGGCCCCGACAGAGCGCTGCCGGTGATAGAACTCCAGCGCCAAATACGTCAGAGCAAGAAGCCATCCGAACAGGGACATCGAACCGTAGAGATCGTGGTAAGGAACGGTGTGCAGCCCGCGAGTCCTCTCCAGCAGGGCATAGTAATGCGCGACCAAACCCAAGGCCAGAAAAACGGTACCCAAACGTCCCATAAGTTCCCTACCTGTATACAGGAAGCGGAGATATGCTCCGAAACTCAGCGCATACGAGGCGATCGTCAGAATGAAAAATAAACCTTTCATCAGTCCTGCCAGCTCGAACGGCCCACGGCCATCCTTCTATTGGACAGACGTGTATTGCCCCGAAGCCTGTGTGGCGAGCTAAAGATAGAGTATAGCCCAGCCATCGCGCGCCTCGCACCGTTAGGTCCTTCCGCAGCAATCGGCGCAGGTATTTGTTATGCTTGGTTTCAGGCGCAAGATGGCGAATGAGCCCGTACCTTTGCATCGAAAAGACTTGTTCCTCCGCGCTTGCCGGAGCCAGATAGTCCCGCGCGTTCCAGTTTGGATGATGCGCCAGGCGGGACGCTATCTGCCTGAATATCGTGCCATCCGCGAAAAGCATGCTTTCCTCGAAGTTTGTAAGACTCCGGACTTGGCTGTAGAGGTTTCGCTGCAACCCTTTCGCCGGCTCGGCGTCGACGCCGTCATCGTGTTTTCGGACATCCTCATCCCCGCTGAGGCTATGGGCCTGAGGCTGGAACTCGGTGATGCCGGGCCAAACTTGCCGGAGCCTGTTCGAACCAGGAACGATGTAGAAAAATTGAGGCCCTTCGACCCCGAAACCGAGACCGCATTCCTTCCCGAAGCCATCCGGCGACTCGTGCGCGAACTTGGCCCGAATGTGCCGGTGCTGGGCTTCGCAGGAGCGCCGTGGACGCTGGCTTGCTACATGGTCGAAGGCCAGGCCAAAGAAGGCTTTGCCGCTGCGAAGAGTTTTCTTCTGCATGAACCGAAGATTTTTCGCGAACTGCTTCATCGCATCGCGTTGGCGACGATCACCTACTTGAAGGCGCAGATCGCCGCAGGGGCTGCAGCTGTGCAATTGTTCGATACCTGGTGTGGCGAGTTGAGTTTAGGGGACTACGAGAATTTCGCGCTGCCCGCCACTCAAGAAATCGTTTCCGGCATCGCCGGCGCGGTTCCAGTGATCCATTACACCAAGGCGTCACATCACTTGTTTCCGGCCGTGGCGCGATCTGGCGCCGACGTCCTCAGTGTCGATTGGCGCATGGATTTGAGCGCACTTCGCGCGGAACTCGGGCCTCGCATCGCACTGCAAGGCAACGTGGATCCCGCCGTTCTGCTCGGCCCTTCCGAAGAAATTCGCCGGGTAACGTCGGAAACGGTTGCGGCTCTCGGTGGCGCAGGCCATATCCTGAACCTGGGGCATGGCATTCTGCCGCAGACGACGGTCGAGAATGCGCAGCTCTTTGTGCAAACCGGCCAGCGGGCTCTGCTGCAAGAAGCGAAGCCTGCGGCGAGTTGGCGTTGAGGAAGAACTGCCGTGACCGCCGCTAACCCAAGCTTGCAAAGCATGCGACAAGAGCTTCGCGTGGGCGAAGAGTTCCTCGCGCGCTACAACCGTCCCGGCCCTCGCTACACAAGTTATCCAACAGCGCCGGTTTGGAGTGAATCCTTCGGACCCGCCGATCTCGAAAAAGTGCACGAGGAAGCGGAGCGCGCCAAGACTCCCGTCTCGCTTTACATGCACATTCCATTTTGCGAGAGCCTCTGCCTCTTCTGCGCCTGCAACGTCGTCATTCAAAAAGACAAGCGCGTTTCGCCGCCCTATCTCGACGTTTTGAAGCGCGAGACTGAAAAGGTCAGCCGCGGTGTCTCGCCCGAACGCCAGGTCGTTCAGTTTCACTGGGGTGGCGGAACGCCCACCTATCTGACTCCGGAACAGATTGAAGATCTTTTCGGCTTCACGCGCCAGCTCTTCACCTTTGCGCCTGACGCGGAAATCGGCATCGAGGTCGATCCCCGCGTAACTTCACGCGCGCATCTTGAAACGCTTCGCCGCCTGGGTTTCAACCGCCTCAGCATGGGCATTCAGGATTTCCACGCCGATGTGCAGAAAGCCATAAACCGCATCCAGCCATTCGAATTGACACGCGACCTCATCGAGGCTGCCCGTGCCCTGGGCTTTCAAAGCATAAACGTCGATCTTATCTACGGCCTCCCGCATCAAACTGCCGGGACTTTCGCGCACACCGTCGACCAGATCCTCGAGCTCACCCCCGACCGCATTGCCTTGTTTAGCTATGCGCACGTGCCGTGGCTAAAAAAACAGCAAGGCTCTTTTGCCGCTCACCTTCCGGAAGGCATGGAAAAGTTTGAGATCTTTCGAACCGGCCTGCTGAAGTTCCTTGAAGCCGGCTATCTCTACATTGGCATGGACCATTTCGCGAAGCCCGGCGATGAACTCGCCCTTTCTCAGCAGAACCGCACCCTGCACCGCAACTTCCAGGGCTATACGACAAAATCAGGCGCCGACCTTTATGGAATGGGCATCACAGCCATAAGCGGAATCCAGAACGCCTATGCCCAGAATTACCGCGACATTCCTTCCTGGGAGAAGGCCGTGGCCAATCGCGGCATTGCCACCATGCGCGGCTATCATCTTTCGAACGACGACTGCCTGCGCCGCGCGGTTATAAGCCGACTTTTGTGTCACACCGTCGTTCTAAAAGACGAAATCTCGCGCGACTTTTCAATCGACTTCGATCAGTATTTTGCCCAGGAGCTGCACCGCCTCGAAGCGCCCCGCGACGACGGGCTGGTCCTCCTCGAACCAAACGAAATCCGCACCACCTGGCTCGGCCGCATCTTCATTCGCAATCTGGCCATGGTTTTCGATCCCTATCTTGAAAAGCAGCACCTCGATGCCAAGCCACTTTTTTCAAAGACACTCTAGGCCTTTGAAGCCGCGCCCCTTACTGTGACGACCCACGTTCCAGTGCTCGTTGTGGGTGCCGGGATTTCCGGCCTCGTCTGCGCGTATGCGCTCCGCAAGGCTGGGATCGATGCCTTGCTCGTGGAAGCCTCTCCTCGGCCAGGAGGCGTGATCCGCTCCGAGAGCCGCGAGGGCTTTCTCCTCGAGCTCGGCCCACAGAGTTTCAGCGGGACCTCCCGGCTCCGGGAGTTGTGTAACGAATTGGGCATCGAGAAAGAATTGGTACAAGCTCCTCCTCGCGCGCCACGTTTCATCCTCGTGGTTGGACGGTTAAGGCGGCTTCCCTTAAGCCCGCCCGCGTTCTTCTCCTCTTCCCTCTTCAGCGTTCGAACAAAATGGAGCATCCTCCGGGATGCCCTCGGGCGCAGCAAACCACCGCAGTCAGATGAATCCGTTGCCGCATTCGTTCGGCGCAAGTTTTCCGCCGAGCTCCTCGACAAACTCGTTGGCCCTTTCGTCTCCGGCATTTACGCGGGCGACCCTGAAAAATTGAGTATACGCGCAGCTTTCCCGCAAGTGTACGAAGCGGAGCGAACCGGCGGTAGTGTGGTGCGGGGGGTGATACGCACCTCAAAAAACGAGAGCGCTCCGCGCGAAAGACCCACTCTGCAAAGCTTTCGAAACGGGAACGAGACCCTTGTAAGCGCCCTCGCTTCAAGACTTGCTCCCGCGTTACGCTGCGGCGCGTCCGTTACCCAAGTTCAACGCCGGGCAACAGGATATGCCGAGAGGTTCGAAATCAAATTGCGCGTTGGCGCAACGGAGGAGGAGATCGCCACCGATCACTTGGTCTTTGCCACCCCAACCCAAGTTACCTCCTCTCTCCTCCGGGAAGTGAACCCGGAATTTGAATCGGTCTTAAACGGAATTGATTACGCGCCCGTAGCGGTTGTCTCCCTCGGATATCGCAAATCGGACATAGGAAAATCTCTCGAAGGATTCGGATTCCTCGTGCCGCGGTCGGAGCGTTTGCGGATTCTTGGAACAGTCTGGAATTCATCGTTGTTTCCGAGCCGTGCGCCGGAGGGATTCGCCCTCCTCACGAGCTTCGTCGGTGGAGCTACCGACCCACAAGCGATTTCCCTCGCGCCGGACGCCGTTGTCTCCATCGTGCACCGTGAAATCTCGCCGCTATTGGGCATTAAACAGTTGCCGACCTTTTCAAATGTGACGCTTTATCAACGGGCACTCCCTCAGTACAATCTGGGTCACTCCGAGAGGATCGCCGCTCTCAAGAATCTCTCGACTAAGTTCCCGAGCTTGTGGCTGACCGGAAACTATCTTCGCGGACCGTCGATCGGAGCTTGCGTCGAACAAGCTCTCTCGATTGCCGCAGAGATTCGAAGTAGAATCTCGGAGGCCAAGCAATAAGCCGTTCCGCCTCATCCGGTTATGCGATTGGGCCGTATAGCTTTGCAGGAGACGAAGAAGCCTATCCCGTGTTCTTGGCGGCCTTGACTCCCATGAATCAGCGCGACGTGTCGCCTGACGCGACTCTCGTGACTCGGCTTCTTCAAAAGGACGTGAGCTCTTTCGAACAGCTCTACGACCGCCACTCACGAATCGTCTACGCTCTGGTCTTGCGCATCTTGCAGCAAGCTTCGACGGCTGAAGAAGTTGTCCAAGACGTCTTTCTACAACTCTGGCGCAATGCCGCCCATTACGATCCCTCGCGCGGGCCCTTCGTTCCTTGGCTGCTTACGCTGGCGCGGAACCGCGCGCTCGACCATCTGCGTCTCAAGAGCGAGCGTCAGCGCCGCCGTGAAGATCAGGCAGAGGAACTCCCCCCGGTAGCTTCCGCGCCCGACTATGAAAAGGCGCTCGATGAAAAGCGCCGCGCGGAGCGTGTGCGGGCTCTAATGACTTCTCTGGCTCCGCAGCAGAAAAGAGCAATTGAACTGGCCTATTTTGAGGGCCTTAGCCATTCGGAAATTGCCGCCGCGCTCAAGGAGCCGCTGGGAACAGTCAAAAGCTGGATTCGAAACGGTTTGTTGCGCTTGAAAGAAGGATTGCAGGCAACGACGTGAAAATCTGCGACCAATTCCGGGAGTTAATCCAAGCGTACGCGCTTGGCGCGCTCGATGCTGAAGACCGCGCCGCGTTCGAAGCGCACCTGGCAACCGGTTGCTCGGATTGCGCGAAAACGGTTGAAGAAGCGCGCTGGCTTGTCAGCCAGCTCGCCTACCTCGCGCCGGAAGCAACTCCGTCGGACATGCTGAAGGGCCGCCTCATGCAGACAGTGCACGCTGAGGCGAGCCAACCTCGAATTGCAGCTCCTTCCAAAACCGGTATCCCCTTTTGGATGTGGGCTGGCGTCGCAGCTCTGATCGTCTTGAGTCTCTATTCGGCCCTGGAGGCTGGGCGATTGCGCGTCGAAATCCACGATGCAAACGAACGCGCCGCAGCCATTCTCCGCGAGCGCCAACAACTCCAGGAACAATTGGCTGTGGCCAAGCGGGAAGCCATGATCGTGACCGATCCAGCCTCGGTGAAGATTCCGCTCGCCGGGCAAGACCCACAGGCTCCGCAACTCGAGGCCAAATGGCATTCGCAGTTGGGCATCTGTGTTATGGGACATAACGTTCCCATGCCCGCAGCGAACCGCGTCCTGCAACTCTGGCTCATTCCCAAAGCGCCAGGCGCCAAACCCATGCCTTCCATGACGTTAAGACCGGATCCAGACGGGAAGCTCGTTCTACTCGTTTCGAATCCGCCGGAATCCATGAGCGAAACGAAGGCCCTCGCCATCACGGAGGAGCCGGAAGGTGGCAGCCTCCAACCAACAACCACGCCGCGTTGGGTTGGCGGCGTCGGCTAAGCTTTTATTTCCTTTTGCCGTAGCGGAGGGCGAGCCGCACCTCGCGCCTCTTCGCCGCCTCACCAAAGCGCCGTTTTTCTTCTGCCGTTTTCAGGATAAGTGGCACTACTGGTTTGGGGAGCCGGGTGTGCTCATCAATCGCAACAAATGTTACGTACGCCGTCGTCGTATGCTTCCGCTCTCCGGTCATCGCGTCTTCCGAATAAACCTCGACACCTACCTCCATCGAAGTGCGAAACACCCGGTTGACTTGCGCCTGCAAGTTGACGATTTCCCCTAGATTCACTGGGTTGCGGAAATCAATGTAGTCGACCGAAGCAGTGACGACGTAGCTGTTGGAGTGCCGGTGCGCCGCTATCGCCGCAGCCATATCCACCAGGTGCATCACCTGGCCGCCAAGCAGCTTGCCCAACGGGTTCGTCTGCGCCGGAAGCACGATCTCCGTCATTTCCGAACGTGACGCGCTCACCGGCTTTCCCTCGGGCGCGACTTCCTCGCCGTTATGAGTTTTTCGCATCTACTCTCTCCTCATTCAGTTCCCGCTCTTCCAGCGATTTGGGATGCACTCTCTACACCCGTATAATACGGGAGCGAACGATGACCGAACAAAAGAAAACCCGCCGCCAGATGCTCGAAGAGTTCGTGGCGAAAAAACCCGATGACGCCTTCTCGCTCTACGGTCTGGCCATGGAGTGTATGAACTCAGGCGACGCCGCTGCCGCCAACGGTCACTTTCGTGCCTTGATCGAGCGCAATGCGGACTATGTCCCCGCGTATCTCATGTACGCACAGCTGCTTGCGCGGGAGGGGCGCAAAGAACAGGCCAAGCAAGTTCTTTCGAATGGTATCTCTGCTGCCGCCAGAAAAGGCGATCCGCACGCCAGTTCTGAAATGGAAGCCCTTCTCAGTGAACTTTCCTGATCGACCCTCATCTTGATGATAGAATGCTGGAGTCACATAAACTGGCCGCGCCCTCTGGTATGATTTGATCTGGGACCTATGCGGCCTGAACGGATTCCAGTCTTTCCCCTCGACGTCGTCCTCTTTCCCGGCGCAGTGCTTCCCCTGCACATCTTCGAGCCGCGCTACCGCCAGATGGTAAAGAGTTGCCTCAAGGAAAAATCCGAGTTTGGCATATTACTCTCGCTTCCCAAAGGAGTTGCCTATGTGGGTTGCACGGCTGAGATCGTCGAGGTCGTGAAACGCTACGACGACGGGAGAATGGACATTCTAACCGTCGGCCGCGCCCCTTTTCGCGTCATCCGGCTATATACAGAAAATCCCCTGGTCGAGGGTCAGGTCGACTATCTCGAGGATCGGGGAATACCCTCAAATCCTCGCCTCCGGCGAGGACTCATCGAGCTCTATGAGGCCTGCCACACCTTGATCTTTGACGACTACCCCAAAAATGCTGACGCCGATCCTTCTCAAGAACTGTCTTTTGTG
>WNFG01000726.1_pt1 | contig 27405 bp, 24 predicted proteins | sample 5400431 | NCBI WGS metagenome assembly WNFG01 (sample SAMN13153346, study PRJNA577476) | soil metagenome | isolation source: 120 cm saprolite under Douglas fir tree site 2 hole 3 replicate 2 | place: USA:California | collected 2015-04-18 | reverse complement strand
GCTTCCTGGCCCGCACCAGCGATGGGGAACCCGGCGTGCAAACCCTCTGGCGGGGCTTGCGCCGACTGGAGGATGTGGCTGGGATGTGGCTCTTGTTGCATCCGGTTTCCTCTGCGTTTACTTATGGGTAATGATAAGAGCCGCGTAGGGGCGGGAGTGGTGTGGAGTGGAGTGGGGATGCTTGCATCGCCCCTTTGCCGGTAAACAGTTGTAGCTTTGATTGCATATTCGTATTACACAGCGATACAACGGACACAAGCGATACAAGTGACACAAGTGATACAAATGATACAAACCTCATTGAAGATACACCAGGAGGTGCTGTAATGCGGGTGCTGGTCATCGGCTCGGGAGCGCGTGAACATGCCCTGGTCTGGAAACTTGCACAGAGCCGGCATGTGACACGTGTATATGCCGCGCCGGGGAATCCCGGCATGCTTACATATGCCGAGTGCATCCCACTGGATGTTACTCAGTTTGCGCAACTTGCAGATTTTGCCGAACGCAACCAGGTTGATCTCACAGTCGTGGGGCCAGAAGTGCCCCTGGTAGCCGGTATCGCAGATGTATTCCGTGAACGTGATCTGCACATCTTCGGTCCGGGAGCAGCAGGTGCGGCGTTGGAGGGCAGCAAAGCCTTCGCCAAGCAACTTATGACCGGGGCGGGCATCCCCACCGCCCGGCACCGTACCTTTACTCAAGCCAGGGAAGCCTTCGCCTACCTGGAAGAGCATGGCACCCCGGTCGTCGTCAAAGCTGACGGTAACGCGGCGGGTAAAGGGGCGATTGTAGCCTTAGATATGGCAACGGCTCGTGATGCCGTTCACCAGATGATGGTCGAGCGTGTCTTTGGTGACGCGGGCGATGTTGTAGTGATCGAGGACTACCTGCAAGGTGACGAAATCGGCTCGACCGTCGTCTGCAAGGGAACGCACTACCTGCCCTTGACGCTGACCCAGGACCACAAACGCGCGCTCGATGGAGACCAGGGCCTCAATACAGGCGGCATGGGAGTATTCACCCCCCTGCCTTTCGTTGAAAAATCCACCGAAAAGGAAATATTCAGGAGTATCGTTGCCGCCACACTCCAGGCTCTCAAGGCACGCGACATAGCCTTCTCCGGCGTACTCTACTCGAACATCATGCTCACCGAGCGCGGCCCCATGGTACTGGAGCACAACACCCGCTTTGGCGACCCCGAAACCCAGGCCCTGGTGATGCTCATGCGAGAAGACCTGGTGAATGTATTGGAATTCGCAGACACCCTCCCCGTGAAACTTGATACCCTCTGGCATCCCGGCTACGCTGTCAGCATCTCCCTGGCCTCAGGAGGCTACCCTGGTAAATACCGCACCGGCATACCTATTAAGGGTATCGATGATGCCAGCCGCTTAGAGGGGGTACAGGTCTTCCACGCAGGCACGGCCCTGCAAGATGGACAACTGGTCACCGCGGGCGGCCGCGTGCTCAGCGTAGCAGCCCACGGAGCAACGCTTCAAGAAGCAGTAGCGCGCGCCTACGCCGCCACTGCTCGTATCTCATTCGAAGGAATGCACTACCGGCGAGATATCGCCCATCGCGGATTAAAAGATAAAAACGGTAATTCGTCATCATCGTAGGGGCGGGGGAGGTGTGGAGCGGGGTGGGGACGCTTGCGTCGCCCTGATGGAGGTAGTTCGTAATCATTGTAAGGGTGGGGACGCTTGCGTCGCCCTATGGAGGTAATATTCTATGCCATCGCAAATAATCATCATCATGGGCAGCAAGTCCGACCTTGCCCACGCGCAAGCCGCAGCCAAAACACTCAAAGCGCTCGGAATCAGCTACCAGATGCGCGTCTGCTCGGCCCACAAAGCGACTCAACGCCTACTACAGATATTGCAGGAATACGAACAAACCGGCCCATTGGTCTACATCACCATCGCAGGCCGCTCAAACGCCCTTTCCGCGGTCGTTGATGCCAACACGCGCTATCCCGTCATCGCCTGCCCGCCATACAGCGACCGTTTCGGTGGCATGGACATCCTCTCATCGCTCAGGCTGCCCTCGGGCATCGCCTCGCCCACCATTCTGGAACCGGAGGGAGCCGCTCTACTCGCGGCAAAAATACTCGCACTCGCAGACCCGCAACTGGCGCAGCGCTTGCACGACTACAAGCAGCGCCTCACAGCAGAACTGCTACAGGCAGATCAAGAGGTACAGCAACTGTGAGCCATAACGAGCACGAAATTCAAAAACCTCCTCTACGCCTCGGCGTCCTCATCTCAGGTTCGGGCACCAACCTGCAAGCCCTCATCGACGCCATCGAAAACCAACAACTCCCAGGTGTCGAAATCGCCCTGGTCGTCAGCAACAACCCCGACGCCTACGGCTTGCAACGTGCCCTCAAGCACAAGATACCAGCAATATATCTACCCTGGAGGAAAGAAACCGTAGGAGCGCCCAGGGAGAAAGCAAATGTAGGGGCGCAATTCATTGCGCCCAAAAGCGGGATGCCAGAAAGCGAAGCCCGGCTTACTGCCCTCCTGCAACTATTTCAAGCCGACCTAATTGTGCTTGCCGGCTGGATGCGCATCTTCAGCGCTACCTTCCTCGAACACTTCCCCCAGCGTGTCATTAACATCCATCCCGCGCTCTTGCCGGATGCTGGCACGGGAAGTACCTATACCACCAGCGACGGCACACAAATACCGGTCTTCCGAGGTCTGCATGCAGTCAAACAAGCCCTGGATTCCGGTGTGAGGGTCACCGGGAGCTGCGTCCACTATGTGACACCAGAGGTGGATGCCGGGCCTGGCATCTGTCGTGAGGAGGTGCTGATTGAGGAGGGAGATACTGAGGAGACTCTGCACGAGCGGCTGAAGCTGGTTGAGCACAGGTTGATTGTCGAGGCGGTAAGAAATTTGGGCCAGGAATCTACGAAATCACTTACTAATTTGATTTCTCAATGATTTATCAATATCATAACTTAATCTTAACCAAATCTTAACCATTTTTCTCTCCAACCATTCCCCTACCTTCTCTATAGTAGATATGCTAATTTGGGAATGCGTGTAAGGAGAGGAATATTGATTAAAGCTCATCGTAATGCATTGCTCCTGTCGCTAGCTAATACTCTTTCCGCGTGAGAATGATATGTTATTGTGCTGTGTTACATGCTGGCAAGCCAACGTGCTCATTATGAACATATCATCTCTTTCCTGAAAGAGTATAATACCATCACTGATTATCATCAAAATGAAATTGCTCCCATAACACCTACTCATGTAGAAAGGTGGTTGAATCAATTTGAAATTGATGATCAACCTATCATTCTTGGAGTCTGTCAAGTGATTTGTGTAAATACTTTTCCTCGCACTGGTTTAGCTTCGCTCTCCATTCCACCATTTTGAGAGAATACAGAAGTTGGTGCAGGTGCCCTACAGCACTGTTACCTATCACCTGCCGCCTTCGTCAATTTCAACCTGAACTGAACCTGGCCGGTCGCTGAAGCAATCAATTCAAGACAAAAGCTCCCTCTCACACCCTGCTTTGAGCTGGGTTTAGTTCAAGCTGTCTCTTTTTTCGGCCTTCACCGATCTCTTTTTACCAATGTAAGGTTCTGGTACTTGACACGGTACTACATCGGGGGGCGGCCTCCTGGAATGCGGCGGTGAGGAGGAACAGGAACTCCGACCCTCACCGCCCAATCTCCCCTCATTAAAAGCTCACCACACTCGACTCGGAGACCATCGTGGCAAACTTGATCGGATCGGTGAAGGAAGCATTTAAGCTCTTGAGGTCCTCTTCAGTCACCCCACGGGCGACAGAGCAAGCCCCTCAGACGTACACCGGGACGTTCCCTTTGACTACCTTCTCGATCAATTCCGGTAGGGGTGGGAAGCCGACCCCGTGAATCGTCTTCGCAATCACCTCCTTCGCCACATACACCCCTTCGCCAACGAGGGCGAGAGTGACTTCCTTGCCCGCCCCCAACGCCCCGATCGCGGTGATAAATGCCAGGGTACACTTGGTGGGATCATCGGTCGCGTGCGTGGCGACGGTCAGAATCTTTGCCATTTTTCACTCCTTTCTCTAGCGCTACCTCTTCCAAATAAGGAAGCGGAAAACAGGCTTATCCCCGTCAAGAAGTTCATACGTATATCCGAGGTCTTGCATCAGTTGCGGAATGGTCTGCCGCGCTGGATAGTAGTCGGTGATCACCTCAAGCACTTCACCCGCAGTCATTTCGTTAAGGGCCAGGAGCGGTTCGAGCGTCGGATAGGGACACACCTTTCCCCGCAAATCTAGGCGACGGGCACCATTTTCGACACCCATGATGTACCTCCCACTTTTGATGTCAACATTCTGAACGATACCTATCCATCGAAACGAAGTTGGCTAGGTACAGATTGACACCGCTTACACCACTTCGACTTCAACCTTCATCGGCACAGCTCGAGTGAGAGCATCTCCAACTGGCGAGTGGGCTTCAGCCCAGTGGACAATCTCTCGCAGGCGTTCCGGTTCTACCCCATCTGCCCCAATACGGATACGAGTACGCACACTCAACGGCCCGGCTGGGATAGCATCATCCATCCCCAGTAACCCCCGGTCATCTGACTCGCTCTCCACCGTCACTTCCAGCGTGGTGAGTGTCACACCTACTTGGGCCGCCCGCATGGCAATCACGGTCGCATCACAGTTGGCCAAGGCGGCACGTGACAGCCAACCTGGCGATGGTGCTGACCCCCCACCGCCAAGAGCTTTGGGCATATCACTGACGAGCATAGCCCCGTGTGGCCCTTCTGCTCGACAGCGCAGTCCTTCTTCCACCACTGCGGTGGCGGCTGAATCGGTATAACGGCACTCCTCAGGGTGTTCGGATAAATAGCTGGTGACGTTCTCGATAGACTGTTGGATGTGAGTGACGGACATAGTGACCTCCTTCGATCAAGTATCTGGATGCCCCCTTGAAAAACGCAACGACTTGAACTGTCTCCCAGAGTAAGATGTGGGACTCCATTTTTCAGTTACCAATTGCCAGGGCAAGGGGCTAGCTGGCTTGCCCTGGAGCAGGGACAAGCCCAAGTTGTTCCTGAATGCTTAGGCGATCAAAGTAGCCTTCGACCCGCTGCAACTTGCCAGCTCTGACTTCAATGAATTCACATCCTGGTAGGATCACACTGCGGCCAGTGGGGGGAAGACCATGAAAAGAGCCGGTGTGGGTGCCACGCACGATCCAACGCCAGACCGCCAGGTCGTCGGTGATCGCATGCACCGCCACCGTCTCCGTAGTCGCATCGGGGAAGCCAGCAAAGAATCCGCTAAAGAGGTCTTTGATGGCTTGCCCTAAGAGTGGTTGTTGAGCCGTTACCGGATCGCTGTACGTGCCATCAGGAGCGAAGGTAGCCAGGCACGCATCGGCATCCCGACGACAAAAGGCATCGATATACGTGCCGACGATTTGGGGAATTTCCATGAGATGTTCTCCTTTCTCTGGCTGTTCACTCAGGGCAAGTAGTCCTTACCCTGTACATCGTTCTTATCTCCATCCATTGTAGAAACGATACGGGTCTGCATTTTTCAGCTACCCATTGCCAGGGCAAGGGACTAGCTGTCTTCTCCTGTTGGTATGAAGTAGCAACTCCATCCACTCTGCAAACGAAAGGGGAGGCACCTTTTTCGCTATGAATGGCTGGCATCCCTCCTTTCTTCCTGGTCAGATGTGAGAAGGAGCGAATGTGCTCCTGCTCCGAGTATAGCATCTTTTCGCCTCCAATACATCTAGGAAATCCTATATTCATGGCAGAGAGAAGAACAGAAGGAGCGAGAGCGAAGCTCAAGCCGTGCGGGAAACAGTCTGCTTGCCTCTGGTTTGTTATGGGCATTGTCAAAAACACTCAACGTGTTCTGAGAAAACCTTATCACCCCCTGTGTTCTCACCGCGTGTGGATTTCAGCATCTCTGTGTTCCTACCTCTGTAGACGTGAATGCATACGCTTTTTCGCGTGCATTCTCTCATGAGCGGTACGCTGCCACTAGTTTGAACCGCATTGAGTCACGAGTTGCTGTTCATCGAGGAAACCGTTCGGCGAATTCCACGGCAAACCGATTGAGAGCGGGCTTCCAGTCACGTATGGGCATCGTCCACTTCTTGGCAATGTTGCGCATAGCTAGGTAGACCACTTTGTAGACCGCCTCATCGGAGGGAAAAATGCGATGATTGCGCGTCACTTTGCGCAGCGACATATTGACCGACTCAATCGCATTGGTGGTGTAGATCACTTTGCGGATGTCCTCTGGGAAGGCAAAAAGTGGGATCACGCGAGTCCAATGCGCACGCCACGACTTGCTGATACTTGGATAGAGTGCATCCCATTTTTCGGCAAACAGCTCCAGATTGAACTCGGCTTCCGCCTCAGTGCTGGCTGAGTAAATCGCTTTGAGATCGGTCGCCACCGCTTTCATGTGCTTGTATGACACGTAGCGCAACGAGTTGCGCATCAGATGCACCATGCACAATTGCACGCGCGTCTGTGGATAGACGGTCTCAATGGCTTCGGGCAAGCCGGTGAGCCCATCCACACACGCAATAAAGATATCTTTGACGCCTCGGTTCTGCACCTCGGTGAGCACCGACAACCAGAATTTCGCCCCCTCCGTTTGGGCGATCCACATGCCCAGCAGTTCCTTCTGTCCGTCCAAGTTGACCGCTAGCACCAGGTAGAGCGCTTTCTTGAGGACCCGCTGGTTCTCGCGCACATTGACCAGTAGACAGTCGACATAGACAATCGGATAGATCGCCTCTAAAGGACGCGTCTGCCACTGTCGTACCTCGTCCATCACTGCCTCGGTCACATTGGAAATCAGTGTCGGTGACACCTCCACTCTGTAGAGTTCTTGCAGTTGTGCCTGAATGTCACGGGTGGTCATGCCACGCGCATACAAGGCCAAGATTTTGTCATCGAAGCCTTCCAGGCGCGTTTGGCCTTTTTTGACGAGCTGCGGCTCGAACGTGCCTTGCCGATCACGTGGGATGTCGATTTCAATGTGTCCCTGCTCACCTTTCAAGCTCTTCTGGCTCCGACCATTGCGCAGGTTCCCATTGGCGTTGCCCTTGCGTCCATGTTTTGGGTAGCCCAAATGCGTGTCCAGTTCGGTCTCAAGGCAGCGTTCGATCACCGCCTTGGTGATTTCTGTGAGCAGGCCTCCTTCGCCCAGAATGTCCTGGGGGGTCTGATACTCTGTGAGCAGTTCATCAATGAGTTCGCGTCGAATGGTCATCTTTTCCTCCTCTTAAAGTCCTTATCGGTTTAGGCTCTGACCATTTACACAAACTATTATACAGTCTCCATTCTTGCTGAGATGGAATCAATAATGAAGAGGTTTTACTTCTCCAAATTTAGTGTGAAGGCGTGTCTTCGCAATTTTCTAAGAAATGATGTTGTTGCTACACATGATCCGGCAAATCTGCTATCTCATATATCTTTCCTTCGAGTCCAGAATAAAGGAGGTAGTCAAGTAGCGATGCTAGAAATTATGGATGAGATCCTCCGTGAGGATTATAGCTGTAGCATTGCTATGTGTGGTACTTCAAACATAAACACTTGTATATATATCGATGATGCTGTCTACACTGGTAATCGGCTTCGGTATGACCTCACATCTGGAACAAATACACCATCTTGGATCACAAATGATGCTCTGTCAAATTGTATGCTGATGATTTATACCATTGCAGTTCACTCTGAGGGAATAAATTATGTAAAACCATACATACTCAATGCGGCTGCAAAGAAAGGGATTACTATCAAATGGAAGTGTTCTCTGGTTATTGATAATACTCGCTCCCTTGACACGCAGTCTGAAGTTCTTTGGCCAGAAGAACTTTCTGATGATCCATCTATTAATGCGTACGTATCCAACTTGCGTGCATTCCTGGCTCGAAAAAATTGGCGAGATTATGATCTCTTCCGCTATCAGGGCGTTCCATCGCAAGAAAAGCTTTTCTCCTCCTGTGATGCTAGAAGAACTGTAGAAAGGGCTTTCTTGAAAAAAGGGATTCAAATTGTTACTGCATGCCATGAGCCAAAAGAATCAATGCGACCACTCGGTTTTATGAAAATTGGATCTCTCGGTTTTGGCACATTTTTCGTCACATACCGGAATATTGCCAATAATTGTCCTTTGGTATTATGGTGGGGTGTGGGAAAATGGTACCCGCTATTTCCTAGAATAACAAACGAGCAGTATGAATATAGCATGTGATATGATATCAAATATTTCTCTTTTTGTGAGGAGAAAAAGATGGGACCACAAGATTACAGAACATATCAGAGAAACAAGTGTGCCGTATTTCTGAGAACAGCTGAAAGATTCGGTGGTTTGTCAAACATGGCAGGTGGGTACCCTCTATCTATTAACGGCATCCGTATCCTTACCTCTGAAGCTCTTTACCAAGCATGCCGCTTTCCACATTTACCTGATGTCCAGAAATTGATTATTGGTCAGACGAGTCCCATGGCAGCCAAGATGAAGAGTAAACCCTATCGCAAGGACTCACGGTCTGATTGGGATACCGTTAGGGTAAATATCATGCGTTGGTGCTTGCGCGTTAAATTAGCACAGAATTGGGGAAATTTTGGTGAGCTCCTTTTGTCTACAGGGAATAAGCCAATTGTTGAAGAATCGTATCGTGATCCATTTTGGGGTGCAAAGGCGATTAACTCAGAAACGCTTTCTGGCATGAATATTCTTGGAAGGTTACTTGTGGAGTTGCGTGAGAAATTGCGAGATTCAGAGGCTAGTAGGTTATGGGTTGTAGAACCACCGCCGCTCTCACAGTTTCTCCTTTTGGGTAGGCAAATTAGTTTGATAGAAATCGCTAAGCCAAAGATCATATCAATTTGTGAAACAAGGGAACAAGCATTAGGAAATATGAAACCATCCATATCTGACAGAATTGTAATTAGTAAAGCTGAAGTCAATACTTACACCGAATTAGGTGAGACGGATTCACATATATCTACTATTGAAATGACTGAGGGTAATTTTGGACCTGGCGCAACCGTAATTCAACATGAACTCTTTGAGATGGGTTAGTCAAGTTAACTGTTGTAAAGCTGGTTATTTTCTCTCCTATGATCATCCATCTAAGGCATTAAGTTGAAAGAGCCAAAACCTTTCACCCCCCATCTCCCCCATCATCTCGTTCCGCCCCTTTACTGCTCTGCAGGGCAGATATGTACTTCTGAGAACGCTGCTCCAGGCTCCCTACAATCAAGTTTGGTGCCAGTCCAAAGGCAGCAGCGGCAATGATGTTGTCTGGCCGGCTGAGATCAAAGATGGTTTGTACCGTAGATGCCGTGTTACCCACGTTCAGTACCGTGTTGATTAGAAGTACCCCGCCCACACCTGCCAGACCCGAGAGCAGCGGCGTAGCGACCAGGCGGGCTAGCGAGAGACCATAATCATCTACCGCCGTACTTGTCTGTGACTCCCGGTAAATTCGTCCGAAAAGACCTGCTATAGCCCCAACTATATAGAAAACTGCTGCAGCTATGATTTGCTCTCGATCAGGTGTGGGGTTAGCGGGTGTAGAGATCCCCGCCAGGATAGCAATACAGAGCAGAATATGCGTCACAAATCCCGTGACGAATATAGTCGACAACAGGTGGTTGCGAGCGCGTATCAGGCCCTCCCAGAGACGATCGCGAAATTCGTTGAGTATGCGCCTGACTTCACGAGCAGTAAACCTTGCCCTGGCTTCTACCTCGGCGCTTATAGCCTGATTTACATTACCCCCTTGAGAGGGTTCAGCATCTACATCAACCCCGGCTTTGCGAGCGAGCTTCTTGACATAATAAAACAGTTTGTTGATTTCCTCGTAGCCTTCCCCGGCCCGGTACGTTTTGAAGTTGCTCTCCATTGCCGGATAAAGTTCCCTGGCCACCCAGCGTAGTTTCTCGAGCAGTTCATCACGGCTCCTGATCTTAGAGTCCTGGATGGACAGTTTATCATGCAGAGCGCCACGAATCACCATCTCGACCGGTTCCACTTCGATCAGCGCTTCCTCGGCGCGATGGAGCTTACTCCACGCATTGACATATCCGAGGCCCAACACCCATTGCAGCCCGGCGGGATACCTGTGCAGTTGGCTGTTGAGCTCTTCAACTTGATCACGAGCTTCCTTCAGCGCCACCAGTTGGTAATCAGCCCAATGCTTTGGCTTCCCATTCTGGTCGGGTGTATTTATTTCATGTAGGCGCGCTTCCAGCTGGCTTAAACGGCAGGTCAGCAGGCCGTAACTGCCCGTATTTATTACCCTGGCAGTCGTAAGGACGCTGCAGGGCACTGCAATTACCCACCAGGCAATGTAGGTGTAGAGAATACCATAGGCAACTGCGTGCCAGCTTGGAGTGGTTTGAGTGAACCCAGAGAAGTAGAGCGCCAGGGTCACTGCTGAGGCAATAATTGGTACAATCGGTAGGCCCGCCACGAGCGCAGCACCATAGGCTCTCAAGCATATAATGATCCAATCGCGCAAGTTTCTTTTAGGCTTGCTCTCAGCAAAGTCTCCTGGAGTTATCTGCCTGGCCCCTGCGGCCTGCACAACGTCTGTAAACACTCCATTGGTAGAAGTATCCACAATCTTGGCATTTATAGATGTGCTTTCTTCCATATCCGGCTGCTCCCAGTTCGCTGCCGCCTTGAGATAGAGGTGACATAGTTCGCACTTCACGTAAGTTCGTCATTTACATAAATGACATTCCACATTACTATTGCACTGCTATCTATAGACGATAGAGCGGGGGATTTTTACCGGACTAAATTAAGCCTCCACTACTCCTCTTGCTCTTCATCAGGCAAAAGCAATGGCTGTAGCACCTGCTCAATCCTTGACCTTTCTGCTTCGAGCCAGGGCGGAAGTTTCAAGTGGGTTCCCAGTTGCTCAAGCGACTCGTCTATAGCAAAGCCGGGGGGATCGGTAGCGATCTCAAAGAGCGCCCCACCAGGCTCATTGAAATAGATCGAGTGGAAGTATTGACGATCCATGACCTTGGTAACATTGATACCGGAGCTTAGCAGCTTCTCGCGCCATACCAGTTGCTGCTCATCACTGGGTGTACGCCACGCGACATGATGAACGGAACCCACTGCTATCGTGCCACGGGTAAGAGCAGGCAGGTGCAGCACATCAACCAGTGTCGCGAGACCATCATTGTCTATCCTGTAGCGAGAGCGATCACCCTCCACCCCTATAAGCTCAAAGCCCAGCATCTCAGTCAGCATGCGGGATGTGCGTTCAAGGTCTGCCTCCATCAAAGTAACACCGCGAAACCCACGGATAGCGTGCTCGGGAGGAACCGGCCCGTCTTGCCACCCACGATATGTAGCAGCTTCTCGATGAGCCACTAACTCGAGTGTTAATCCGTCAGGCGTAAAGACGGTAAGAACCTGGTCCTCGAAATGCGTCCTGGGTCCAACGACGAGCACGTTGCGGCTGCTCAAGCGTTCCAACCAGTAATCCAGTGAGTTCTCAGGTATGGAGAACGCGACCGTGCCTACCTCTCCTGTCCCTTTGCGTCCCCTGGGCGCATCTGGCCAGGAGAAAAAAGTCAGGATAGTGCCAGGTCGTCCCAGCTCATCTCCATAATACAGGTGATAGGTATCCGGCATATCGAAATTAACCGTTTGCTTGACCAGGCGCAAACCTAAAAGGCCAACACAAAAATCGACGTTTTGCTGCGCGTTATCGCTGATGGCCGTAACATGGTGGATACCAGGAATGCTCTTATTCATAAACTTCTCCATTTCCGTAACTTCTGAAAGTAAGTATATCATGATTTCGTGTAAAAACTGATTTTGCAAGAAGCGATATAAACTCTTCACTAACCGTCAACAACGTATGATAAAATATCGGCAATATGTTGAACTTATGGGCCGAATTTGACAACGAACCATCACCAGTGGACTCAGCCGGACATGCGCAACATCCCATGTCACCGCGACGCCGTCCTACTGAACAGACCATTTTGTCTTCTCTGCGCGATTGGCTCCTGCACGATTACATCATCCCCTACTCTCGCTCTCTGGCCGCTACGCGCATCTTCCGCCGCTGCTACTGGATTGATGGCCTGGGCGGTAATCCTGATCTACAACCGGTAGTGTCAATCGCTCAATCTCTTGCAAAAGAAAGCAAACCAATTACCCTTCGCACCCTTGCACTTGAAGCCAGGAGTAGCAAACGCAAAGAGCCGGCCACGGGGAACAATATCGCTATACCAAAAGATAGTGGCGCTCTGCGTGCAAGCTGGCCCGAGGCTGCACCCGTATTACTCCAGGCCATCGACCAATCCGCGGCTATCCTCCTGCTCAACCCTTTTGCCAGTTCAACACCGTTTTCATACGCAGACCTCTCCTCTCTCTATCAGCGGACTGCGCCAACAGAACTCTGCCTGCTTATCTCACACAAACAGGTTGAGACTCGCCTGCTCCCATTCCTGCGTACCTCTGATGGAGCCTCAGCCTTCACAGCGCTGCTGCATACTGATCGCTGGAAAGCGCTGCTCACCAATGACGCGGGCGCAGATCACACAGCTGGTGGCCTCATCGATGCATTTCTCGCTTCAATGCAGCGGCATTTTCTTTCAGTGCAGCGTATTGCTCTATCCATGCAGGCAGGCCGTGCCCTGGTCACACCGATCCCCTATACACTGCTATTTGCCACGCGTCGCCAGGACAGCCTGGCATGCATGAATGATGCAGTCTGCCTGCATCGTCGTCGCTTGTACGAACAGAGTCACCGGGGAGTATTGACGGAAGAATGGTTCATGACCCAGCAGCGCGAACAGCATGCGGAGGAAATGCAGCAATTATACCAGCGCATCCTCGGCCAGGGCCGGGCCCAGCGCTCCCGTCGCTGGCCTGATCTGCGCCAGCAATTGCTCATTGCCAACTTCGGGCAATTTACAGTGCAAGATTACGATGAGGTTATCTGCAAATTAATACAAAACGGAGAGGCGCGCTGCGAGTGGCGACAAAAAGCCGTAGATTATACCGAAACTGAGCAGCGCCGCATACCTGGAAACGACGATATACTGCTGTGGAAGTAGTGTAGAGTAATCAGCATGTTTGACAAATTGTCTGGTAAAGTTCTACCAGCTAACCCACAAGCCTGTAAAAGCTTACAGGGACGCTAATTATCAGGCACACTCTCGATAAGTTCACTTGCATCGACTCCTAAAGCCTTAGCAAGTTTATCCAGGGTTTCTGTCGTTACAATGGTGGTAGGATGCTGAAAGATGCGTTGCAGCGTCTTCACATCAACGTCTGATGCCCTGGATAGCTTGCCCTGGCTAAAGCCTTTCTCCCTGGCTACCTCTTTGACTTTCAGACGTATCATTTGCGGCTCCTACTAGTATTTTGGTTACTGTAACAGGTTTACCACGCTTGACAAAGTACGGCTATTAACGTATGTTTATAAGCATGGTTTTGTATAACCATGCTTACATTACCGTAGCACAAGATAACCCAAGGGAGGCGATTATGCGGCTCGTACAGGATGTGGTAGATGACCTTTTCGTGGTATTTGAGACGTTCAAGAAATTGTTTCAGTCTTGGGAGCCTACAAATCATAAAGCATTTATCAGTGAGATGCAAAGACTAAGGATGCTAGAGGATGAACTTAATGGTATGATAGAAGACAGCGCTATCGTGCATAACATCATTCGTAATATCCACCTCTACACATTCCCCGAATACAGCAAGGGGTACCCAAACGTCTCAAATCCGATCTCGCCTGGTGTAGAGCAATGAAAAAGGAGGCACTACTAGGGGGAAACGCCAGGTATGGGGATGCCTGACGTTTTAGTAATGCCTCTTAGAGTTAGGAACGTTCTGCCTAGTAGATTGGTGGCATATTTTGGTACAAAAATAGACACTTTGAAACAAATTGCAAAACAAAAAAAGAACCAACCAGGCTGAAAACTCTCCATACAAACTCAAAATCACCCCTACCATAACGTTTAACCAACGAGTATAATTACGGAAATACATAGATGAATATCAAAGAAAAGAACCAGGCATTCCACTGGGGAAGAGAGGAATAATTAATGCCACGAAAACATAACACATCTCGACAATACAGCCATACGCCTGACCCTTTCGATGGTCAGCCGCAGGACTACACGATTTTGAATGATGATACCCGGCTCGAAGAGCCGCTTGAAGTACACCCGATGACACATACGGCAGTCGATACCACCTTTGAACAGGAAGAGCATCGCGAAGCAGGAAAACGCGATGTTGAAATGTACATTCGTACTTATAATACCTTGCTGCGCAGCTCGGGCGAAGTCAGTTTGAAGGCGGTCGTGCAAGCGCACTACAACATCGATTCCAGCCTGCATCCCGAAGCGCGTTCGCCCTATCCCGACATGTCTGCTTTCATTTATAGTGTACTGCGGCTCCCGGCTGCGATCATAAACTGTAACCTTGTGCTGCTAGGCCAGGCGGAAGAAGTGTTTGTGCAGCAGGGTTTTCATGTGGATAATTGGGAGGGCGTCACAGCTTCTGCCCGCAGGCGCAAGTGGTTCTACGATGGTAAAGAGACCCTGGCCGTCTACGTTGCCAGTGTCAGCGATACAGATGATATTGTACCCATCCTGGTCGCCTTTCAGATCGAATGGAACAAAATGTATTACCTGCTCAACGCCGATCCCACCACCATGCAGTTGTTGGAAACGCGCATGGATCCCACCTCGCCGGTCTTTACCGAGATTTCAAAGGTGCTGCGCGAACGCCTGCACATTCGCTCGGATGACTGGCGGCGCCTGGAGGTAATCTGGAGAGATCGCCTGTGGGAAATCCTTCACACCATCGGGCAGCAGAGCAAGAGCTTTGCGCTGCGCTTCCTGGGCGGCTCGCACGTGGGATATGTGCGAGCCACGCGCAAATGGTGGGTTCCCGTTGAGAACCTGCTGAACACGCTTGATTTACAAAACCGCCCCGTCTACTTTGTTTCCAGCAACACACACAGCCTTGTTAACCTGATGTCAGGTTCCCTGCTGAGTCGTGATGCGGAGCTGACGAAGTTTGCCCTCAGTGGCGAAGATCCCTACCTGGCCGAGGAGTGTCGCAAGTTGCAGCAAGGTGTAGTTCCTGGCAACTGGCAGAACTTCCTCTACTTTGTGGCTCGTGAATGGGTGCGAACTCCCGCCGGGAAAGAGTTTATGCGCAATCGCCCGCGTGAGGAGCAGGAGCGCGGCATCTGGTATGTGGGAGCGCGGCATGGCCTGGAGATCGATGCCCAGGTGTTTGAATTGGCAAAACTCCACCCCACGGAGATAGATCCACGCTGCCGCATGCTGCACATGGACAAGCTCGTTAAGAGCGAAGCCATCATTCTCAACATAGATTACCCGTTGGGGATGGCAGCGTATCGCATGATGCGCGAGATCATGGAGAACCTGACAAATATGCGCGGCATCTACATTCTTGGTAAAGCGGCAACCCTTAATGGCAGCATTGGTGATGTCATGATCTCCAATGTAGTGTTGGATGAACATACCCAGAATACTTACTGGTTGGATAACTGCTTTACCGCCCAGGATGTGGTGCCTTACCTGATTTATGGTTCGGTGCTGGATAATCAGAAAGCAGTCTCGGCGAAAGGTACCTACCTGCAAAATCGCCAGTACCTGGATGTCTACTACCGCGACAATTATACCGTCGTAGAGATGGAGAGCGGCCCATACCTCAATGCTGTCTACGAAGATCAATACCTGACGCGCTACCCGGAGGGAGACAACATCAACTTTGCCCGCCTGCCGTACGAACTGGGCGTCCTGCACTACGCTTCGGACACCCCGTACACACGCGCGAAAAACCTGGGTGCGGGCAGCCTCTCATACTTCGGCATGGACTCAACCTATGCCTGTGCCGTAGCGATCGTGCGCCGCATTTTTGAAAACGAGATTCGCCTCATCATCCAACAAACAACCCGCCAGCTTGAGGAGATCGAGGAACAGCAGGCCGAGACAAAGGTGTCATAAAGGGCTTACAGGAGCCAAAGATGATAAGGAATCGGGGTATCTCCCGATTCCTTAATGACAAGCTTTTGTCACAAATTCGTAATACTTTCCGTACACCTTTCAGGCATACTGTTGTGTAACGCGGCATGGTAGAATATTGATAGCTGCGCTGTATTGGACCAATTAGGAACCTGGAGCCTGTGATGGACAACCCTACCGGTAATCAAGACTGGCAGCCACCGCTAGAACCAATGCCTCGCGTTGGCACAACACAACGTACTGTGCTGCATATCCTCTACCTCCTGTTGTCCTTCCCCCTGGGTGTATTTTACTTTGTCTTTCTAGTGACAGGTATCACTGTCGGCATCACTACCCTGGTTATCTGGATAGGAGTGCCCATCCTGATGCTGACGATGGTAGCCTGGTGGTACCTGGCGGCTTTCGAGCGCGTACTGGCGATACGGTGGCTGCACGTTGATATTCGACCCATGTCACTGCCATCCAAAACGGCGAGGCCCTGGTTGAGACGCTTGCGCGAGAATCTGAGTAATGCGATGACGTGGAAGAGCCTGACCTACCTGTTAGTCAAATTCCCCCTGGGTATACTCTCGCTTATAGTATCCATCTGTATACTAACGCTAACTTTTGGTATCTCTTTGGTGCTTTTCACATTGGCATTGATCATAGCGCCATTCTTTTATCTCGGGCTTTTACTCACGCGCAGTCCCAATGCACTGGCGGGACTTGGGAGACTGTTACAGCTTGGTTTGAAAGGCTTTGGGTTGTGCACAATTTCGCTGCATGTGCTCAATGGCTTTGCCTATGTCTCGGGAGAATTTGCGCGTCTCATGCTTGGTATGAGCGACGCGGCTATACGACTTGTACAAGCAAGAGAACTGGCGGAGCAGGAGCGGAAAAAAGCCGAGAGGGCCGAGCAGAGCCGCCGCGAGCTGATCGTCAATGTCTCTCACGAATTGCGGACACCTATTGCGAGCATTCGTGGACACGTCGAATCGCTGTTGATGGCGGTCGAGGAGGAGGGAACAGATTTGCTCTCCAGCGCAAAACTACAAGACTATCTCTACATTGTGCAGCGAGAAGCAGAGCGCCTGGGCGCACTTGTAGACGATCTGCTCTCTTTGGCACGCACGGAAGCTGGCGAGTTACACTTAGACATCGAGCCGGTTGTTGCTGCCGATGTCGTCGAGGAGATCTATGAGACGATGGCTCCGCTGGCCCATCGTGAACGCGAAGTTGCCCTTGTGCGCAAAGTGGATGTGCATCTTCCTCCTATCCTGGCTGATCGGCAGCGACTGGCCCAGGTGTTGCTCAACCTGGTGCGCAACGCGATTACCTCCACACCCAATGGCGGAATTGTGTCAATCACAGTAGAAAGAGCTGATACTGCCTACCTGGCGCTGGTAGTCGCAGATACGGGTATCGGCATTCCACCAGCGGATCTGGAGCGCGTATTTGAGCGTTTTTATCGCACCGATGCCTCACGAGCGCGCATAACCGGCGGTTTTGGATTGGGTCTCGCCATTGTACGCGACCTGGTCAATGCAATGGGAGGGTCGGTCACTGTATCAAGCAAAGTGGATGAGGGCAGTTGTTTTCGCGTGTTGCTGCGGGTTGCCACGCCCACTTACCATGCGCTTGCAAGCACTGTCAAAGATGCTCCATTTGTGTAATGCTAAGGAGTCTTAAGCAATGGCGGCGATTCTTGTTGTCGAGGACGAAGTAGATCTTTGCAATTTGATCCGCTCGAAGCTAGAAGCCGAGGGACATACTATCTTTCAAGCATTTGATGGTCTTACAGCGCTTACGCTGGTCGAGGAGCACCGCCCCCAGCTCGTTATCCTGGACTGGATGCTGCCAGGCATGGATGGTTTAGCGGTCTGCCGCCAGTTGCGCCAGAACTACCTCATGCCCATCATTATGCTTACCGCTCGCACAGAAGAGATTGACCGCGTGCTGGGATTGGAGGTTGGAGCCGACGATTACATCTCAAAGCCGTTCAGCATACGCGAGGTGCTGGCGCGGGTGCGAGCAATACTGCGGCGAGTTGATTTAGACAGCCGTTCGCAACTGGCGACGCCAACAGCAAACAGAGCCGATCAACAGGCATCCATCAATGAGCAACCTGCAGGAGCATCCCAACAACTTCCCCAATCGCCCCCCATAGTGCGCGGCCCGCTGAGCATCTTCGAGCTTGAGCGCATTGTCACGCTCGATGCAATAGAAATCGACCTGACGCCAAAAGAATACGAACTGCTATTACTTCTCGCATCACACCCTGGGCGGGCTTTTAGTCGCGAGTTTTTGTTGCAACACCTCTGGGGGTACGATTACGACGGCTTTGATCGCACGGTCGATACACATATCACGCGGCTGCGCAAGAAGCTCGGCTCGCTTGGTGAGAAGATTGTGACCGTGTGGGGCGTGGGATACCGTTTTGTCACCTGATTTGTGACGAATTCATGATCCCGTATTCACATGCTCTCCTGGCTGTAGCGGTCGAAACTGCGTACCATCATTGATGAATATAAGGGTTTGATCCTGAATATGGACGATCATGTCTAGTTTACCGTCGCCATTTACATCTCGAAATTCCGCGGTAACCGGCGTTAAATCCTGACCATCACCAAACAGGGTGGGACCATTGTAGATACGGGAGCGCGTTGCGTCTCCACCCGGTAATTCGATGATTATGACGTGTCGATTGAGGTTGAGAAAGATAAAATGCGACGGGTTAGCAGCGCTGTCTCCATGCCCCACGACGGCATCCATTTGAAATGTGCGGGGCCGGCCGTACGTCACATCGTCCTGGTGGATCTGCCACCACGAACCAAAGGCGCTGATAGCATAGACAAGCAATGACATCAGCAGCATACCTACAATAATCGCCACTAAGGCGTTACGCTTGTTACGAAGCCATGCTGGGCGCCAGGAAGGAGCAACGGCACGTGATACCGTCCCATTGCCTGTGTTCGGGCTGGCAGCAGAGCGGCGTCTCTGAATAGACGGACCTTTAGGTATGTCGACGTCGTCGAGCGTGTCACGCTGTGGCGGGCGAGTATAGCGTATTGCACTCCTGGGAGGACGGGTTACATAGTCCTCAGCATCTTCTTCAATGTCATAGTCACTGTTTTGTGACAACTTCTTTACGTTGGTGGCCCCCATTGCAAATGCCTCCTTCTCTAGATATTTTGTTCTAAATCCATTCTAATTATACCAGAACAGGCGTTCTTGTCAATAGATTTGGCGGGCAATTGCTTCAGCCTCTTTCTAGGGGTAGCCGAACATGATACAATAGTCCCATTACAGCAAGACTATTGAAATAGGTATACGCTACTCATCATGCTAGATATCATCATCACGCTGGCAGAAGCATTTCTCGCACAGCATAAACAACTGTATATAGTGGGGGGCACGGTGCGCGATGTGCTGCTGCATCGTGGGGAGTCGAACGACGCGGACCTGGCAACCGATGCGAAGCCCGATGAAATCAAACAAATCGTGGCACCCACGCATCCGAGTGCTGTTGTCCTTGTGGGGGAGCGTTTTGGGACGGTGCGGCTGCATTATGCCAGCGACATCATTGAGATCACCACGTTTCGCAGCGAGGTGTACAATCCCGAATCGCGCAAACCAGAGGTATGCTTCGGCACGGTGTTAGCAGAAGACCTGCGGCGGCGTGACTTCACGATCAACGCGATGGCGCTTCATCCCTTGACAGGGCAGATTTATGATCCCTTTGGAGGCCGGCAGGACCTGGAAGCGCACATCTTGCGTGCAGTGGGGAACGAGCCTGATAAGCGCTTCGATGAGGACCCGCTGCGCTTGCTGCGTGCCGTGCGTTTTGCTGCTCAACTTGATTTTACTATCGAACCCGAGACGCGCCGTTCAATCATACGGCAGGCCCCAAAGCTGCAAAAGATCTCACGGGAGCGTATCCGGGACGAGATGAACAAGCTGCTGCTTTCAGCGCATCCTGCCAAAGGATTGGACCTGCTCGTAGAGTTAGGATTGATGGAGTGGATCATCCCAGAGGTGCTGGCGCTGCGTGGTGTGAGCCAGCAGCCCCAGCGGGCGATTCAGACAAAAGATGTATATATGCACGTCCTGCGCGTAGTCGAACGTTCGTCGCCACGGCTGATCTGCCGCTGGAGCGCACTGCTGCATGATATTGCGAAACCACGCACGCGCACAGTGGATGATGGGAAGGTACACTTTTTTGGGCACGAGGATATCGGGGGGCACATGGCGCGTGATATCCTGAAGCGGCTGCACTTTGACCGGGACTTTATTGAAAGTGTTTCGAAGATTGTGCGTTTACATATGCGGGCGAATGCGTATACGCCGGAGTGGACGGATGGGGCCGTGCGACGGTTGATGCTGGATATTGAGGACAACCTGGCCGATTTACTCGACCTGTCGCGCGCCGATATTACAAGTTATCGAGCAGACAAGTTGTCACGCGCTGCTGCCCGCGTTGCTGAACTTGCCGAGCGCTGCCAGCGCTTGCAGGAGGAGGCCGAGCGTGTACCCCTGAAAAGCCCGCTGGATGGGAAAGAATTGATGGCGATGTTCGATCGCGGTCCCGGGCCTTGGCTGCGGCCGATTAAAGAGCACCTGCTGGGCCTGGTGATAGACGGGGCGCTTGCACCCGATGATAAGGAGGGGGCGGCGAAAATCGCGCGGATGCTGGTAGAGAGGGAAGATTCCTAAGTAAGTGAACAACTCAAGAAAAGGATCAGAGCATGACAAAGGCGAGTAAGCCAGGATCTCAGAGGCCTGGGGCAGACAACAAGAAGGGAAGCGAGCCGAAAAAGCCAGGCGCGGTTGCAGCCGGGGGCGCCACGCCCAAAACACCAGCAGGCTCAACGGGCACAGTTCAATCTGACGCAAATAAGAACAAGCAGAGCGGGCAGGGCCGTAAACCGCCGGTAGGGGGTACCGCTGTGCAGGGGGCAAAATCGACTCAGCCCAGGGAAGTCAAAGCAGCTTCCCCTCAGCAGCAGCAGGCGGAGAGCTATAACCGCGAGATGCGCCGTCGTATGGAGCACATGGGTATGAATCCATCCGCTGAAAACCCGGCTGTCACGCGGCGTGAAAAGAGGCTAAAGAAACTTCGCGCAAAGAAGGAGGAGCGTCGAGAGGAAGTTAAGAAGACGGTGGTTACTAAAGGGCCCAGTACCGACATCAGGCTCGGACGCAGAAATACCTATTTCCTGGTAGCTACCATATCTGTCGTGGTCTTGATTATCGTGGTGGCGCTTATCATCCGGCATCCCTTTTGAGTATCACAAACAAGGGGTACGGGGCGCGACAAACCTTCGCTAGCGAAATTTGACGCTCCACATCTTAACGTTTATAATCTACTGGACATAAACCTGCCTTTGAGGGGATGAAGATCGATTATACCCCCGCTTGATCTTAAGGAAAATCAACTAATGCCAAAAATGTATGGATGGGTGCGTGAGGTAGTGCCCGAAAGCCCCGCGGACCGCGCTGGCTTACAATCTGGTGATCTTATTCGCACTATTAACGGTCATCTTATTCGTGACCTGGTGGATTATCGCTTTTATGTTGCCGATGAAGAGTTGATGGTTGGTTTTGAGCGGCAACTGGCGCAGCATGAAGCATATATCAGCAAAACATATGATGAAAACCTGGGAGTGCTCTTCGGCGAAGAGCCAGCTCCTTTTATCCGGCAGTGTGCCAATAAATGTGTCTTCTGTTTTATTAAAGGCTTGCCAGAGCGCTTTGCGCCGCAGCCGGGACTGGCACATGGCATGCGCTCCACACTCTATATCAAAGATGACGATTATCGCTACTCATTCCTCTTTGGGAACTTCATCACACTCACCAACCTGAAGGAGCACGACTGGCAGCGCCTGGATGAACAGAAGTTGACGCCGCTGTATGTCTCTGTGCATACAACCGACCCCGACCTGCGCCGTAAGATGGTCGATGGCCCGCGAGCAGGAGATATCATAGACCACATCAAGCGCCTCGGGAGCATGAACATTACCTGCCATTCGCAGCTTGTGCTCTGCCCGCCGATTAACGATGGCCCGCAGCTTGATCGCAGCATTCGCGATCTGGCTGAATTGCGTCCCATCGTCGAGTCCATTTCCGTGGTGCCTGTTGGATTGACGAAGTATAACAACATGATGAAGACCGGTGATTTACCGCCGCTGCGCCACTATACGCGAGAAGAGGCCGAGGCGGTGATCGAGCAGGTCGAAGTCCACCAGCGCCGTTTCGAGGCTGAGGGTGCGGATGGCTACCCATTCGTCTACCTCTCTGACGAATGGTATTACCTGACAGGCCGCGAGTTCCCACCTGCCCGGCACTATGGTTTGTATGCCCAGATCGAGAATGGCGTGGGTATGACGCGCTACCTGATCGAGCAGTGGGCCCGCGGCAAGCGCAAACTGCCGGCAAGTCTGCCGGAGCCGCGCAAGGTGACGCTGGTTACGGGTGCAATGGCTAAGCCTGTAATTGAACAGCTCGCCGGGGATATGCGCAAGGTCGAGGGGCTCGAGGTACAGGTGCTTCCCGTCGTTAACCAGTTCTTCGGGGCTGAAGTGACCGTCGCGGGGTTACTATGTGGCCAGGACGTGCTGGCAGCTTTAGAAGCAAATGAGAGCCTGGGCGAGCTTGTGCTGCTGCCACGTGTAATGCTGGATAACGAGGGCATGCGTTTTCTGGATGATATTACGGTGGAGGAGTTTAAGGAACGTCTGCCTGTACGCACCGAGTTTGTCAGGAACGCACAGGAGACGATTGAGGCTGTTCGTTCGCTGGCGCGATGAATTTGCCTCCCTCTGTCCCGCTCAGGGCTGGGGCCCCGCTCAGGGCTGGGGCAAGCCCAGCCCCTACTATACGCGATCGGCTGGCCCTGCAGCCGGTGGTCGCCCTGGGGCGTAGCGGTGGAGTTACTCGTACCGCAGCACTTCCAGGGGACGCACGCGCACGGCTCCATAGGCCACCAGGGCCGCCGTGATCATCGCCAGGAGCGCGGCACCTGCGGTCAGTACGATGATCATCCACCCGCTGACGCTAAAACTGGCATTGAAGAGGAGCTTCCCCAGCGGGATCATCGCTAAGGTCACGAACAGCATAGCCAGCAACGCGCCTGCTCCACCGACGACGCCGTTCTCTACAAGCACCTCGCTCAGCACCGTGCCACTGGTATAGCCAACCGATTTGAGAATGCCCAGTTCGCGCCGTCGCTCCAGCATGGCCAGCGCCACCACGTTGGCAATGATGATGATGCCGGCCAGCAGCGACAACCCGGCAATCGCTGTAAGCGCTAACAGCGCGTAATTGAGGTACTGGTTAATGTAGTCACCGATAGTTGCCAGGTTGAACACAAACGCTTTGGGGGCAATTGTGCCGATTTTGCCCAGCGCGTGAGCAACCTGGTCGGGATTCACTTTCATATAGAAGGCTGCTTCTTTTAAGCCTACCGGGCTCAGCGATTGCACGGTATTCGTGGTAGTTAGAATGGTCTCGAAGCTCAGGCTAAATGCACTGGATCGATAGACGCCAACCACTTTCACGTTACGGGTGATTTTCCCATCTACACTTGTCAGGGTAATCGTGCTGCCAACGTGGAGATGACCCTGGAGTGGCGCTTTATGTACAAGTCCCCAGGCAACCAACGCAGAATTTGTCCCGGCATCGCTGGCATCCAGGTTACGCCCATCGGTGATGGTCATGTTGTTGGTATCCGGAACCTGGTTATGTGCCACATCATATCCTTCGACACCGCTGAGCAATCCGAGCATATCGCCTCTCCCAAGGCCTGATGATGTATTTTTTAGCAGATCCAGTAGTGGTTGCCCATCGATGGCTACCGGTATCGTCGCGGCAATCAGGGTCTGTTTTTGCTTCGTGATACCTGGAATGGTGGCTAACTGAGATTGCAGAGCATTGGCATCATTGTTTGTCGCGACCGCGATGACATTGTAGTTTAAGCTCCTGGCAAGGGCATTGCTGAGCGTGTCCCGCACATCCTGTCCCAATGCCAGGATCAGGCCGATAGCGAAAACACCCACGAACAGCGCCAGCATGGTTGTCGTGGTGCGCGCCCGCTGGCGACCAATATTACGCAGCGCCATCTTTGTGCTCGATTTCCATGTACGTGGCAACAGGACAATGACGAAGCCCATCAGCGATGCGACGAATAAGATTCCCCCAAACGCGGGCAAGATCAGGAAGACCAGCACCGAGAGGGCCACGCCCACCATGACCAGCGCCAGGAAACCTATGCTGAAGCGCTCAGGCACCGGCAGCTTACTGATGATCAAGACCGCCAGGCTGAAAAACAGGCTCAACAGTGCCAGGAAGATGAAAGCACCATAGACGCTGATGACTCCCCAGATGACACTGTTCAAGATGACGATAGCGAGCAGGCAGAACAGCATCGAAAGGATGACCAGCAGGCCGATAGTCAAAAAGATGTTGCCAACGCCCTTGCCATCCTGGATCTCGCGCATCACGTTCAAAGGACGGATGTTCGCTGCCTGGACGATAGGTAGAAGGCCAAAGATCAGGGCGGTAAACAGGCCTATCAAGACCCCACCACCAACCGTTAATGGGTCGAGCACGAAAGGAATATTGGCACCGATGACTTGTTGTACCAGGTTGCGTACCAGGAAGCTCATGCCTGTCGCGGTGGCTGCTCCCACGATGCCGCCGCTAAGGCCCAGCAGGCCCGCTTCTAACCCGAAGAGCAGGTAGAGGTCGAAACGGCGATAGCCCGTCGTCTTGAGCATAGCGATTTCGAGCTTGCGGCGTGAGAGCAGAACCTGCATAGTGTTGACGATACCCACGCCGCCGATGAGCAATGCCATTAATCCCGCGATTTCCAGGAACTTGCGAACGAGATCGACCTCGTTCTGGGCGCTTTTCAGCGCATCGGCTGCCGTCCCCGTACTCGCCAGGGGAAAGATTTGCTGGATAGCTTTGACCGCACGATCAGTATGTGCCTGGTCGGCGGTCGTTACGTCAACCGTATCGTAATACATGGAAGCGCCGGGAGCGGCAGCCTGGTAGTCCTGCTGGGAAATGAGTAGCACGCCGCTGGACTGCGCGAGCACAGCAGAATCGGTGACAATACCCGCAACCCTGACATGCAATAGACGCGGATTCTGGTTCTGCTGCCCCGCGTGAATATCGATCTCATCCCCTACCTTTTTGTTATACCGGTCGGCGAAGATGGTATCTACGATAACACCGTTGTTCACAAGCAGGGCCTCAATGGTACCGTTTGCCGGGTCCTTGAAGGTCGGCGGAGTGACCACCGGAAAACTATGCGGGTCGACTGCTTCAATGCTAAATTCGCTGCCAGCCGCTGCGCTACTCGTTGAGCCATCGGCGTTTGCTAGAGCTGTGTAGTTGGTGATGATCCCCTCGCTCTTAAGTCTGCCAAAGGAAGCCAGGTCAGACTGTACGAAAGGCTTCGTATTCGATGTGACGGCGATATCGCCGCCATTCGCATCCCGCACATTAGCGGTGAAGGCGTTGTTGATCATCAATCCCACGAGTTGCAAGGACACAATCGCCATCACGCCGACAGCGATACAGAAAATCGCCAGTATTGTGCGCTGCCCCCCTCGCATCAAAGAGCGGCTGGTATAGTTGAGATATATAGAAGTTTTCATTGCATAATCCTCTCGCCTACAGTATCAATAGCTGCTATCTGACCATCGACGATGCGAATTGCGCGGTCGGCATGCGAGGCGACAACAGGATCATGCGTGGCAATGATAAAGGTCTTGCCGGTTTGCTCGCGCAGGTAAGCGATGAGGTTGAGGACATTCTCGCCGTTTCTGGCATCCAGGTTGCCGGTCGGCTCATCTGCGATCACGAAAGCCGGGTCCGCGGCTAAGGCTCGCGCAATCGCTACGCGCTGCTGTTCGCCGCCTGAGAGCTGGTTAGGGCGATGGGCGAGACGATGTGAGAGTCCGACGAGGCCCAGCAATTCTTTTGCGCGGGCGGATGGCAACCCCGAGTGCTTGCCAACGTAGAGCGGAACCTCGACGTTCTCCTGCGCAGTCAGCGTCGGAATAAGGTTGAAGGCTTGAAAGACCATGCCGATTTTGCGGTTGCGCACATCGGCCAGACGCCTCTCGCTCATACGCGTGATATCCACGCTATCGATCCATACCTGGCCGCTCGTCGGGTTATCGCGGCCCGCAATAATGCCGAGCAGCGTACTTTTGCCGGATCCCGACGGCCCAACAATGGAGACAAACTCCCCGCTGGCAATCGAAAAACTGATACCCTTGAGAATATCAATGCGCTCGCGCCCTAACGGCAGGCTTTTCGTGATGTTGCGCACATCCATCACCACATTGCTTTTTGTGTGCTGTACAAACGTGTTTTCATATGCAACAGAATTGGTTAGGCTTTGCTCCATGTGTTTTCCTCCTGACACAGAAATGCTGAAATCATAAACATGCCGAGCATTGTAAGCTCTGTCAGAAGTATGCCCGCCAGGTGTCAGCAAACTATTGCGAATTTGTCGCAATAGAGTAGCGCTTTGCTCTAAGGCCGACACAGTTTTGTTACATTTTTGTGAAGAAGAGAATTGGGAAAAGGGGAGAAGGGCGACCGCAAGGGCTTACACGACTTTGTTGGCGAATGCAAGAAAGGGTGCAAGGTGGCAGGGCGAGGACAAGGATTGACGGGCGACCACCAGGGCCGCCCACTGGGCATCAACCTAAGTGACCTACCACTGTCAGGGCTGGACCTTGCTGTTGCTGAGGAACTGTCACGTGCATGTGAACCTTGCCTAGGCAATCAACTCCGGGCTATCGCGCTTGGGATCATTGACCAGGCGCGAAACGGGCCGGGCCGTCATTTCCTCTGCAGGGTAAGGTGCCAGCCAGTGCGATAGAGCTTGTTCGTCACGCATATCTGGATCGAGCCAATCTGCATAGACGCCAGGTAAAAGAATGGCAGGCATGCGGTTATGAATAGGGGCAACCAGGTCATTCGGCTCCGTGGTGATAATGGTGCAACTGCGTATATGCTCTCCATCGGGACTTTTCCACAGATCCCACAAGCCCGCGAATGCGAACGGTTCACCGCTTTTTAGCGTCATATACATGGGGATCTTAGATCCGTTCTCCTGCTTCCACTCGTAAAAGCCATCGGCAACGATCAGGCAGCGTTTCGAGCGCAGTAGTCCTTTGAAGCTGGGTTTCTCGGTGAGCGTCTCGGCCCGGGCGTTGATCATGCGCGAGCCGATAGACTCGTCCTTAGCCCAGGAAGGGATCAGTCCCCAGCGCAACCGTGCCAGGTGGGATGCGCCATTGCGCATGACGGAAACGACTTCTTGAGTCGGCGCGATATTGTAGCGTGGCGA